>Ga0105099_10000402_pt1 | contig 29623 bp, 26 predicted proteins | sample PPLLak3cmMay2015_2_FD_79138 | JGI IMG/M metagenome (GOLD analysis project Ga0105099, IMG submission 79138) | Freshwater sediment microbial communities from Prairie Pothole Lake near Jamestown, North Dakota, USA - PPLs Lake P8 Core (1) Depth... | ecosystem: Environmental > Aquatic > Freshwater >... | reverse complement strand
GCTCGGGCTCGTCGACGGCATGCGGGTCGGCGAAGACACGGCTCCGTTCTGGGATTCGGCCAAATCCGGCGTCCAAGGCCCCAACGCCAAGATCGCCATCAAGAATCCGATCCTCCGCTGGTTTATGCATCGGCGCTGGTGGCTGAACGACCCGGATTGTCTCCTGCTTCGGGACCGGGACATCGACCTGACCCCGAACGAACGGGCCCTTTATGCCCGGGTATCCGGCGTCCTGGACGCCATGCTGATTGACAGCGACGACCTGGACCTCGTCTCCCCGGAAGGGAAAGCCCTTTTTGAGGAAGCCGTTTCCCTCCAAGGTGGGCGAATCGCGGTGGCCGGAGTTTTGGAAGACGATCTGTACATTATTCGTTCCGAGGGCGGCCCGGCCGGGAAAATCCGCCTGGCAGTCAATCTCTCTGATGTCGCGCGCCTCATCGAAGGCCGGGAGATTCCCCCCCGCTCGGCCGTTTTTCTCCCGGAATAGATTGACCTGATCTTGGCCAGAATCTTGAGTCTTTTCTCCTGCCATGGCGGGAGTCTATCGTCCTTGGTATCCGGATCATCGATCATCTCAAGATATCGTTTACGGCCAAGCGCCCGCCGCCGGCAAGCGAGCTTCTGGAACTTCCTTTGATCGCTGACCCCCCGATCGACTATTTTTCGTGATTGGACCAAGCCAGGAGGGTGAGGTCTGAACGATCTTAGGCTCATCCAAGGGTTCGAGAGCCCTCCGGGCTTGTTTGATGTCGGTCCCTCGTTCTTGACAGCTCCCGAACGCTCATTTATTCTTATCCGCGAGGGCAGGATGGGATTTCACGATAAGACGGGGATTGTCGTCGAGGCTTCTCGGAGCCCGGTCGATGCTCTTTGAGGATATCATGGGGGATTTTAGGCTGATCCGTATAAACTGCCCTAATTATAAAGGCGCTTTGCCACAATCGGCTGATATTCAAAAGGTTATAGTCGATCCAATTCATGTTTCAAAGACGGTTTATATGGCCATGAATGCAGTATCTTGGTTAATATACGGATCCATATAAACATTGTTTGGCAGCAATCGACAAGGAGACAAAGCATGGTGCATGATGACTTCGACCTCGATTCAGTTCCCAAGATCATGGGGGAACCCACGAACGGCCAGCCGGCTCCCGCGACTGCCGGGCCGCCCTATACCAACTTCAGCCTGAAGGAGAAACTTCGCGAGAATGACGGCAAGATCTGGGGCAACTGGAGTTCCAGCTTCGCCGGAGCGTGCATCGATCCCTTTGACAATAGGTACATCGAGAAGGGGTCAGTCATCAGTATGGAAGAAGTCGGGAAGTGTAGCGGGAGCGGAAAGCCGGTCGTGAAGTTTGTCCATTACTAAGACACCGCCTAACAACAGCATGCAGCGGACGGTGCTGCGCGCTGCCGCTGATGCTGAGAGTTAGGCCAAAGAATAGGGAGCAAATGAATGGAGAGCAATAAACAACAATCTGGTTCATCGACTTCACGAGGAAAAGTATGGACATCCATTGTGACTACAGCGTTGGGGGTTGTCGCCAGCCTGATCTCATCAATAGTCGCTACTGCTGATATCTACAAAGTCTCCAAGGAATGGGCTTTAGCTATCGCTGCGGCTGTAATTACCGTTGCAATTTCTGCGGGATTCACGTCAATGATTGCTCGTCGTGAACGTGGAACATCTCGAATAGCCAAACTAAAAGACGATTTGTCGGGTGCATACTTGGGAGAGCTGGATGCAAGTTCGTTGAATCCGCTCCGGGGAGGTTCAAAATGACCAAGGATACGAATCCAGAGCAAATTGCACAAACAGCCATCCAGCAAGCGGAGAATCAACTGCGGGAAACTGATTCCTCGCCATTTTCGCCTCCAGCATTTAGCACTCTCAAAGATAAAATTGCGCAGCATATCACAGAACTGGTAAACGAATCGGTCAAGGTTTCTAAGCGCCATAGGGCAGACACAGTCTCCGCTGCGCATGTTGAACGTGCAAGTGAATATCTTGTGACAAGCACATCGCGACGGATTTATCGGCACTTGGGCACGCTGGGTGGTATCCTGTTTGGCGCAGCCCTTTCAAATATTCTGGCAATGACTCTTGCTGGCCAATACACGGGAGGGGGAACGATTGTGTCTGCTTCACTTGGAATAGTAGGAGCGTTCATGATTGCTCTTCATATTGCAAAAGAATAATAGTCAATTACCGTAAGACATAAAAAGAGATGAGGATGCGAAAATTTAAACCACCATTTAAATTTGACTTCAAGGCGCAGCTCAAGGATGCGCGCCGTAAACTAAATACACGAGTGGGGTCAGTTTCTATTAATCTGCCTTTCTTGTCGTTCTCATTGAATCCCGATGATCTTGAAAAACGAGTTGCAAGAGAGATTGTTATCCGTTTGTCGGATAGAAGGGTATTGAATGCCTTTGAATGTTGCGATAACTGCATTGACCGTGCCCTTTCGTCTTTGCAGGAAATACGACGTATCCTTGTAGATAAACAGGTAGAACTGTCGAGTGTGCCAGAAAGTCCTCTATATTTGCTGGTCGAATTGCAGGTGGAGGCAATCCGCCAATATTTAACATTTGAGCAGAGGATAAACGAAGCTGCCTCAACTGAAGGTATGCCGGGAGATATTTCAGTTAATATCCGACGACCACATCAAGTCAAAGAGAAATACTTTGCGGCTTTAGAAATGTTGCGCGCTCATCTGCATAGATGCCTTTTCCAAGTGTCAAAAATCGCTGATACAGCAATCCCAAAGATTGCCGATCATATGCGTTACGACGAAGCATGGCAGATTGAAGCATATGAAGAACCGACGCTTATTGATAACAACAGGGCCTAACAAAGCTAATCAGCCGACGCAAAAATCCGCGCGGCTGATTAGCGGCGTTATGCGTCATAAGGGAAATCCAATGCGAGTATTTATTGCCCATAGTTCGGCTAATAAGGATTTTGTGGATGAATTAGCCGCAAATCTTACAAGAAATAGAGTTGAAGTTTGGTATGACAAATGGGAGATGAAGGTCGGCGATTCACTTAGGCAAAAACTCTCAGAAGGTATTAGTGGTAGCAAGTTTATGGTCGTGGTATTAAGCAAGGAATCATTGGAATCAAAATGGGTGAAAGAAGAATTTAATTCTGGACTTGCTATAGCGATGGAAAATAAAAATAGATTTGTTCTCCCATTATTCTTGTCGGGCGATGATTCAATGCTTCCGGTATTCCTGAAAGACAAAATATATGCAAATTTTCGAAACGATTACTCCGTGGGTTTCCGTAGCCTTCTAGAAAGCATCACTGGCGGATTATATAAAGACGCGAATTTCATAACGCGCAAAGTAAGCAGTAATTGGAAGGAAGTATTAAATGAGCTTCCAAGAGATGTGATTGAGCGTTTCAAATCATTCGCCAACTGCACTCTAGATCAGTTTGGGGTTGGTATATGGGATCTCGTGATCGATATATCAGGTTCGTATGAAGCAGAAGTTGAATTTGATCGCTATTATGAAGACACATGTCCGGATCAGTCTCTCGAACTCTATGGTCTTGTAAAAACGTCGGTTCATTCTTACAGAACATGGGGCAGACCAAAAAAATTCTTTTATGCAGGAAAACTAACTCGGCTAGGATATAAAATTGCGCAGGAACTGGGATGTAAGGGGATCGCAATGACAAAGCTTGAATTATTGCCGGACAATTGACGAATATGCATAACAAGGCTTTTGCAGCGGAGCGTAAAAAGCCACGCCCGCTGTAAAGCAACGTTAGAGCGATTGCAAATGGGAGGATTACGACATGGCTAGATGCACAGCACCAGTATACGGCCATCGCACGGCGAGCGGCGCGGCGGCCTGCCCTGTATGCGGTGGCCGCCGCTACAGCGGGTACAGCAACTACAGGGCGTACTCGTCCCCGTCCTACTCCTCGTCGGGGAGCAGCGGCAGTGGGTCCGGCAGCAGCGCAAGGCCGCGCTGGTCGAGAGCGGGTTCATCCGTGGCATACACGCCCGCCCAAGTGCAGTCACTCACACCAATCCGCCAAGCCGTTGAGACGCGAGCAGCGGAGCAACCTGACCTTCGTGACGCCTTCCTGTGTCACGCGTGGGACGACCGGCAGGGGCCAGCCAAAGAGCTGCACGATTTGCTCGTGGCGGCTGGTGTCAAAGTTTGGTTCAGCGAGAAGGACCTTGGCCTCGGCGTACCGATGATGCGCGCCATCGACAAGGGCTTAGCGAATTCGCGAATCGGGCTTGTGCTGGTGACCCCCGCGCTGCTGGCCCGCCTCCCAAAAGAGAGCGTCGCCGACAAAGAGCTTTCGGCACTCCTCGCGGGTAACCGGCTCGTTCCCATCGTGCACAACACAACGTATGAAGCACTCCGCAATGTCAGCCCTTTGCTCGCCTCTCGAAGCGGTCTGGACACTGCAGAAGATTCGATGGCGGTGGTCGCGGCAAAAATCGCCGAGCTGGTTGCACTCTAGCTTTATTGCCCGTAGAGTCGCACATGTCGACGCAGCGCTCTAACAAGCCCATGCACGCGAAGTGCGAAACGCATGCGCGTGATGGGCAGCGTTCGCCAGGAAATAAGAAAGGAGCAATATGGGTATGAGAATGAATCGTTGCGTGTGCTTGATGACGGGAATCCTGATAGCGGGTGGAATCGGGTATGCCGCAGAGCAAGAGGCGGCATCACCGGCTGACCTGTGGCGCACATCTCTGGAGGCATTCGTAAAGGAGGTCACTGCCGTAGCAAAGACCTCCGAGATCACCGATGCTTCCGTCGCCATTACGCGCATCAGGGAGTACACCGTGTTTACAAACGCCCAGCAGGAGAAGTGCTGGGTCGTTTTCAAACAAGGCTTTGGCAAGGAATTCCACGGAGAACTTGCCAGGAAATTCACAGGCCCAGTTTCATGGAGCGGGGTCGTTGATTCGGTCGAGACCGATGTCAAGGAGAGGGTTCACATCATTAGGATTAAGTTCCCTGTCCCGGATGCAATGCCACACGGGATTACATTGTCAGACTGGTTCCGACTCTTAGTCCCCATTGGGAAACTGGATGTCAGTAAGTTGCCGACGAAGGGAGACCAATTCGCTTTCCGCGGAAGACTCGTGAAGGAGAAAGATGATGCCTTGTTTGAACCGGTAAACGTGCTCTACGGGCTGGGGCCAAACACAGGAAAGATAGTCGTCGGCGTAGACCTTGTGGACGTGGAACTCCCGGGTGACAAGTGACAGGAGCAATACACATGGCGAACATGCGCTTCCATGTGAGCGGCGCAAGGCGCCGCCACATGAAGCGCGGCGTTAAGGCGACCAAGGAGGCCAGATGACTGATACAGCCACTGAACGGACATCGGGATCCCTAATCGATGCCCTCCTCGAGATCAAGGCCCGGTATGTCGATCAGGCCCTCGCCTGGTATCGCAGCCGCACGCGTTGGCCGCGCCTGGTGTTTCGCGCGGTGGGAAGCGTTCTGATTGTGCTCAGTCTGTCTGTTCCGTTCCTGGCAGCGGTCGAAGCGCCATGGGGAAAGTATGCCCTCCAACTCGCGTCCTTCATGATTGCGGCGCTGACCGCGCTCAACTCGTTCTTTGGATGGCAACGTACTTGGGAGAAGCGCATCAATGCTCAACTTACATTGGAGGGATTGATCGCGCTGTGGCAGACGGAGATCGCTGCCGCCAAGGAGCATACCGATCCATCTGATGGATGCCAGCGAGCGCTCAAGGCAACTCAGGAGCTGATCGAGAAGACCAAGTCGCTGACGACAGCAGAAGCAGGCGAGTTCTTCGCGACCATTCGCTTCCCGGCAGTGCCAGTTGAGGCTGTTACGACGAAGAACGGTGCGCCGTAAAATCCGCCTGGAACCGACGCGCTTCGCGTGCGGCTCAGGCGGGGAAGTTCGGCCCAACATCCATTGACGTCAACGGAGGCACAACGGTGAGCAAGATCGTATTCGTGTCCGGTCCGTCCGGAATGGCAAAGAGTTCGGTCAAGACCAAGCTCGAATCGCTTGGTCCGGTTCTTGGGATCGACTTCCAGCGCGTCATCATTGCCACCAGTCGCGGGCCACGCGATAACGAGAGTCGAGGCAACCCGTGGTGGTTTGAGTCCGCCAAGCTGATTCAAGCCAGTGCCAAAGCCGACCCATTGAACTATTTGACCGTTCAGATAACAGGAGGGGACCTTCAAGGACTTGACATGGTCGCCGAGGTCGAGAACAAGCTCAAGGGCGGCGGGGTGTTGTGGTGTGAGTTGGACGTAAAGTGGCGAGAGCAGGTCATTGCCTGGCTAACAGCGAACAAGGCAGACGAGTTGGATAGCCGCCGGCTAAGACTCATAAAGGTATTCTTTTCGCCCTTCAGCGAATACGAACTGCACTCGCAGTGCAAGGAGTTGGGGTGCTCCTGGGAGGAGGTCGTCCAGATGGAAATGGATCGGCGATTGCGAAAGCGTCGCGCCGCCGGTCTCGACAATGCCACGATTGAGAAGTTGGCGAAGCGTGTTCGCGAGGCCCCGGGGGTCTTGGCTGAGCGTCACACGTATGATTGCATTATCGTAAACCACCAAGGTGAGGAGTCGTCAGAATGGGGCGGGCCGACTGAGTTTCCGACGGGAGAGGCGGCGCGGGACTTCAGCCAGTTCGTTGAGATCTGTAGGGGATGAGATGGAAGGACCGAACCAAAGGATGCAGGCGAGCGGGGGTCATGTCGATTGCCAGTGGTTGCGTCTTCCCGTCCCCGCCGCCTGATCCTGGTCGTTAGCGTGACCCCAGACATGAGAATCTGAATGAAGCAGAAATTCGAGTACAAGTTCGTTCGCTTTGGCGTAGGGTGGTTATGCGTTCACAAATATACTCTGAATCCCACGCCGGGCTCGGAAGAGGATGCATGACTCTGGTCGATAGGCTCTGTGCTCACGAGAACCCGGTTGTCGCTTACCGGGCGCGGCGGCTGCTCGCCGGAGAGTCGGAGAGCTCGCGGGCATTGGGCAAGCTGCGCAGGGAGATCGGCTCGTCGGTGATGGCGAAGCGCCTCCTGCTGGCTCTGGACGGCGAGCGTTTCAATCCCTATCGCAAGTGGCAGGGACCGCACTGGTCGTTGTACTCGCTGGCGGAGATCGGATTCCCGGCGGGCGACGAGAGGCTGCTCCCCCTGCGCCGGCGCGTGATGGGCTGGATGTTCGCGCCGGCCTTCCTGAAGCCGCCTAGCACTGCGTTTCTTACCGATCAGTCCGAGCGACCACGGCATTGCGCCTCAATGGAAGGCAATGCCATTTGGTCGCAGCTCGTACTGGACATCGTCGACGACGAGCATGTGCCCCTTCTGGTCGATCGCCTGGTTGCGTTCCAGTGGCCCGACGGCGGATGGAACTGCGACAAGCGCCCTGGCGCGCGCACTTCCTCCGTGCAGGAGACGCTCCTCCCGTTACGGGGCTTGGCCCGCTGGTCTCGTGCTACAGGAGACGAGCGAGCGGGGAAGGCCGCGAAGCGCGCGGCCGAGTTTTTGCTCGCCCGGCGTCTCCTCTGGCGTAAGAGAGATGGTGCGCTCATCGAACCCGAATGGGGAGGTCCCGTCGACAAAATTCACTATCCCATACGGTTCTATGACGTTCTGAGCGCGCTCCTGGTCATGGCGGAGATGGGGCTGGTTCGCGATCCGCGATGCCGGGATGCCCTCGACCTGCTTGAACGCAAGCGCCTTGCCGACGGCACGTTCCCGGTCGAGTGGACCAACGTGACGAAAGCCGACCGGATCGAGACCCGCGGGACATTTGCGGATTGGGGGATCATCCACAAGAAGAAGGGCAATCCCCTCGTGACGGTCGATGCGCTCTATGTACTCAAAGAGGCCTAATAACTATTTGCCCCCGCCGACTCATCCCTGGAAGCGGGTCCCCTTCAACCAGCTCCCAGGATGAGAACAGGACATTTTCATGTTGCCTTGACAGTCGAGCAATATTGGTTGACATCGCCGACCGGCGGAAATTATACTTGCCCAATGATCAAACGGATGAGAATCATCGGATGGAGAGGTCGTTTGTGGGGTGCTGGAAGAAGGCGGATCCCGATCCTAATATTGGCAATGGTTAGTATCGGGGCGGTTGCAAAAGCCGAGACAAAGCTCGCCTTCTCGACCGATCTGTCGGCGAATAGCCCGGAGAAAGCAGGAAATCACAAGCATTTCCAGCTGAATTTTCCTTTCGCTGTCAGTTTTTCGAAGTTTGGGGGAATGCCTCTGAAGTTCATTAATGATCTCAACGCAAATACCGGCTATACCTTTGAACAAACAAAAAGAATTGGCTTTCCTCTTGGTTGCGACTTTAACATCTACCTGAAGCCATGGCTCTCGTTGAAAACGGGCTTGTTCTATACAAACAAGGGAATGAAAGTCAAGGATACCTTCATACTGAACAACTATTATGATGTGGATCTCCACATCACATTAATAGCGAATTATCTGGAGGCTCCTTTCCTCATAGAACTCTCAACGGTGCCCGGGAGAAATTCATCGAGTGCGCGGTTCTTCATCAATGGCGGAATCACTGCCGGCCTTCTAATGAAATCCAAAATATGGACGGAGCTAGGGGCAAGCTTCGGAGATGGCGGCGTGGAGTATGAACAGGTCATGGAGGACTGGAAGGACGTAAACAGTCTTGACTATGGGTATATGGTTGGAATCGGCTGCTATTTCAAGAGCGGGCTCAGCCTAGCTATAGACTACGCAGAAGGTTTACGAACGGTCTCTTCCGAAGGCTGGGATTTTAAAAATCAGGTGTTTTCGATCAAGATCGGTTACTATTTTCAGTGGTAACGCAAAGCCCTGGCGGCGGCTTCGATGCTGGACTTCGTCATCAGCCCCGCGATCAGACGTTCGCTCTGTTGACGTTTTCCTGTAAAACGCGGGGATTCTGTCCGTCCTGCCAGGCTAATCGGGTCGAAATATGGGGCATCTTCAGCTGGGGCGGATCCGGGGGCTGCGACGCCAAGAGACGCTATGGGGTCGGTCCCGCGGTCGCGGCCGAGGCAGGGGCTGCCGTCGTCGCCGCCGGTGGGAAGAAGTATTCGTTCCTGCCCCGCGAGCTCTACGCCCGCGACAACGGCCGGACCAATTTGAGCTGGCTCGATATGGCTCCGATTCAAGATCTCCTTCCGCGCTGAAAAATACTTTGACAAGTACTGGCGAAACAAAATACTATTCCTGACTCCTTTATGAAGGTCCCTTGTATCGAACGAGGAAGAAAATAGAGGATCAAACGCCGAATGCCAATGGGAACATTATGAGAAAAAAAACTGTCTTGTTTCTCTTTCTTGGGGTGACACTCATGTTTTCCGGATGGGCGAGTCTCAATGCCCATGAAAAAGGCGAGAGGTTTCGCTTCAATCTCGGGATGGAAGTTGGAAGTTCTTTCTCCAAGGGATATATGGGCGACCGTTATAATAAATCGTTTTGGGGGTTGAATATTTCGGCGGAGTTTGGATCGCGTTCGAATGCGTTGAATGTTAGGGCCGGGCTGGGGATTCATCATATCCTCGGCTCGGCCATCGATTGGGCGAGTCTAAACTATCTCCATCCCTGGATCACTCCCGAGAATATACTCCCGTCCTACGTGAAGGAATGGACGGAGCATTCGAGAATTGATTCCTTCTGCTTTAGGTTAGGCGCCGTGTGGTACCCGATCAAAGGCAATCATAGCTTCTATCTGGGCGGCGGCGGCACGTTGGCCGAGAACGAGGAAGCCTATAAGTCCGGTGCCTCGATTTATTATAGCGATGGTACCAACAATGCGGGCTATGCCAACGGAATTTGGAGTGGCGGAGTTGGAGCCCACTTTTTTACCGGTTATACGTTGGGGAGGGTCAGCCTCGAGCTCTTGTATGAGATCGTCCCATTTGGGTGGGGAACCCCTACTGTTTCTCTCGGCTTATTAACCTTAGGAATTAATTACCGAATTTAGCTTCACCGTGGCCCTTTGAACTGTCCCCAATATTGTAACAGCGAGTGCCTTTTCGCGATGGTTCCTAACGGGTCCTGATGGTTAATTCCCCCGAGAAGGCGCAATTTACAGGGGAGGACCCGGATTTGTTCGAATCCCCCTCCCGCGTGTGTCCGAGTTTGCGTCCGGCCTCTGTGGCCGAAGCCTCCGCCTGTTAAGCAGAGGAATGCGGGCAAATCGCCTGAATCCCGAATCTTGATCCATTCCGGATGAAAATATTATGGAAAATTTCGGCATGTGGCGCCTCCTCTGCTTATGGCGCTAACGGCCCAAGGCCTCCCGATTTCGGCCTATCTCGCTCCTGGGCGCGTTCCGGAGCGGTACATTTTTACCCCGGCGAAACTCCCTATCCCAATTACCTGATAAAAACCCTCCTAGGACGTCCAGCGTCACGTTTTCAGCAATCCAGCAACAAAGTTGAGGGTACGAGACCAGACTAACATCAATTCCTAGAAGCGGCCTGCCGGTGAGCCTATGGGATTCAGAACACCTGGACGCTGCGTTGGGGCATATGGGTAGTCCAACAGCGGTCGGTGTGGCGAACCTTTTCCCGTGTCATAACGGTCTAGAAAATCTGCACCCTAACTGTGCCCAAAATTATCGAAAACCGTCGAAAAAGATCGAAAATCATCGAAATATATCGAAGTGCATATTCCGAGCGAATCCGGCCACCAATTCCGAACGAAGGCGGCCAGGCATTCCGAGCTGAAGCCGGCCACTATTCGGCCGGCGATCCTCTGGTCTTCCTTTGATCGCCGACCCCCCGGTCGAATATTTTTTGTAATGTGTTCCCCAAGAGGGGAATTCCGGCCGATTTTCAGCTCATTCCGAGTCTTGGGCATTCGCTGAGCCATAACAGACCGCCTTCAATTAAAATTATCCTCATTTGGGCTTGACAGCCCTTGTGCGCTAAATTATCCTCATTTCGGAGGGAAGGATGGGATTTCATGACGAGACCGGGATTGTCGTTGGGGCTTCTGATAAAAGGAAATTCCTATCATTATCGCCGCGTATCTCCATTTCACAGGGTGAGGGGGTAAGGCCGGCCGGGAACGATCGGCCCCCGGATCGTTTGTTGCGACATGAGCCTTCCGATGTCGACTGGGAAATCTGTTTACCCCGGGCCTGGGAAATCTCCTTACCATGCCCCTGGGATTTTTCCTTACCGCGACCCTGGGGAAAGTACTTGTTATTTACAGGCTGAAAATCCACCTTAAGAAAGCCCCGGAACTGTCCAAAGAATGGGGGGAAGTTCATTATGCGGAAATAAATGCAGTATCTGGGTTATTATATGGATCCATATAAACATTGTTAGGCCCGAACGAGAGTAAGGAGATTATATGTGGAATCAAAAAAAAGTTCTTCGAGTATCATTTATGGTCGGGGCCATCACCGATGCACTAGCCATCTTTCCCATGCTCATACCACCTCTTGCAAAAATTCTTTGGGGTTTTGAAGACATGTCAGGGGCATACAAATTTGCTATGGGCTACGGTGCGTCGCTCATGCTAGGTTGGACAGCACTGTTGATTTGGGCATGTCAAAAGCCAATTGAGCGCAAAGTGGTGGCTGCCCTCACGCTGCTTGTAGTCTGTGGGCTTGTTCTCACCGAGATTGTGGCTGTCATTTCAGGTCATCTTGAAGCATGGCGCATGCTGCCAACTTGGTTCCTACAAACAATCCTTTTGTGTTTGTTTGCTGGAGGTTTTCACTATTCCAAGTTCAGGCAATGGCGCGGGCGGCCGGCCTAACAATGGCATGCAGGCCGACGAAGCGGTGCCGCGCGGCCGATGCCCGGCGTTGGCGGGACACCTTCGGCGCGGCGGATAATTTGAAACATCAAAGCGTTGCCTTAATAAAATATCCTGGAAAGATAGTAATCCATGGAAGTTCAATTTCAGATGTTGGTCTTGGATTAGCAAATAATGATAATGCTAAAGTATTCAACTGTGCAGAAATAGATGTCAATATTCTTGAAGAATTAAAAAGTATATTGAATGAAGAAGAAGTTGTGATCAAGCATCCTACTGATTGGAAAGAACAGACGTCCAGATATCTTAAGGCCTTGGGATTTTCAAGTAATAGTCAATATATGAAAAATGCAAGGATGATAAGTATTGTGCGAAGAGCTAATGATATTGTAGTTCCCCCAATGAGCAACAATGGCGCAGGTTAAGCGAATGTTTGGCGGATCCTGCGGGCGCAAATCCATAAATTGTCGTAGCCAAAGGTGGAGGACCTTAATGAAACGCTCTGCTTTGTTAGTAATTTGCGTTTCATTCGGAGTAAGTGCATTTGGTCAATTGATTAATCCTAGTGATAAGTATACGGATGCATATAGAACGTATTTAGGAGCCAAGGCGCCTATTTCAAAGGATGCGATTAAAAATTACGCCTATTTTTCGCGGGATAGAGAACTTGTTCATGACCATCCATTCTTGCGAAATGCCCGTTTTGAAGGTGCCCAAATCATGTACTCATGGGCGCAGTTGGAACCATTGAAAGATAAGTATGACTTCACAATTATTGAAGAAGACTATAAATACCTTTTATCATTTGGCAAAAGGCTTTTTATTCAACTTCAAGATGCAACATTCTCCATTGAGTATAAAGGGATTCCCCCCTACCTCATGACGGATGAATATGATGGAGGTGCAATTTGCCAACGGTCTGATACGGGAGAGCCAGAAGGCTGGGTAGCAAAACGGTGGAATAAAAATGTGCAGAAGCGATTTGAAAAACTGCTAAATGAACTTGGCAAAATATTGGACGGGAAAATCGAAGGCATTAATCTTCAAGAATCGGCTATAGGTGTAACTTCGAAGTACGACGATTCATTTACGCCCGCTCTTTATGTTGAGTCTTTGAAAGAAAACATGCTTTCCCTCAAAAAGGCATTTCCAAAATCCACGACCATACAATACGCAAATTTCATGCCCGATGAGTGGTTGCCATGGGATGAAAAGGGTTACTTGCGTTCTATCTATGAATACGGTGAAAAAATAGGGGTTGGGCTTGGCGCGCCGGACTTGATGGTTCAACGTAAAGGCCAACTTAATCATGCTCTGACAATGATGCATGAGCATAGCTACACCGTCCCGTTAGGCATCGCCGTACAAGACGGAAATTACATTGGTCAGACCAATTCATCGGAAGTGAAACATAATCGAACGAACATTGTGCCGCTATTATATGCGTTTGCGAAAGATTTCTTAAAGATCAAGTATATATTCTGGTCAATCCAAGAACCTTATTTTACGGAAGATGTGTTGGCCTCCTTTTCAAAGTGATAAAAAAAACGCCTAACAACTGCTTCAACCTCTACGGCTCGGGGGAAAATTAATTGTAAAAACAGGTGTTTCGGATAGGGGATATCCAAAGCGCGCTCTCGGACGCTAGCCGCCCCGCCGTCGTCCCCGCCTGTCTGCATCACGAAAAACGACCTCGGGTTTGTTCCAGCCCGCTCCCCGAAACACCATCTTTTCCCCGGTGATGGAAGAGACCATCCCGTCAGCTCGGCGGCCCGCATCAGAAAAGGCGGCCAGTTTCGGCCGAATCAAGGCCGGCATCGGCTGCAATACGAACGGAAAAGCTCGGTGCTGAGGTAACGTTCCCCCCTGTCGGGCAGAATAGCGACGATTGTCGACCCCGGAAAAAATTCGGCCACTTTCCAGGCGCCGGCGACGGCCGCGCCGCTGGACACCCCCGCGAAAATGCCCGCGCCGGTTGCCAGCCGACGTGTCGTGGCATACGCTTCCTCATCGTTGACGGCGACGATGCCGTCCATCCGGCTGCGGTCAAAGATTTTCGGAACTTCCGATTCCGTCAAATTTTTCAATCCCTGGATCCGATGGCCGACGGGAGGTTCGATGCCGAACACCTTGACTCCCGGCTTCACTTCCTTCAGATATCCTCCCGCGCCCATCAACGTGCCGCCCGTGCCGATGCCGGCCACGAAGAGATCGATCTGTCCGTCCGTTTGACGAAAAATTTCCGGCCCCGTCGTCTCATAATGGGCCCGGACGTTGGCCGGGTTACTGAATTGGTCCGGCATGAAATACGTCCGCGGTGAGGACGCGGCCAACTCCCGGGCATGGGCGATGGCTCCGTCGGTGCCGGCTTCGGCCGCGGTCAGATCCAGGTCCGCCCCGAACGCCGCGATGATGGCCCGCCGTTCTTGGGACACGCAGGCCGGCATGACGATATGCAAACGATATCCCAGAGCCGCCCCGATCATGGCCAGGGCAATGCCGGTGTTTCCCGAGGTCGGCTCGAGGATGATCTGATTCCTGGTCAAAAGACCGTTTTTTTCGGCGTCGCGAATCATGGAGAAGGCGGGGCGGTCCTTGATCGACCCGCCCGGATTGCAGCCCTCGATTTTGGCCAGAAGCCGGGTTCCGGACGGGAGCGATTTGAGCCCGCTGATATCCACGAGAGGCGTCCGGCCGATGGCCGCCGATACGTTCGATCCGTTGTTCGACATTTTTATTCATCTCCTTGAAATTGACGGAAAGCGACGAAGGAAAAGACGGGGGCGGGGGGAGGATGTTTTTAGCGGGCGGCCGGTTGCCCGCAACAGAGACAGCGGAGAGCGACGGCCGAAAGGCCGACTCCGCAAATCCATCCGCTGTTACGGCTCATGACGGCAGGCATTCTAGCGCATTCGTCGGTTGAACACAACCGGCTGGTTATTGGTCGTCAAAGCTCGTCCCGACGGACCGGGCGGCAATGATCAACGGATGATCCGGGAGAACAAGTCTCGGCCCTTACCCGGAACGTCCAGGGGAACGGAGGAAATTCCGGCGCCTCGGACCGCGACTCTACGCCCGAATTCCCGCCGGTCGAGCAAACAAACCGCATTGTCGAGGAGAAACCTCAGCCTGTCCCTTCCAAGGGTTGGGCGGCCCTGATCCCCAAGGTCTTTGAGGTTGATCCTCTGAAATGCAACCGGCGAGCGTCAAGGGTCATCAAATATTAACTGACCTGCCCACCATAAATCGGTCCAGGTATCATGAGGGAAACCCGGACAATGACGTTGAAGACGGCGCGCACTGCCCACCAGGCCGAGTCGGGTTGATAGGCTTCGCTCTTGTAGGTGGAGTAAAGAGGCGAGATCTCTCTCACGCCCGCCTAGACCGGCTGAACGCGCTGATATATTGATTGCAGACATAGAATCCGTTGCTGCCCGGCGGGATTAGAGCCCGATCGCGATTCCCAGCAGGGCCCGGATTCCCCCCAAGTCGACCAGGTCGTCATAGGGATCGACCCACAGGGCGGCGTATTTGAGCTCGGCCGTGGCAAACACGCGTTTGGCCAGCGCGTACCGCAATCCCGCCCCGAAATAGAACGAGACGTCGTTGTCGGAAACCTTCAGGCCCGGAAGGGCGGGGATGTCCACATCGAATTTATAAAAGAAGATCCCGACTCCGATCTTGAGAAACGGCAGGAGGCGGCCCTTGCGCTCGCCGTATTGGAGGAACACGTGCCCTCCCTTGACGTCGAGCTTGGATGGGTCCTGAAAGAGGCCGATAGAGGCATCCTTGACGTAGCCGAATTCATACTCGGCTCCGACCCGGAGCGCCTTCGCGACCTCCAGGCTGAGATAAGGCGCGTAGACGACGCCGTTCCCGTAGATCGTCCGCAGGGTTTGGTCCTTGATCGTCCGGTAGCCACCCGAAATCCCCACTTCCCAGGTCTGGGCCGGAGAGAATCCGGCCGCTGCCAGGAGGGAGGCGACGATGAGGGCGGTTTTCTTCATGAGCCGCCCGCTTAACCGCTGACTTCGGCGGGATCGCCTTCGCGTCCCGAGTCCGTGACGGCCGTCACCCGGTAGGCAAAGATGTCTTCCTTTTGAAGGCTCCGGACATAATACATGAGGTTGGTTGTCCCCGTTTCGGCCAGAAGGACGTAGGCGTCGTTGGGCGTCCCTTTGGGTTTGCGGTAAATCCGGTAGGCGGCGACTTTTTCCGTGTTGTTGGGATTGGGCAGCCAGGTCAGCCGGTCGATGTATTCCTTGTAGAACACGAGGTTGTTGACTATCCGATCGACCCGGAGGTAGGCCGGGGGAAAGACCGGGGTGAAGCCGGCAAACGCTTTGAGGCAGACGTTCGACCGGGCGTAGACGGCGCCTTCATAGGTCGCCAGGTCGCTCCATTCGGCGCCGTCGGCGCTGATGTAGCTCTCGCCGGGCGCGGCCTGAAAGGGAGCGTCGAACCCGGTGACGGGATGCTCGATCGGAATCGGAAATTCGTTCCCCGGGCTGTGAAGCCGGACGACAACCATGAACACTTCATTGATGGCCATCGGAATCGGCGAGGGGAGGCGGATGGTTTTGTAACCGGCGGAATCCAAGGTCCCGCTGAATTGGGCGGCCAGCGTCCCGCTCCGGGGCAAGCCCGGAACCGCGTTCTTGTAAATAAAGACCTCATAAGAGGCCGTGACGCTGTAGGAATAGAAAGCGATCGCGTCGAGGGGATCGGTCGAATCGGAAACAAATTGGGAGGCGAACCAGCCAGTCTCGGAGGCGAACCCCAAGCGGGCGGTACAGCCGACCAGGTCGTGCTGGTAGTTTCGCGTCAGTCCGGCCGCGGGTTCGCCGAAAAAGACCGCCGGGAGAGAGAATCGGCCGAGGAACGCGTCGTAGTAGGAGACGTAGAAATACCCGGCGTTTCCGAAGTTCGTTCCCTGGCTGTTTTTGCAGAGAAAGGCCCCGTCGCCGGGCGCGGCGGGCGAAAACTTTGTTTTGGCGAAATTGTCGTCCCAGCCGACAATCGCCACGGCGTGGAGGCCGACTTCGGCGGTCGTGTTGAAATATGAGGCGTAGGTCGAATTCAACAGGTCGGGGATGAAGCGCATTTCGGCGTAAACCGCCCCGAAATCGATAACGGCCCGCTTGATCCGGACGTTGTCCAGGGCGTCGGCTCGGGGCGGGAGGAGGACGACTTGTTGAATATGCTTGACCGCTTCGACGGAAAGCCCTTGCGGCGCGGCGGGCCAGGGGTCGTCTTCTTCCAAAACGGGATCGTCCCAACGCGCCAAAGCCCCGATATTCGCCTCCAGGACGCTGCTTTCTTCCGAGCTTCGGTCAAGGTGGGTTTCGGAAAAGTCGAGGGTTTCGAGCGGTTTCAGGGTCGATTCGAGAGAGCCGAAAATTCCGAAGAGGGGACAGTTGATGAACGGATCCTGGCTGCGGACGGCGGTGACCCGGTAAGACTGGCGCAGGTCATAAGCCGCCGGAAGCGTTGCGTCCGACAGGCGCGGCGCGTTGCGCAGGGGCGTGAGGTCTTGGGGCGTGGGGAGCGGGAGGACCGTTGAATCGAGCGCCTCGATATAGGCCGGATTCAGCGGGGAGAGCTTGGCCCGAAGCCCCATCTGTCCGGCCGAAAACAGCACAAGGGTTGCCAGGACCGTAAATCCAGCGATCGCCCTCAAAACCCGATTGCGCATGATGGACTCCGCTCCGTGTTTATCACTCCTCATTCTATTCCTAATCGGAACCGGGGTCAAAATTCTGTTTTATTGGATCCGGGCCAGAAGGTTTCCGGCGATTTCGGCCGCCCGGGACGAAATCACCAAGCCGATTTTATTCCCGATGATCCGGGCAACTAGTTGATTTCCCTTGGAATCCGAGGCTTCGAGCCGGCCGTCGGGATGTGTTTGGACGCCTTTGTACGTTTCGATTTCGGTCATCGCTTTCCCGACCTCGTCCAGGCGGAGGCGAGCCTCGGCCTGGTCTCCGTAACCGAAAACGAACAGCCATCCGCCTTCCACCGGGACGGCCGCCGCTTCCCTAAAATTGAACACGTCCCGGGGGAAAAACGGATAGAGGTTGTTGAGGCCCAGGACTCCGCGGAGATACTTGAATCCGGGGCCGGTCCAGTCGGCGGGAAGGTCCCGGCAGAAAGCCGGCCGTGGAGCGGCCTGTTTCATCCGGGCATCGGCCGCTCGAGCGACCGCGAGAACGCCTTCCAGGAGGTTCTCCCGGGCTTGTCCGGACGAATCGTAACCGGTCACTGCGACCAGGTACGGCCCCTTCCAGAACCGCAGATAGTATTCCTCGATCTCCCCGTCCGTTCCCAGGCCGGCCGGCCGGCCCTTGCCGCTCGCTTGAAACGAATAGATGCCGAAGGCGGCGACCGGGTCGGTCATCTCGTAGATCTCGAGGGTGACCCCGCGCCCGTCCTTGTGTTCGAAATCCTGCGCCAGTACCCGGCGGAAACCATACTCGTTGAAAATCTCCGCCCCGCCGTCGATATAGATGTAGAGGTCGTCGCCGGAAAAGCGCTGGGATTCTCCTTTGCCGGACCAGCCGGGAATTTGGGCCGGGGAGGGGATAAAGCCGGACAGGTCGGCCTGTCCCGCTAAGAGCCATCCGGCCAGGACCGCCCAAAGGAGCGGTCCGGCCGTCGACAATGTCATTCCGAATCCGTCAGACCGCGACTTCGCGGACGCCGGCCTTCTGGAGGTCGATTTCGCCCAGCTTCCGCTCGGCGGCATGCTTGATCGCCACGATCTCCTCGCCCTTGAAGCCGAGGATGGTGGCGCAGTAGGAATCGATCGCCACCCGGTCCACGCCGGCCACGATTTTGCCCGGCTTGATCATCTCGCCCGGGCCCATCGGGCCGTTGGTCTTGATGATCTCGGTGGCGTCGACGATATTGAGGGCCGGTTTGGCGGCGAAATTGAGGTCGACGATGCACTTTTCGAGGTGGGCGATGTCGTTGGGGTCGGTTTTCCAATTGGGCTTATGGAACTGAGCCCGGTTGACCGTCGGCTGGTTGATGCCCATCAGGTTTTTCATCGTCCCGGTGAATTTATTTCCGGCGTGGTCCTTGGTGATCGGCATGTTGATCCAGAGGTTGTAGTCGTCCAGGGCTTTCATGATCCGGGCTTCGGTCAGGGCTGCGGCGCCGGGGATGGGCACCGGTTTCCAGTGCTCGTCTTCCCGGGGGATCAGCCGGAGGACGGCGCCTTCTTCCTGGATGACCTGGGCCAGGCCGGTCCCGTCCCAATTGGGCTGGGCGAGATAGCTGAGGCAGGCGACCTCGCTCGCCCCGGCCTGCTTGCACAGGCGGATGACTGTCCGGAGGATTTCAGGCTTGGTGAAGGTTCCGGGATGCTTGCTCTGGACGTTGGGCAAGAGGGCGACCTTGGATCCCTTGGGAACGAAGGCGGAAATCCCGCCGGCCAGCTCAACCGCCTTGGCCGTCATTGCCGCCCAGTCGGTTCCGGAAACGACGGAAACCGCCGCCGGCCCTGCCGCCGGGGCGGGGGCGAATTTCGCCGGGATCTTGGCCAGGAGCTTTCCCCCGACCATGATCGAGGCGCCGAGCGCGGCTCCCGACGTGATGAATTCGCGACGTCCGATTTTCTTTGCCATGGGTTGTCCCTCCGGTGAAATGCGTTCTGGGGATAAAGTACTAAAAGCGGGCTCCCGATTCAACCCGCATCGGTCAAACCGTCCGGATGAACTCCTCGACAGCGGCTTTGATCATATCCCGGATTTTCCGCGTCCCGGCCAGCCGCTCTTCCCGGGTTCCGGTGAGAGCCGAGGGGTCGGGAAAGCTCCAATGGATCCTTTGCGTGACGCCGGGGAAAATGGGGCAGCGTTCCGCCGCTTCCGTATCGCAGACTGTCACCACGTAAGCGAACAGCTCGCTTCGGCGGAAAAAGTCGAAAACGCTCTTCGTTTGATTTCCCGAAATGTCGATCCCCGCTTCCCTCATCACTTCGACGGCTTCGGGAAGGAGGACGCCGGGTTCGAGCCCGGCGCTGCGGGCTTCAAATCGTTCTCCGCCAAGGGCCGTCAGAAAGGCTTCGGCCATCTGGCTTCGGGCGCTGTTGTGAACACAGACGAACAATACGCGGATCTTGCTCATGGCGGCCTCCTTCTGAATATTATAAGGAATACCATAATTACTTGGATCAATGAAACCCGTGTGAAGGCCGGATGAAGAAAGGCGCCAAATTGACGCGGGAGATTCCTTGCCTTATATTGAAGACTCACTCGGAGGGAAATTGAAATGATCCGTTCCACGACTATCGTCTGCATCCGCCGCAACGGCAAAACGGCCATCGCCGGAGACGGCCAGGTTTCGATGGGCGAGACCATCCTGAAATCGACGGCCAACAAGATCCGCCGCCTCCACAAGGACCAAGTGGTGGCCGGCTTCGCCGGCTCGACGTCGGATGCGTTCGCCCTGTTTTCACGGTTTGAGGCAAAGCTCGAGGACTACAAGGGCAACTTGTCCCGGGCGGCCATCGAGCTGGCCAAGGAATGGCGCCTGGACAAGGCCCTCCGCCAGCTTCAGGCCTTGATGATCGTGGCCGACGCCAATTCCGCCTTCATGATTTCCGGTACGGGCGACGTCATCGAGTCCGATGACGGCGTTCTCTCCATCGGTTCCGGGGGACCGTTCGCCGTCGCCGCGGCCCGGGTCCTGATGAAGCACACGGCGTTGTCGGCCCGGGAAATTGCCGAAGAAGCCCTTCGGACCGCCGCCGCGCTCTGCGTTTACACCAATGACAAGATCACCATCGAGGAAATCGCATGACCATTCAGCTTCCGAAAAGCCTCCGCGACCCCTTTGACCGCGACCGGGAGGCCGAGCTGACCCCCCGGGAAATCGTCATCGAGCTGGACAAGTATATCATCGGCCAACAGGCCGCCAAGAAGGCCGTAGCGATCGCCCTCCGCAATCGTTATCGCCGCCGCCGGGTGACCTCGGAGCTGGCCGACGAAATCACGCCGAAGAACATCCTGATGATCGGGCCGACGGGCGTTGGGAAAACGGAGATCTCCCGGAGACTGGCCAAGCTGGCCTCCTCGCCGTTTCTCAAGATCGAGGCCAGCAAGTTCACCGAGGTCGGCTATGTCGGCCGTGACGTCGAGTCCATCGTCCGCGACCTCTGCCGGATGGCTGTGGACATGGTCCGCCAGGAGAAGACCCTGGAGGTCCGGGAGAAAGCCGCGGCCGGAACCGAGGAAAAGCTCCTCGACATCCTCCTGCCGCCGGTTCGCCGCCGGGAGGGCAACTCCAATGAGGAAGAGGTTCAGCACTATCTGGAATCCCGGGAGAAAATGCGCCGCCAACTCCGCGATGGACAGCTCGAAGAACGAATCGTCGAGATCGAGGTCCGGGAGCGGTCGACCCCGCCGCTGGAGATCTTCAGCAACCAGGGGGTCGAGGAAATCGGCCTCCAGATCCAGGAGATTATCCCGGGCTTCATGGGCGGCAAAACGAAGAAGCGCAAGGTCAAAGTTTCCGAAGCGCGAGAACACATTCTCGACGAGGAAGAGAAGCGCCTGGTGGACATGGACCAGGTTTCGCGGCTGGCCGTCGAACGGGTCGAAAAGTCGGGCATCGTCTTCCTGGATGAGCTGGACAAGATCGCCGGCCGCGAGTCGGGCCACGGGCCCGATGTCAGCCGCGAGGGCGTTCAGCGCGACCTCCTGCCGATCGTCGAAGGGACGACCGTCAACACGCGGTACGGCCTGGTCCGGACCGACCACATCCTGTTCATCGGGGCGGGGGCCTTCAACGTGGCCAAGCCGGCCGACCTCATTCCCGAGCTCCAGGGCCGTTTCCCGATCCGGGTGGAGCTGTCCTCGCTCAACAAGTCGGACTTCGTCCGCATCCTGACCGAGCCGGAAAACGCCCTGATCAAGCAATACCGGGCTCTCCTCCAAACCGAAGGCGTCGACGTGATTGTCACCGACGACGCGATCGACGAGATCGCCCAGACGGCCGAGGAGGTCAACCGGGAGGCCGAAGACATCGGCGCCCGCCGGCTCCATACGATCATGGAAAAAGTCCTCGAAGAGATTTCCTTCCAGGCCCCGGATAGTACCCTCAAGAAAATTAAAGTCGACCGGGCGTACGTCCAGAACGCGCTCAAGGACATTATCAAGAACGCCGACCTCAGAAGGTTCATTCTTTGATGAATCGAAACCGGACGGCGTTTCTCCTGGCCGCCGCGGTCCTGGTTTCCGCGTCCTGCGGGCACAAGGGCGCGATCATGGCCCCGCTCACGCGAATCCCCAAGCCCGTCGCCGGACTGACGACCTGGCAGCAAGGCGGCCGCGTTCTCCTGAAATGGACGGCTTCGGGCGTTTATGTCGATGGGCGGCCCCTCCCCGCAACCGCCCTCTACGAAATCTGGCTTCTGCGGAATGACCTGACCGAGGCGAACCTCGATCGCGGAGTCGCCGTGACGAAGCTCTGGGGCAAGGCCTTCAAGCTGGCCGCTCTCGACATCTACGGCCGTCCATCCGAGGCCGCGCCCGCGGCCCCGGCCAAGCCGGAGACGCTTGCACCCAAGACGGAATTCGCCTGGGATTGGGCGATGTCCCCGGAGGATTGGAAAGCGACGCGGCTTGTCGTGGGTGTTCGGGTGATCGCGGGCAAGCGAAGCGAGTCCGATTTCGTTTACATGGGCTGGTGGCCCCGCAAAATGCCGGCCGCGCCGGGCAAACCGCAGGCGATGGCCTTTGCCGACCGGATCGAGGTCCGCTGGGCCGCCTCAACCCTGAACACGGACGGCGCTAAAATCGCCGGCCTCAAGGGTTACAATGTGTACCGGAAGGCTCCGGGTGAAGCGCCGGTCCTCTTGAACCCCGCCCCGGTGGCGGTATCGTCTTTTATGGACCGGGCGTTCGCCTTCGGGACGCCGTACGTTTATTCCGTTCGGGCCCTCTCCGGCGACCAGGCCCCCTACCTTGAGTCCGAGGAATCCGAGGGGCTGGAGTTCTCGGCCGTCGACACGTTCCCTCCCGCTCCGCCGACAAAGCTGACCTCCGTGCCGGCCGTCGGCCTGGTCACTCTGATCTGGGAGGCGGGGCCCGGAGAATCCGCGGCCGGATTTAAAGTCTGGCGGAGAATCGACGACGAACCCGAGTTCAAGCTGTTGACCGCCGGGGCGATCGTCGAGAACGCGTACACCGATAAAACGGTCGAAAGCGGGCACCGTTACGCATACACCGTAACCGCCGTCGATACGGCCGGGAACGAAAGCGACCGGTCCGAAGTCTTGACCGAAATCATCAAGCTTGTATTATTCGCAAAGAAGGAAGGCCGGCCATGAACATCTGCCGCGCGCGATTCAAAGACCGGGTGCTCTACGGGATTCTCGACGGCGAACGCCTGATTCCGATCGAGGGTTCCATTTTTGCCGACTTCACCGTCGGGGGAGAGCCCGTCCCCCTGGCCGGAGTGCAGCTCCTGGCTCCTATCGGGCCGTCCAAGATCGTGGCCGTCGGCCTTAACTACAAGGACCACGCCATGGAGCGGGGCAAGCCTCTTCCCGAGGAGCCGCTCCTCTTCCTCAAGCCGTCCACGGCCGTTATCGGGCCGGGCGAGGCGATCGTCTATCCCCATATGTCCAAGCGGGTGGATTACGAAGGCGAGCTGGGGGTGGTGATCAAGCGGCGGGCTTCGCAACTTTCCGCGCTCGAGCCGGTTGAGCCGTATATCCTCGGCTACACCTGCTTCAACGACGTCACCGCTAGGGACCTCCAGGACAAGGACAAGCAGTTCACCCGGGCCAAGTCGTTTGACACCTTCGCCGCCATCGGCCCCTGGATCGTCACGGGACTGGATCCGTCCAACCTCGATATTAAAACCTTCCTCAACGGCAAGCTCCGCCAATCGTCCAACACCCGGAACTTGATCTTCAGCATCCCCGACCTCGTCCGGTTCATCTCGAATGTCATGACCCTGCTCCCGGGCGATGTCATCTCGACCGGCACGCCGGCCGGAATCGGTCCGATGGTTCCGGGTGACGAGGTCGACGTCGAGATCGAAGGGATCGGGACGCTCCGGAACCGCGTGCTCCGGATTCGCGAGGAGTGAGCAGCTTTTTCACCCTTCGCCGGGGCGGTTAAAAACGTTCTTTTCAGCGCTTCTGGGCGATCAAGGCCATGAAAGCCCTGGCCTTGTCCGTAAACTGGAAATGGAAGGATGATTTTTCGGCCCAGGGGCGTGCCCGGACCGGATCGCCGCCGTTGTAGAATCCGGCCGCCGCGTTGTAGTAGGCGGCAGCCCGGGTCAGGCGGGTTTTTTCGACCTGGATCCGTTTCCGTTCCAGCAATCTCTCTTTCCGCTCGGCGGCCAAGAAGGCCTCGCGGATCTGACCGGCCAGATCTTCCAATTTCGACTCCTTTTGTTCATATCCGTACCCGGCCATCATGAAATTCAATCCCGAATCCGTCCAGGCCGTTTTCCGGGCGTAGATCTTGCCGAGGTTGAAGAAGGCTTCCTCATCGCCGGGATTCAGCTTGACTGCGGTCTTGAAGTTCGTTTCCGCCTGGTCGAGCAGGGAACGCTCCAAAGCGATCACGCCTGACAGAGTGAAGACTTGGGAACGGGGGAGAAGCGGCTTGGCCGCCTCGATCGATTCGGCCGCCGCGACGAGATCGGACATCTCGCGCTGATTCGTCGCCAGCCAGAAATAGCATTCTCCGCGAAGCGCGGGACCTTCCTCGATGAGCGCCTTCAAAACGGGGACGGCCTCGGTCCCCCGGCCCAGGCAGGACAGGCAGATGGCCTTTCCCAATTCCGCCTCCTTGTAATCCGCCTTTGCCTGGAGTGTTCTTTCAAAAAAGGCCAGGGCCTGCTCGTATTCCTCGAGGGCGAAATAGATGCTGGCCAGCTGGATGGAAACCAGGGGAGATTCGGGAACGGCCTCGCGGGCTTTCAGAAGGTCCGTTTCCGCGGAGAGGATTTTCTTTTCGGACAGGGTCCGTTCACCGCGGGCGGCATAGACCTCCGCATATTCCGGGTCGGCCTTCAAGATCTCATCCCAGGAGGCGACGTCCCCGGGTGGTAGGCAGGACATCTGAAATTTGAGAAAATTCGAACCCGGATGCACGCTCCCGATCGTCCGCAAATCCTCGGCCGTTATCCCGGGGATCGGGGAGGAACTCCAGAGCGCGGCCAACTGGGAAGCGAGCACGGGATTTTTCGCCGCGCCCGCCTTGAACGATTCGATCCGGCTCGCCGGATCTCCCGCGAGAGGAGAAGTCGGGGATATTTCCGGGGTTTCCTCGATGACGCCGGCGACCTTGACTTTGAGAAGGGCGGCGACATCGGCGCAGGATTGATAGGAGGCCAGGCCGGGATACGTTTCGATCAAACGCCGGGCGGTTGTCAGGAAAGAATCATCGAAGATGCCCAAATCCTTGGCCCGGACATCGAGGGAAAAAGCCGTCCGCAAAAATTTCTCGGCGGTCCCGGGGTCCATCGGACCGGATCGTTCGGCTTCTTGATAAAGCCCGAAGGCGCGCCGCAGATGGATATATCCGCCCCGATCCAGTAACAATCCGGCTTCCGACGCTTTTATCACGGCCAGGGGATTGCGGGATGGAAGGGAGGAGATCGGAGTCGGTTGAAGAGTTTCCCTGACGGCGCAGGAAGAAAGGACGATGATCCCAAAGGCGATGAATCCCAATTTTTTGTCCATGAGAACCTCCCCTCGATTAATCGGCCCTTATCCCCCAAGTCTTCCCATAAACCCCAAGCTTCCCATGCCGGAGATAACCATACCAGGCGCTAATAATCCGGCTTCCAGGCACAACAAATACGACCGGCTTAAAGATTTTGTTTATGGGAAGCCGGTTCTCTCGGGTTGATTTTATTTGGGGGTTATTCGGGGGCGGCCCAAAGTAAGTCTATTGGAATAAAATAATTAGCCCCGTTTTTGAGAAAAATAACGCCTTAGAGCGCGATTATTGCCACTAAAAATAGCCTTCTATGTCCGGCCGCCGTTGCTGTAAAGCAATTGGGCGTTGACCCAGCCCCCATCTTTCGAACAAAGAAAATTGACCAGGTTGGCGCAGTCCTGCGGCTGTCCGATCCGCCCGGCCAGGGTCCATTCCTTGACCTTGGCCTTGATTTCCTCCGACATCCAACCGGTATCGGTTCCCCCTGGATTGATGACGTTTGCCGTGATTCCCTTTGTCCGGAATTCCCATGCGGCCGCGAGCACGATCCTATCCATGGCTCCCTTGCTCGCCCCGTAGGGGAGGTGGTAAGCGGTATGGTCGCTGGTGATGGCGACGATCCGGCCGCTGCCGGGCTCGCCGCGGAACCGCCGGCCAAATTCGCGAACGAGAAGCCATGTTCCCCTCGCGTTGACCGCAAAGTGCAGCTCGAAGCTTTCGACGGAAGTACTCAGGATGTCGCTTTCGACGGATTGGCAATGGGACATGACCAGGGCGGTGACGGGACCCAGGTCGTGTTCGACGGCGTCGAAGATCCGCCCGGGCGAATCGACGAGCGACAAATCCGCCTCGATGGCTGCGGTCCGGGCGCCGAGACGTCGCAAATCGTCGAGCAGCCGGTCGGCTTCATCGGGCCGGCTGCCCCATGGCATGGAGGCGTCGTAGGGGTGCCAGTAAGTGATGGCGACGTCCCAGCCGGATTCAGCCAGGGTGGAGGCGATTGAGGAGCCGATGCCGATTTGCCGGCTGGCTCCGGTGACGAGAGCGATGGGTCGTTGTGACATGGGAAACTCCTTTTCAAGACGGGAGAATGGGGTTGCGGCTTGCGCCGGGGCTTATTGCCGTGCGGAAGGAGTTCTTAATACATGTTCGTCGAATCGCGTCCGATTTGCTTGAACTCATTTTATGAATCGAAGAAAAGCAAGTCAAGGTTTTCGGGGGCCTCGGTCCGGGCCGCACTTCGTGTATAATAACGACATCAATCCCGGAAGGAGACGGACATGAAGTTTTTCCTCGACACGGCCAACCTGAATGAAATCCGCGAAGTCGCCGGCTGGGGCATTCTGGACGGCGTGACGACCAATCCCTCGCTTGCGTCGAAGGAAAACGTGAAGTTCGAGGACCTGATCCGGGAGATCTGCGCCGTTTGTCCCGGACCGGTCAGCGCCGAGTGCGTCTCCGAGAAAGCCGAAGACATCATCCCCGAGGCCCGGCTTCTGGCCAAGATTGCTCCGAACATCGCCGTCAAGATCCCGGTGAACCTCGAGGGCCTCAAGGCGACCAAGGTCCTCTCCGGCGAGGGGATCGCGGTCAACATGACCCTGATTTTCTCCCCGACTCAGGCGCTGCTTGCGGCTAAAGCGGGAGCGAAGTTCGTCAGCCCGTTCATCGGCCGCTTGGACGACATCTCCCAGGAGGGGATGGAGCTCATCCGGGAGATCGTCCAGATCTTCGAAAACTACCGCTTCGATTGCGAAATCATCGTGGCCTCGGTCCGTCACCCCCGCCACATTGTCGACGCCGCTTTACTCGGGGCGGACATTTGCACGATCCCGTTCTCCGTCATCGACAAGCTGGTCCGCCATCCGCTGACCGATAGCGGGATCGAAAAGTTCCTTAAAGACTGGGGTAAGGTAAAAAAATAAGCCCGGCCGGCCGTTTTTCCTTTTCCTTTTAATCATGTTATATTTCCGTCGGAGAAGACTGCGCCGAACCACATGAAACGCGGCCGAAGACTTAAAGCGCTGATCATCTTCCTGGCTGTCGCCGGGGCGCTGGCCGGAGGAATCGTCGTCGTCCGCGCGATCCTTCTGGCCGAGATCCGCCGGCAGATCGCCCCCTCGTTCAGCTACGACAGCCTCCGGCTGAGGGCTTTTCCCCCTTCGGTCGTCCTGTCCAACCTCCGTTCCAAGACTCCCGACCCTTTCTATTCCGCCCGAAGCGTCGTCCTCGAGATCCCGGTCCGGTCGATCCTCAGCAACCAGCGGTCATTCAATGTTTTTGTCCAAGGATTGACGGTCCGGCTCTACGAGAAAGAGCAAAAAGAAGCCAAGCCGTTCTCCCTGGATTTCAAGCTTCCGTTCTACGTTCAGAACGGGTTGCTCCTGGACGGAGAGATCCATTACTGGGGGAAAGGAATCAATGTCCTGGCCCGGGGCGTGCGGGCGTATTTCCGCCAGTCCAAAGACTCTTTCGTTATTAAAGCCGAGGCTGCCTCCCACGCCATTCATATCCCGGCGATCGCCCACAAGCTCGAAGGCCGATCGGAAATTCATATCGAAGCCCGGGAGAAAGAGATCTTTCTCCGCCGCCTGAAAATCCAGCATCCCGACCTCCTGATCAAGGCTAAAGGGACTTTGACCGACCCGAAGAATCCCTCGATCGACATCCAGGCGACGGTCCGCGGCCCGATTTCCCTCGTCGCCGACGCCTTCGACCTGCCCTTCCAATGGACGGGGGCGGCCGAAGGAACGGGGCGATTTGTCCGAAACGCCGCCGGCCGGGCGCGTTTCACGGCCGAACTGGAAAGCCGGAACATGACCTTCACCGGGATGCCCCTGGGCCGAGTGGCCGGCCGGCTGGCGATCGCCGAGGGATTGGGGAAAATCGACCTGGAGATCTCCAAGCCCGGTTCAACCGTCGAATACCTGGACCTTGCCTTTGGTCAGGGGAAGCTCGAGGGGCAAGCCCGCGGGCTTCACGTCGATCCTCTAATCAAGCAGATCAACATCCCCTGGCCGGTCCGTTCGCCGATCTGGGGGTCCTTCACCTTGGATCCTCAGGCCTTGGAGGTCATCGGGGAATTCCGGGACGACCTTCTCCCCGAGCTGGACGGCAAGTTCCCCTTTAGCGGACCGTTCCGCCTCCGCTGGAACCGCAAAAGCGAGGTCACCTTCTCCTCCGAGCGGATTGAAGCGAACTTCGGGGCGATGAGCGTGGACGGACGGCTCGACATCGGCCGCGAGCTGCGCATCGAGTTGAGCGGCGAGGCGACCGATATCCCCCGCGGCCGGGAATTCACTTCGCTGGTCCTCCGGCTGCCGCTGACTTTCCCGGAGATCCGGGGCCGGGGAAAAGCCGACATCAAAATCCTTGGGGCCTGGCATTCTCCGGAAGTAAAAATCGACTTCGCCCTGGCGCCGGGGGGATTCGCCGGATTCAACGCGGCCGAAGGTTCGGGGCTTGTCGAGATCGCCAAGGGCGATACGTACGGGACGGTCGATATCCGCGATCCCGAGCTTCGGGGCCGGCTCCGCTTCCATTCGATCCCGGGATTCTATACCTGCACGGTGGAGAAAGGGGAAGGGACTCTCGAGCGGATCTTCTCGTCGCTCGGGCTCGACCTGCCGCTTGAGGGCCGGGTGGCCGGCGCGCTTGAGTTTCACGATGACGGAAAGGGCATCGCCTCGGCCGGAGACTTTACCGCCGCCCGGGCCGAAATTGTGGGGCAACCTGTCGAAAACATCAAAGGGCATTATGACTGGTCGACGGCCGATTATCGTCTGGCCTTGTCCGGACTGAGCGGGACGATTTTCGGCGGAACGGTCTCGGGGTCCGGGTCTATGGGTTTCAAGAGCCGTGATTTTGAAATCGACGCTTCATTTAAGGACGTTGACCTCGCTCATCCGGCCCCGTCAATCGGCGGCCTCCTGGATTTCAACCTCAAGGGCGCCGGCAACCTCGACCGTGACCTTGCGTCCGGATCGGTGTCGATTCGCAACCTGGCTCTCGGACCTGTGGCGAATACCTCGGCATCGGGGACGGTCGAGCTGACTTTAAAGGAAAAACAGCTCGGCCTCCGACTGAAAGGCCTCCTCGATCCCGGGAAAAACACCTTCGACATCCATTTTCGATATCCGGAAGCGAACGGAACATTTTCGGCCGATGCTTCCGG
>Ga0105099_10000401_pt1 | contig 29636 bp, 27 predicted proteins | sample PPLLak3cmMay2015_2_FD_79138 | JGI IMG/M metagenome (GOLD analysis project Ga0105099, IMG submission 79138) | Freshwater sediment microbial communities from Prairie Pothole Lake near Jamestown, North Dakota, USA - PPLs Lake P8 Core (1) Depth... | ecosystem: Environmental > Aquatic > Freshwater >... | reverse complement strand
TATGAAAACTAAGTAGAAAGTATTGATAAAATAAGCTTGTATCCCAATCAAGTCAATACGATTTTTACCGTTTACATTTCTTCACCTAACGCAGGAAAGGACAGCTAGGAGTCTGTCGGACTTAGGAAATCGAAGCGAAAATTCGGCTGGGGGAGGACAGATTTTGTAGATTTTGCAGGGCAATAGTTGTTCTATTGACCAAAAAAGCGGCGAAATCTGGACCGTCCAGACGGATTTGCAGCAGATTTGCCCTAAGTCCGGCAGGCTTCTAGAACCTGTATCTTTGATTTGGACTTTCCATTATAGAGTGAGGTACACTGCACCATAATGACTCTGTCTCTTTATGTTCACTATCCATTCTGCCTGCGTAAATGCCTTTACTGTGCATTCAATTCCCGCACTGATATCTCCAGTTCCAGCGACGAGTATGTTGCCGGGCTGCTCCGGGAGTTGGCGATTCGCTCCAGAATGCCGGAAAAGGGCTCTTCCGCCGGAACCCTCTACTTTGGCGGAGGAACTCCTTCCCTCCTGGAGCCTGGCGAGGTGGAGCGGATCATCAACGCCGCCGCGAAATATTACTCACTTTCCGCTGATGCCGAGATTACTCTGGAATGCAATCCGGGCACGGTTGCCGGCGGAAAGCTTGCTGCGTTTCGTGCAGTGGGCGTAACTCGCCTTTCCCTCGGCGTCCAGTCATTTGACGACAATTTCCTGAAGAAGCTTGGCCGGGCGCATACTGCCGAAGAGGCCCGGTCAGCCTTTCGTGCCGCCAGGGAAGCCGGGTTTGACAATATCGGCATCGATCTTATTCATTCCCTGCCGGGGCAGACACTTGCACAGTGGGAAAGCGAGCTGTCGAGTGCCTGCGAACTGCGTCCGGAACATCTTTCGGTTTATGGTCTCACCGTGGAGGACGGGACTCACTTTGCCTGTCTGGAAGAAGAGGGGAAGCTTCCTCTTCCCGATGAGGAAGAATCGGCCTGCATGTACGAAAAATCAGCGGAGATTCTCGGAGCGAGTGGCTACGAACAGTATGAAATTGCGAATTTCGCCCGGCCCGGTTTCCGATCGCGACATAATTCCGGGTACTGGCAGCGTCGGCCCTATCTGGGATTCGGTGCCGGTGCCCACTCGTATCTCCGGCTGCCTGGACATGGCATCCGTTTCTCGAATAAGGAGCGAGTGGAGGACTATCTTCAGCTGATCTCCTCTGGCTGCCTCCCGACCGCCGAGAGCAGGAGTCTCTCTTGTGAGGAGGCCATGGCGGAGAGTCTGTTCCTCGGATTAAGGCTGACGGAAGGTGTCAGCCTCGACAGTTTTTACGAAGAGTTTTCCGTCTCTTTCCAAGAAGTATTCGGCAACGCCTGTTCTGACCTCTTTACCGCCGGGCTCCTGGAAATACGGAATGGTTTTCTGCGCCTCACAGAGAAGGCCCGGATCCTTTCGAATCAGGTTTTTGTCCGGTTCCTGTAGCAGGTAAAATTCCTTGACAAAAGAGGGGTCGGTTGTTACTTTTGTCTAAGTTAGCACTCAGGGTATTTGAGTGCTAACTTTCGTTACGGGGGCAGCAATGAACGATATCCTTACGGAGCGAAGCAGGCAAATTCTTGAGGCGGTCATTGATGATTACATCAGGACCGCGGAACCGGTTGGCAGCCGTACGGTGACCCGAAGGCATGGTCTCGCTCTGTCGCCGGCAACGGTGCGGAACGTCATGTCTGACCTGGAGGAGATGGGTTTTCTGTCCTCTCCCCATACTTCGGCGGGTCGAGTTCCCACTGACAAGGCTTTCCGCTTCTATGTGGATTCTCTTCTGCAGGTCCGTGCCATTACGGAGAACCAGCAGGAGGAAATTCGCCGGCAGTACCTGGTCCCCGGTCGCGATGTAGGAGAAATACTCAAGGAAACCAGCAGGATACTGTCGTCGATATCAAACTATATCGGAATTGTCATTGCACCGCGATTTGCAGCCAATGTCTTCCGCCAGATCGAGTTTGTCAAGCTCTGCGGTAAACGGATCCTGGTGATTCTCGTTTCGGAAAACGGGACTGTCCAGAACAGGGTCATAGAGGCTGATGAGGAGCTCTCTTTCGAAGACCTGGTGAAGATGACAAATTATCTGAATGAGCTCCTGCATGGGTTGACGATCTCGGAGGTGAAATCCAGGATCATCCGGGAGATGACGGACGAGAAGGTCCGCTACGACAAGCTTCTGACCCGGGCCCTCAAGCTTTCGGAAGTGACTCTGGAAGAGTCTGCCGCGGATGTTTTCGTTGAGGGTCAGGTCAATATTCTCGAACAGCCGGAATTCGCGGATGTGGAGAGGATGAAGGAGATCTTTTACACCTTTGAGGAGAAGAGCCAGCTCATCAAACTTTTGGACTGCTGCTTGAAAGCTGACAGGGTGAATATATTTATTGGTGCCGAGAACTTTTTGAGTCGGATGAACCAGATGAGTGTCATTACCGCTTCCTATGCAAGCGGTCCGAATACCCTCGGGGTTCTCGGTGTAATCGGCCCCACCCGTATGGGGTACGACAAGGTAATCCCCATCGTTGACTATACGGCACGAATGCTCAGCGAGCTGTTGGGACGGGAATAAAGAGCGAAAAGGAGTATCTGTGAAAATGAAAAAGCATGACACCGAAACAAACGGTGTGGAACATACGGCGCAAGAGGCGGAAGCTGCTGAAGGGGCAGCCACTGAGACGGAAACAGTGCTGGATCCGGTTGAGAAGATCCGGCAGCTTGAGGAGGCCCTGGCAACGAAAGAAGCTGAAGTAGCTGCCAACTGGGACAAATATCTCCGCGAGCGTGCAGACCTGGAAAACTATCGCCGCCGTGTGCAGAAGGAAAAGGAAGACCTCATGAAGTACGGCAATGAATGCCTTATCACGGAGATACTTCCGGTTCTGGACAATATGGAACGGGCCCTGGACCATGCCTCGGAGGAAAGCCTTTCCGCGATTATCGAAGGGGTAAATCTGACCCGCTCCATGCTCCTGTCGGTTCTGAAGAAATTTGGCGTAGAGCCCATCGAGACGAAAGGAGCCACCTTTGACTCGGCTTTCCATCAGGCCATGTGCCAGGTCGAGAGCAATGACGTTGCTCCGAATTGTGTCATAGAAGAGTATCAGAAGGGTTATCTCCTGAATGACCGCCTCCTGAGACCCGCGATGGTTTCAGTGGCAGCAGCGGCAAAAAACGGGGACGAATAAATTTTGGCCGTTCCCCTTGTTTTTTTCCGAGTACATAATTAGCTTTACGATTGAGAGACATCAAAAGGAGGAATACATATATGAGTAAGGTAATCGGAATCGATCTGGGCACTACCAACTCCTGCGTTGCCATCATGGAGGGGGGAGAGCCCGTTGTTATAGCCAACGCGGAAGGAAGCCGCACAACGCCGTCCATGGTCGCCTTCACGGATAGCGGAGAAAGACCGGTGGGCCAGCAGGCCAAGCGTCAGGCGGTCACCAATCCGGAGAACACCCTGTTTTCCATCAAGCGTCTCATTGGCCGCAAGTTTGATACCGAGGCGGTGAAAAAGGATATCGCGATTTCCCCTTTCAAGATCGTGAAGGCGGAAAACGGCGATGCCTGGGTGGACGTGAGGGGCAAGCAGTATTCGCCGCCGGAAATCTCTGCAATGATTCTGCAGAAGATGAAGAAAACCGCTGAAGACTATCTGGGAGAAACGGTCACCGATGCAGTCATTACCGTTCCGGCCTACTTTGATGACTCCCAGCGCCAGGCAACCAAGGATGCCGGCAAGATTGCCGGTTTGAATGTCCTCAGGATCATCAACGAGCCGACTGCTGCGGCCCTTGCCTACGGACTTGACAAGAAGAAGGACGAGAAAATCGCGGTATTCGACCTTGGTGGCGGTACCTTTGACATCTCGATCCTTGAACTGGGCGAAGGGGTGTTCGAGGTTAAATCGACCAACGGCGACACCTTCCTCGGCGGAGAGGACTTCGACCAGAAGGTCATCGACTGGATTGCCGACGAGTTCAAGAAGGATCAGGGTATCGATCTGCGTTCCGACAAGATGGCGCTCCAGCGTCTCAAGGAAGCGGCGGAAAAGGCCAAATGCGAACTCTCCACCTCGGTGGAGACCGACATCAACCTGCCGTTCATTACCGCTGATGCCAGCGGTCCGAAGCACCTGACCCTGAAGCTGACCCGCGCCAAGCTTGAAGCCCTCTGTGCCGAGCTGATCGCAAAATTGGAAGGTCCGTGCCGGACGGCGCTGAAAGATGCCGGCCTCTCCCCCAGCGAAATCGATGAGGTAATTCTGGTGGGTGGTATGACCCGCATGCCGATCGTACAGACAAAGGTGCAGGAAATCTTCGGCAAGGTCCCCAACCGGGGCGTCAATCCTGATGAAGTGGTGGCCATCGGTGCTGCCATCCAGGGCGGCGTTCTGCGTGGTGATGTCAAAGACGTCCTGCTTCTTGACGTTACCCCGCTCTCTCTTGGCATCGAAACCCTTGGCGGGGTCATGACCAAGCTCATCGACAAGAACACGACCATTCCGTGCCGCAAGAGCCAGGTGTTCTCCACCGCCGCGGACAACCAGCCGGCGGTGACCATTCACGTGCTCCAGGGCGAGCGTGAGATGGCGCCCGACAACAAGACCCTCGGCAATTTCGAGTTGACCGGCATTCCGCCGGCACCCCGTGGCGTTCCCCAGGTCGAGGTAACTTTCGATATTGATGCTAACGGGATTGTCCATGTATCCGCCAAAGCTCTGGGCACCGGGCAAGAGCAGTCTATCCGGATTACCGCATCTTCCGGTCTGTCCAAGGATGAGATCGACAAGATGGTGCGCGACGCAGAGGCCCACGCCAGCGAGGATAAGCAGAAGCGTGAACTGATCGAGGCCCGGAACCATGCCGACAGCCTGATCTATTCCACCGAAAAGTCTCTCAAGGAGTATGGCGACAAGATTGATGCCGGAGACAAGCAGAAGATTGAAGATGGTGTTGCCGCCTTGAAAAAGGCCATGGAAGCAAATGACGCCGCTGCCATCAAGACCGCCACAGAGGAGCTTACCCAGGCGTCTCACAAGCTTGCCGAAGCGGTGTATTCCAAGGCACAGCAGGCTGGTGAAGGCCATGAAGGCGAAGCTGCGCCGAAAGAGGAAGGTTCGGATGAAAAGGTTGTCGAGGCCGAGTTCGAAGAAGTAAAAGACGATAAATAAATACTAGAGAACGGCTCGAGACAAAGGGTTGAGGGCAAAGGGGAGATCCGTACTACTCCCCTTTTGCCGTTCGCCCTTTGCCTTTTGCCCATGGGGAACACGAGTGGCAAACGGGGAAAAGCGCGATTACTACGAGGTGCTGGGAGTCCATCGGAATGCTTCCGACACCGAGATCAAGAAAGCCTATCGAAAACTGGCAATACAGCACCATCCTGACAAGAATCAGGGGGACAAGCAGTCTGAAGAGCAATTCAAAGAGGTCTCCGAGGCCTACGAGGTCCTGTCCGACCCACAGAAGAGGGTACAGTACGACCAGTTCGGCCATGCTGGACTAAGCGGCGGGGCTGGTGCCTCCGGTTTCGGTTTTGGTGGCGGCACGCCCTTTGGAGATATCTTCGAGGATATTTTCGGAGACCTGTTCGGTGGCCGTCAGCAGCGGAGGGGTGGCAAAAGAGGGGATGATCTTCTCTACAACCTTGAGATCAGTTTTGAGGAAGCGGCATTCGGTGTCGAGTCAAAAATCGAGGTTCCCTATAACAAGCGCTGTGGCACCTGTAACGGCAGCGGCGCCAAGCCCGGTACCGAGCCGAAAGTCTGCCCGACCTGCCGCGGCGCCGGACAGGTACGTTTTCAGCAGGGTTACTTCAGCGTCAGCCGGACCTGCAGTCACTGCAACGGGGAAGGCCGGATCATTGACTCCCCCTGTTCGACCTGTCGCGGGACCGGGATTGCGCGAGATACCAAATCCATGTCGGTTAAGGTTCCCGCAGGTGTCGAGACCGGTAATCGTCTGAAACTCTCCGGTGAGGGGGGCGAGGGAACGAAAGGCGGATCAAACGGAGATCTCTATGTGTCCATCAGCGTCCGTCAGCATTCCGTTTTTTCCCGTGAGAATAATGATGTAATTTGTGAAATTCCCATCAGTTTTGTCCAGGCGGCCCTTGGCACCGAGATTTCTGTGCCGACACTCGACGGCAAGCTGAACCTGAAAATTCCGGAGGGAACCCAGTCCGGCAAGGTTTTCCGTCTGAGAGAAAAGGGGATCCCGGTTCTACAGGGGTACGGGAGGGGAGACCAGTTGGTCGTGCTCAAGGTGGAGACCCCGGTGAACCTTAACAAGCGTCAGCGGGAACTCCTGGAAGAATTCGCTGAGATTAGCGGCGAGGAGATCCACCCGATGAAGAAAAACTTTATTGATAAGGTAGTGGATCTCTTCAGTTAGTTCAATCGAAGCTCTTTTTTGCCGGACAGGGGCGGCTTACGCCGCTCTCCTGACGCCTGATGACGCTCAAGCGGATTATTATGACTCTATTCCCCCGGCTCTGGTGCGGGACCTCCCGCGCCGGACGCCGTACACTCATGACCGGTTTTGCGCTGCTCCTCGTGAGCTTTGCAGGCCCGGTACTGTCAGCCGATTTCCATCCCGGCAAGACCACCCTGCTGATAAACCGCGAATACGGCGCTACTCTCCTTGCCGGGCTCCGCGAAGCCAGATCCAGCATCATCGTCTCCTGCTACCTCTTTAAAATCAGCAAGTTTCCCGGAAACATGCCGCATCGAATCGCCGATGAGTTGATTCGTGCCCGGCAGCGTGGGGTTGCCGTTACCGTTATTTTCGAACAGTCACGGGACGAAAGTGATTTTCTAAACCGGGAAAACCGTGCCAGCGCTTCACTCCTTACCCCGAGCGGCATCAAGGTGCGCTTTGACTCCCTCCGCAAAACCAGCCACGCCAAGGTTGTTGTCATCGATGACCGCTTGGTCTTTCTCGGCAGCCATAACCTTACCCACAGTGCCCTGTCCCGCAACAACGAAATCTCCGTCCGGATCGATTCGCCGGAGATGGCCCGGCAGATTAAAACCTACCTGGGAACGCTCTGAGTTTTTTCATCTCCTTGATTCCGCATACTGAAACAGTTCTGCTCCAGCTTTGCTGCACTTGACCTGAAGAATATGCTCCCGTTGGGCTGGGGCTTTCTCGGAGTCTCTCGTCCGGCTTTATGGCAAGACAGTGATAGCAAGGAAAGCGCCTGAATCCAGCAAGTAGCCTGTTCTGTGTCTCGGGTGGCGACCGATTACGAGAGGCTTCGAGGAAGTTCCAGCCCAGCCTCTGTCGAGACTTTCCGGATGAAAACTATTTAGTACAGGACAAAAAAAGGCGATGCCGCGTATTTTTCCCGGCATCGCCTTTTTAACTGTCCATTTTTGCAAGCCTTATCCGAGCACGGCCTTCTTGAATTCATCGATACCCATCTGCTCGACGATGCGGCAGAGACGCTCCTTCTTGCCGCAGTTTTTGTAGAAGTCGATAATCCTGGCGATGATTGCCAGGACTTCATCATCAGTGGCGATCTCTTCCACCAGGACATCACCGATCCGCGGTCTCATGCCGGAGTTGCCGCCGACCAGAATCTTCCAACCCTTCGGGGTTCCCATCACACCAATATCCTTGATCCAGACCTCGGAACAGGAAAGCATGCAGCCGGCAACGCCCATTTTCATTTTGTTGGGGAGCACCATGGCGTGGTAGACGGCGTCGATCTTCAGTCCGAGGCCGATGGAATCCATGACGCCCCGTTTGCAGAAGGTGGTGCCGGGGCAGATTTTGACGCTCCGCACACAGAGGCCGATTGCCGCGCCGGGTGTCTGCTGGAGATCTTCCCAGATAGCATCCAGGTCCTCTTCTTTGACGCCGACCAGGGCAATGCGCTGCGCTGAGGTGAGTTTAACCGCCTGAACATTATATTTATCTGCTGCGTCGCAGATCTTCCGCAGAGTGGCTGTATTGGTGATCCCGCCGGGGATATGGGGTGCAATGGCGTATGTTTCCTTGTCGCGCTGCAAGATGGCGCCTTTTTCCAGAATATCTTTTTTCATCAAATCCTCCCAGGTAGCTATTTTAGTCAGCTTGAAAATGTAGCACAGTTTTTTCAGGAAATAAAGGGTAAGGGCAGCTTTGGTTTTTCTCAGAGACGTTCGGCTGATTCCATATCCTGGCGGATAAAGCGCGTGCAGAGGAAGCAGAAGCCGGCGGCTGTCGCGATGGCGGCGGGGGTCAACAGCAGGGCCGAGCGAAGTCCCCACTGGTCCGAGAGCCAGCCGAGGATGGTCGGTGACACGGCATCTCCCAAGGCGTGGATGAAGAATATGTTGACGGCGAAGGCCATGGCCCGGCAGCCGGAGGAACTCACGTTGACGATTACCGTGTTGAGGGGCCCGGTGTTAAAAAACAGGAAGAATTCGGCAAAGAACATGGCCGTGAGGCAGCCGCTGAGGGACGGGGTCGCGATGGCGTAGACGGCGAATGGGGTGCCAGCCAGGAAGCCCCAGCCGGAGACGAGCAGATATCCTTTCGGGGTCTTCTTTTGGATACGATCGCCGAGCCAGCCGCCGGTGAGGGTGCCGCTGATACCGGCCAGCACCGTGATGACGCCAAAGAGGGTGTTGCCCCTGGCCACGTCAAGGTGGTGGATGCGGTTGAGGAAGCTCGGCATCCATTGGGCCAGTCCTCCCAAGGCAAAGGTCATGGCGGCCATGGCCAGGGTATTGACGACAAACGAGCGGTTCCTGAACAGGGCGCGGTAACCTGTCGTCAGAGAGGTGTTGCCCTGCTGCGTGCGTTGGCAGCTGCCCCGTTTTTTCGGGTCACGGAGGAACCAGACCGCCACGGCGAGGAACAGCCCCGGTGCACCCACCAGGAGGAAGGCCGACCGCCAGCCGAAGTGATAACCGAGTAATCCGCCGAGCAGATAGCCGATGGCGCTCCCGACCGGAATTGCCAGATAGAAGTAGGACAGCACTTGGCCGCGGTGTTCCTTGCTGAAAAAATCCGCCACCAGCCCCGGTGAGACGGTACCGAAGCTCGCTTCACCGATTCCCACCACGGTGCGCGCCGCCAGCAGGGAACGATAGCCGGGAGCGAAACCGGCCAGGGCCGTGGCAAGGCTCCAGACCGCAACCCCGCAGGAGGCAAGGCTGATCCGGTTGCCCCGGTCACCCAGCCAGCCGAGCAGCGGGGCGGAGCACATGTAACAGATCATGAAGGCGCTGCCGAGAAAGCCGAGGGCGGTATCCGACAGGGCAAAGTCCGCTTTGATCAGCGGGAACACGGCATAGAGGATCTGCCGGTCGATATAATTGAGCAGGTTCACCGCCAGGAGCAGAGCCAGGGCGTAGCGGCTGTACGATGGTGAAGGATTGTCGTAAGTCATAGGCTTGATCCAGGTACATAGATTTCACAAACTGTAGGGGCAACCCCATGTGGTTGCCCTGATTCGGGCGGCCACACGGGGCCGCCCCTACAAATATCCGGCGCCGATCACCACTCCCCACACTATCAGCAGCAGCACCAGGGAGCCATACATCAGCCGGATCGCCCCCTGGTAAGATTCCCGGGACAGTTCCTGCAAGGGATCGCCGATGGTCGGTTTTTCAACCGGCCGGCCGAAATAGCGGTTCGTCCCACCGAGGCGGACTCCAAGGGCTCCTGCCGTTGCTGCCTCCGGTATGCCGCTGTTCGGGGAGGAATGATTGCCGCCGTCCCGGATCATGATCCGAAGGGAACTGCCTGCGGAGAGCCCGACAAACGGTGCCGCTACAACCATCAGCAAACCGGTCAGCCGCGCCGGCAGCCAGTTAGCCAGATCATCAAAGCGGGCCGCGGCCCAACCGAAATCACGGTAGCGTTCGTTCTTGTAGCCGACCATCGAGTCGAGGGTGTTTACCGCTTTGTAGGCCAGCCCCAACACCGGACCACCGATCATCAGGTAGAAGAGCGGCGCGATGATCCCGTCCGAGGTGTTTTCCGCCACCGTTTCCACCAGCGCCCGCCAGATCTCTGCCTCGTCAAGGTCATTCGTGTCCCGGCCGACGATGCGAGAGAGATAGTGGCGTGCCCCTTCCAAATCACCTGCGATTAGTCGATCGGCGACCAAACTCGATTCCCGGTGCAGGGAGCGTGCCGCAAGGCAGGTCCAAGTGAGAACCGCTGCCAGCGCAGCCCCCAGGTAGGTGCTTACGGCATTGGCCCCTTGCAGCAGCGCATAAGCCAGCAGAGCTGTTGTTCCGACCACACTGAGCAGCAGTAGCGTACCGCCGAGGCGCTCGTTCCGGATCAGACGACGCAGGCTCCTTTCCAGTGCGGAGATCAACCTGCCGATCCCAACCACCGGGTGAGGCAGCCAATGCGGGTCGCCCAGTAACAGGTCTATGAGCACGGCAGATATCAGGATCAAGGGATCTATCCCGAACATTCTTCCACCCCGCAGATCAGGAACAGGCGTTCCAAATCCAGGTGCCGCTCCAGATGCTCTGCCAGCAGGTCGAAAGGATCGTCAGCGCAGCTGGCCTTCGTGGGCACGGCCAGGCCCTTTGCCCTGCGCAGACGGTTGAGAAAGGCGGAGCGGAAGCCGTGATTATCAAAAATGCCGTGCAGATAGGTGCCGAACACCCGGCCGTCGGCCGAGGCCGCACCGTCCAGGACCGCCACCTCGCAACCGGAACGGAGCAACAGCTGGCTGAAGGGCATTGCCGTGGGGCCAAGGGTCGTATTTCCCATGTGGATTTCGTAGCCGGAAACCGTGTCTCCGGCGTTCGGTGCAATCAAAAGGGCAGCGGGCAGCAGCCGTGCCTTTGCCTGGTGAGTTTCCTTTTCCGGGAGAAGCACCGTCTCCACATCAAGAATTCCCAGGCCTTCGGCCTCGGCTACGGATGATTCTATGCCGTCCGGATCAAATATCTTGTAGCCGAGCATCTGGTAACCGCCGCAGATGCCGACAATCGGTCCGTCAAAGTTTTGGATCCGCTCAAACAGCCCCTGCTCCTGGAGGAACCGGAGATCGGAAATGGTCGATTTGCTCCCCGGCAGGATCAAAACGTCAAGACCATCCAGTTCCGAGGAACTCTCAATATATCGAAGAGCCACATCCGGCTCCGCTTCAAGAGGATCGAAATCGGTATAGTTTGAAATGCGGGGAAAACGTATTACCCCGATCCGGATAGCGCCTTCCTCGCGCCTCGTACCTCGTACCTCGCTCCTACGCTTTTCCAAAGCGACGCTGTCTTCTTCCGGGATGCGGAAATGGCTGAAATACGGGACGACACCCAGAACCGGGATACCGATCCGCTTTTCCACAAATTCGATTCCGGAGGTCAGCAGCGAGGGATCGCCGCGAAACTTGTTGATGATCACCCCTTTGATGCGCTTTCGCTCCTCCGGCTCCAGCAACTCCCAGGTGCCGACAATCTGGGCAAACACCCCGCCGCGGTCGATGTCCGCCACCAGCAGGCACGGGCAGTCGGCCATCTCGGCTATCCGCAGATTGGCAATGTCGTGGGACCGCAGATTGATCTCGGCGACGCTGCCGGCGCCTTCGATGACAAGGTACCGGAAATTTTCCACCAGCCGCCGGAAACTCTCCTCGACCTTCCGGAGGGCCTGCGGCTTGTAGCTGTTGTACTCCTTTACCGCCATGTTTCCAACTGCGTGTCCCTGGACAATCACCTGGCTGCCGGTATCGGAATTGGGCTTGAGGAGCACCGGATTCATGTCGGTGTGGGGCGGAATGCGGCAGGCCTGGGCCTGAACCGCCTGAGCACGGCCGATTTCACCCCCCTCGGGCGTGGCAAAGGAATTGAGGGCCATGTTCTGGGATTTGAATGGAGCCACCGAAACGCCCCGGTTGCTGAGAATGCGGCAGAAGCCGGCGGCCAGAACCGATTTTCCCACATCCGAGCCGGTGCCGACGAACATCACGGCGCGAGAGGGGCAGGAACGAGGATCGAGGAACGAGTAATGAGGAGCGAGTCTTGAGGAATCAGGAACATGTAATGAGGTTGTATTCCTCGAACCTCTTACCTCGTTTCTCGGACCTGTTTTGTAACCCCGTGGCGTCACCATCCGCTGCTGTCCGTCAACAAAGGTAGCGGAATTGCCGATGATGACCAGGGAGAACATGTCGATGCTGTCCAGCGGCATCTCGGCCAGGGTGGAAAGAATCTTTTCCTGTCCATCCCGGCAGGCGTTGCGCACGATACCGACCGGGGTCTGGGGAGAACGGCAGGCGAGCAGGAGCTCCTGGGCACGCTGGATGTGGCGTACCCTGCTCTTGCTGCGGGGGTTGTAAAGGGCTATCACGAAATCTGCCGCTGCGGCTGCAGACAGCCGCTTCTCGATCAGCTCCCAAGGGGTGAGCAGATCGGAGAGGGAAATTACGGCAAAGTCGTGCATCAGCGGTGCGCCGAGCACCGCGGCCGCGGCCTGCACCGCGGAAATGCCGGGCACGATTACCACCTCGATATCCTGTAGGGGCGGCCCCCCGTGGCCGCCCTTCTGGTCAGGGCAGGCACAGGGGCCTGCCCCTACAAGTTCTAAAACCAGTCCGGCCATACCGTAGACGCCGGCGTCACCACTGGAGACCAGGGCGACCGTCCTCCCTTCAGCGGCGAGCCGCAACGCCTCCCGGCAGCGCTCCACCTCTCTCGTCATGCCGGAGGAAACGACTTCTTTCCCGCTTAAGAGCGGTTTGATCAGATCGAGATAGGTCTGGTATCCTACCACGGTATCGGCTGACTCGATGGCCTCGCGGGCCTCGTAGGTCATGTTTTTCAGGTTGCCGGGACCGAGTCCCACCACGTACAATTTAGACATGAAACACCTTATTTATTACCAGGATCGGCAGGAAAAAACCCCTGCTTTCAAGATTAGGAATTAAAGAGGTAAGGGATACGTTGAACCCCGGAGGATTCCCCAAAATTTACACGGCCGCTGATACTTTAACCTGCTAATAGACCTGCCAGGTTTTCGGAAACCTGGCAGGTCTTGTCCAAAGTGCTCAGGTTTCACCATTTCAGCATTTTTCCGCGATTGCCAGCGTCACGTTCCCACTCTTCACTTTCTTCAGCAGCAGGGGCCCTCCCTGCGAGGCAAGCAGGGCCGCAGGCTCCGCCACGCCGGTTGCTCCGATGGCTTTCATCGCATGCGGGGATGGTGGAGAGGGGCTGGAAACAACATTCAATTCGCTGCTTTCGTAGAAAGTTATCGGGATGGAATATTTCCCGGCAAAGGCCAAAAGCCCCGCTTCATTCTTTTTGGCAACGGCGCTGGCTAGGCAGCAGACGCTTTTGAGAGACAGTGCGAGTTTTTCGAGATTGGCCAGAACAACACGCTCGATTTCATCTGCCTCGGTGCCGCTGTTGCAGCCGATACCGAGCACCAGGTTCCGGGGGCGGAGGATCAGGAGATTCTGCGGTGCACAGTTCGGGGGAATCTCGCGGTTGCTGACGAACAGGTAGCCAGCGGCTTTGCTGCGAAGGGCCGCCTGAAAATCGGGGAAATAGCGCAGGTCTCCCCGTGCGGAAACAAACCGTTCCACCTGCCCGGTCGCATCGACCACAGCAATTTCTTTGCCTTCCAGCAGCAGGCTGTTGAGGATCTTGACTCGGGACAGCTCGTCGATGACCCAGCCCCGTTCCTTGGCCAGCAGGTCGAAGGAGGGGAGTCCATGGGCATCGGTGGCGGTGGTGATGACCGCTGTTGCTCCAGTGGCACGGGCGCACTGTTCCGCCAGCCGGTTGGCCCCGCCGAGGTGGCCGGAGAGGAGCGATACGGCAAACCTTCCTGCGTCGTCCACCACCACGATGGCCGGGTCACGGTCCTTTCCCTCCAGCAGCGGCGCGATCAGCCGAACGACAATTCCGCTGGCCATGATGCAGACCAATCCGTCTTTTTCATGCCACAATCTGCTGATCAAGGAGTGCAGCTCTTCCGTGTATGGCGTGGCAGGAGTTTCTATACCAGCGGCGTGTTTCGACGGAATGAACAGTTCTGAATCGGGGAGTTTTCGCACCAGTATGGCACCCAGCCGGGCACCGTGAGCGGTTATGGCGATGATGGCGATTTTCATGACTTCCAAATTGTCGGGGGCTGATCGATCTTTCAGGTAACAATCCCCTTGCGGCAACCGTGGCTGAATTCCTTGTCATAAAGGAGCGACCGGGCCTTCAACCCTTCCTGCCGTGCCCGGAGCACGTCGCCCACCAGGATCAGGGCCTGCTTGCCGATTTCCGCATTCCGGACTTTGCCGGCAATATCGGCCAAGGTTCCTTCGAGGGTCTGTTCGTCTGGCCAGGAGGCGCGATAGACCACCGCTGCCGGGGTTTCGGCGGTATAAGCCCCCTGCAGGAGTTCTTCCACGACCCGGTCAATCATGGTAACGGACAGGTAAATAACCAGGGTCGCACCGATTTTTGCAATCTCGCGCAGGGCTTCCCGTTCCGGTACCGGGGTCTTTCTTTCCAAGCGGGTGAGGATCACCGTCTGGGAAACCTCCGGCAGAGTCAGTTCCTGCTTCAAGGCCGCGGCAGCGGCAAAGGCGCTGGTCACTCCAGGCACGACCTCATACGCGATGCCAAGGCGGTCCAGTTCGACCATTTGCTCCTGGATCGCGCCATAGATGGAGGGGTCGCCGGTGTGAAGCCGCACTACGTTTTGGCCAGCAAGTATCCCTTCGGCAATGGCGGCGGTGGTTTCTTCCAGGGTCATGGCGGCGGAGTCATAGACCTCGGCTTGAGGGGCGTGGCAGCGTACCAGTTCCCGATCCACCAGGCTGCCGGCATAAATCACCACTCCGGCCTCGCCAAGTAGTCGGGCGCCTTTGACAGTGATCAACTCAGGGTCGCCGGGACCGGCGCCGATGAAATGGACTTTTGCCACGAAATCCTCCAGAATTACGACGATTTCTTCACTATCAGCAGCGAAAGGTAATCCAGCTTCTGCCCCGCCAAAGAATCCAGATCGAACACCACCCGCTCCTCGCTCGTCCCGGCCCGGCTGACGAAGGCACATGAACCGTTGAGTCCCAGCTCTTTCAGGAGTGCATACACCTTATCGAAAACTCTATTGACCTTCATCAGAACTACCGTGTCAAAGTCAAGCAGGGTCTGACGGAGTTTTTCCTCTTCAAAGGTGGCGGGAAGGACAGCGATCCTTTCGGATGCCGCCGCCAGGGGCATGCCGGCGGCCACGGCCGCGGCGTTGATGCTGGAGACGCCGGGCACCACTTCAACGCTAATATCGGGGTGGCGTTTGCGGAAGATGCGATAGAGGTAGAGGAAGGTGGAATAGAGAAACGGGTCGCCGATGGTGATGAAGGCCACGTCCTTGCCCTGGCGGACTTGAGAGACTACCGTTTCGGCAGCGTCTTCCCAGAACTCGTCCAACCCTCCCTGGTCTTTCTTCATCGGGAAGATGCTGACGATTACCTCCTGGCGGGAACGATCAAGAAAGGGTTCCACAATGGCGAGGGCATGGCTGGATTCACCCGCGCTGGCGGCCGGGGCGCAGATAACCGGAACCTGGCGAAGAATTCTTTCAGCCTTGCGCGTCAGGAGTTCCGGGTCGCCGGGACCGACACCAACGGCATAGATGCGGGCCACTACTCTTCTCCTCTGCGTGCCGAGATGATATAAACCGGGTTGTGGGCCTCGAACATCTTGTATTCGGTCAGACTGACTGTTTTGGAGATGTTGACGCAGGTTACCTCGGCGGTATAGCCGTGGTCTTCGAGAAATTCCACCGCCTTGGTCAAGGTGTCAAGGGTCACGGCATTGAGGACGATGATGCCATCGGGTTTCAATCGTTTGTCAACGGCATCGATGATCTCGTCCAGCAGGCCGCTGGAGCCTCCGATGAAGACCCGGTCGGGATTCGGCAATTCGTCGATTCCTTCCGGGGCATAGGCCTCCACCAACATCACATTCTTGGCGGAAAATTTCTTCAGGTTTTCCCGGATGAAGGCCAAGTACTGGGGATTCTTTTCCAAGGCGTAGACCTTGCCGTTCGGCATCAGGTTGCCCACCTCGATGGATACCGAGCCGCTGCCGGCACCGATGTCCCAGACTACCAGGTCATTCTGGATCTGCAGTTTGGCCAGGGTCACGGCACGGATCTCCTGCTTGGTGATCAGCTTCCTGGCGGTGGTGAACTCATCGTCGGCAATGCCCATGAGCGGGTAGTTTTCCAGGTTCGGCTCCCAGGCCTTGATCAGGATAAGGAGGTTGAGGGGAGACGTCTGCAGGTCCACCAGGCCCCTGACATCGGTGCGGGTGAATTTTTCCGAGGGCAGGCCAAGGTCTTCGCAGAGATAAACGTCATACCCTTCCGCGCCCCGGTTGATGAGTTCTTTGGCGATTGCCGCCGGAGAATTCACCTCATCGGTGAGTACCGCCGCCTTGTCAGCGGCGATGATGCGGTCAATGGCGCCCTTCAGGCCGCGGCCGTGGACGGAGACAAAGATTGCATCGTCCCACGGCTCCTTGATCCGGGCAAAGGCGTACTGGACGCTGGTGACATTGGGGAAGATCTCGATCCGCTCCTTGGGGAGATTGCGGAACAGGAAGCGGGCGACACCGAAAAAATTCGGGTCGCCGGAGCTGAGCACCACGACCTGTTTTGCGGTACTCTTGAGAAGGTCCAGCATGATGGAGAGGTCGGAGAAGGTCTGCTTTTCCCCCTTGAAATTGGGAAAGATGTCCAGAAGCCGTTGGTGACCGATGAGCAGGTCCGCGGAATTAATGGCTTCAAGTGCTTTCGATCCGAAACCTTCCCACCCCTCGATGCCCGCGCCTACCAGATAGATTTTGTGTTGCGGCATGATTTTCTCCCCTCTGAACTTTCAGAAACAGACGACTTTCACCAAGGGCCGCACAGTATCGTCCCTCTGCTGATTTTAGCGGAAATATAGCACTTCTCCAGAGTAGCCTGCCAGCAAAACCTTCACCCGGAGTCGGGGGGTGAGCTGGCAGGCGAAGCGCGACACCCTGTTTCCGACCAGAGTGATGATTTCAGTGGCTCTTCCTGTGGTTTCGAGGAACTCACGGGCAGTGTTGGCCTGCAGGGCATTGGGCAAAAAGCGTGAGGTACGAGGTGATGCCGTCAGCCATTCACGTAACTGCCGCAGGTCTAGCTGCGAAGAGGAAACATGGGTCTGCTCATGTTCACAGGCAATTTTCAGGAGTTTGGCAAATTGCGCGGCAAGGACCACGTTCCTGACGCCTTTGCGTTCGCATGTCCGTAAGGTATGGCCGACATGATCGCCCATCATGATAAACGCTTCTTCGGAGAGTCTGTGCCAGACTTTACGGGGCGACTTTTCATCTTCTTTGCGGCAGGGCTGTTCCGGTGCATTAAAATTTGCGGCAAGATGCTTTTGCGCAGTTATTTCGCTGGTCCTGCCGGTGGAAAGCACCAGCGTTTTGCATTTGCACGCCAGGGCCACGTCAACGGCGGCATTGATGGTCTCGGTCCAGGCCTGACTGGAGATGGGTTTGACAATGCCGGTTGTGCCGAGAATGGAGAGACCGCCGATAATTCCAAGACGGGAGTTGAGAGTTTTTTTTGCCAGTTCTTCCCCATTTGGAATGCTGATGGTTACGTGTGGCACCAGGGAAATGCCGAGCGCGGTTAATAACGGACAGTGGAGTGAAAAAACCTCGTTGACTACTTCCGCAATCATTCTTCTTGGAACCGGATTGATGGCCCATTCGCCCGGCGGGACCGCAAGCCCCGGTTTTGTGATTCGCCCGATGCCGGTACCGCCCCTGATTACCACGGTTTCCTCACCGGATGCTGCGGCCAGGATCAATTCAGCGTGAATCTCCGCCCCATTGGTAACGTCAGGGTCATCGCCGGCGTCTTTGATGACAAAACAACGGGCGCTGCCGTTGTTGAGTTTCTGACCGTGCAGGCGGAAGCGGGCTAACTCCCCGGTGGGAAGGATGATTTCCACTTCGTCAAGCAGCTGCTGATCCCGCAGCATAAGGACGGCTCCCCGAGCCGCAGCGGCTGCGCAGGCTCCGGTCGTGTACCCGTACCGCAAGGTTTTCGTCATGTGAGACTCTCCGGCACCCTGCCCTCTTTATGTTGCTGAGATGCAGTGCAATGGGTTCAATGATCTGGAAACAGGATATTTCAATGCAGATCAGCTGCTCAACAACTTTCCGCCAGTTTCAACAGGGCATTCACCACTGCGGCAGCCACGTTGGAACCGCCCTTCCTGCCACGGTTGGTGATGAAGGGAATGGCATGCCCGGAGGCTTCCCGCAAAAGTTCTTCCTTGCTTTCTTCAGCGCCGACGAATCCGACCGGCAGTCCAATTACCAGATCTGGATGAAATTGTTCTTCCCGCACCAGCCGCAGCAGTTCGAAAAGCGCCGTAGGGGCATTGCCGATGATGAAAATCCCATTGCCGGGATCGGTCGCAGCCTTGCGCATGGCAAGAATGGAGCGGGTTATCCCGAGACGTGATGCCTCGGCAGAAACCTGGGGATCGGCAACGAAACAGCAAACCGGGACGCCGAAACGTTCGAGGAGGCCCTTGTTGATCCCGGCCAAGGCCATGGTTGTGTCGGTAGCAATCCCTCTGCCACTTCGAAGGGCGGCTAAGCCGCGGCCAACGGCATCCGGAGAAAAGACCATGGTGCGTGCGTAGTCAAAATCAGCGCTGGTGTGGATGGCCCGGCGTACAACCGGCCACTCTGTCGCTGGCCAGTCATGGGGGCCAACCTCCGCGTCAATGATACGAAACGATTCAGCCTCGATCTCTTCCGGCCGCAACTGAACAGACATCAGTTCCAGCCCTGTTCGCTGAATGCCTCTTCAATCCGGTCGATAACCAGTTTGGCAAGGCGCTTATGAACCCCGAGGTGTTTGCCCATGGCTATTTCCACGCCGGGATGGCGCTGCCGTGCCTCTGCCATTTCCTTCGGCAGGTCTTCCAGTACATGGGCGCCCAGATAAAGAAAGTAGGGAACGAGCAGAATACGTTCCGCGCCCTGGGACACGCAGGCGTCGATGCCCTGCTGAATGGTGGGGCAGTGATTTTCCCGGAAGGATACCTCGACGATATCATAGTCGGCGAAATCCTTTACCATTGCGGCTATTTGATCGACGGCATGGTTTGCTTCCGGGATACGGCTGCCGTGGGCCATGAGCAGGATTGCAGTTTTCATTGTAACTCCTTTATTCTTGCAACAGAGGTCTCAGAGAAAATCACCAGTACAGCGTTGGCTTCGGAAAGCTTGGAAACAAAAGAATGTACTACTCTAAAAATGCGAATTTAACAATACATTTGACCTTACATCAGGTTTTGCGGCGCATTAATCCAGACATTTTCCAGCCAAGAAATTTCCTCGGTGATCTCCGAGTCCTCTATGGCTAGTTGATTTTTTGTATTTTTTCCAAGATCTCCCGCCGCGCTTCGCCGATCGTGAGGGGAGTCCGGTCGAAGGGTACCTTGTCCTCGTGTTTCAGCCGATAGATGAGCTCGGCGATGTGAGGCAGGCGCAGCTTGACATCCGCCATCTCGGCTGGGGCCCTGAGAACTTCCTCGGGCGTTCCCCCCCGGACGATGCGACCCTTGCTGAGGATGTGGAGGCGGTGCAGGAAAAGCGGGACCAGGTCGACGCTGTGGGTGGCCATGACGATGGTGACGCCGTTTTCCCGGTTCAGCCGGGTCAGGATTTCCATCATCCGGTATTCGCCCATCGGGTCCAGGCCTGCCGTGGGTTCGTCCAAGAGCAGTATCTCGTGGCCCATCGCCAGGAGGCCGGCGATGCAGATCCTTTTCTTTTGGCCGAAACTCAGGTTATGGATTGATTTTGCGGCGCTTTCCTCCATATCGACGTTTCGTAATGCACTCCGGACCCTCTCCTCGACCTCGGCTTCGGCAAAGCCCATATTGCGCGGACCGAATGCCACATCCTCGAAGACCGTGTGGGCGAAGAGCTGGTCATCAGGGTTCTGAAAGACCAGGCCGACTTTCCGGTAGATTTCCCGCGGTGACAATCTGCAGATATCCTTACCGTCCAGCAAGACCTTTCCATCATAGTCCTTGATCAGCCCGTCCATCGCCTTCAGCAGCGTGGTTTTGCCCGAACCGTTCGAGCCGAGGATGCCGGTGAATTCGCCGTGTTCCACGTCAAAGCGGATTCCTGACAGGGCCACCGTGCCGTCGGGGTATCTGAATGAATCGATTGTTATGGAAAGTCGTGGTGTGTTCACAAATCCCTTTTCGAGGAAACAGAATAACAGCGTGAAATTCAGAATTAAGGATTACGGGATAAGGATTATGGCCCCCCCCGTTTCCCCAGCGTAATGCTGCAAAAAATGAATTTTTAAGATGGCAACAAAGGACATAATGCCTTAAAAAATAGACGTATTTCTTACCCCGTAATCCGCTTCTTTAATCCGGTTTTTTCAGATTTTCCAGAGCAGACCCAGGCAGACGATGAATGTCAGGGAGACCGCCACCTCCCTCATCCGGAACGGTTTGTGTTTCAGCATCGGCATGTTCCCGTCGTAACCCCGCTGCTCCATGGCGGTGGTGATGGTACGGCTGCTGTCGAAGGCCTTGATCACCAGGGTTCCGGAAAGGGTGCCGAAAGAGCGCAGCCCCCTGCGATAGTTGCTGTAGCCGAGCCGGTTCTTCTGGGCCGCGTAGATTACCCGGGCATCGTCATGAAGCAGAAACAGATAGCGCCAGGCAAACAGGACGATATCAATGAAGGTCTGGGGGAGGCGCAGCCAGGATAAGGCGGCCATCAGTTCGGTAAAAGGTGTAACACAGGCAAGTGAGTTCACGACCGATACCGCGCCGATGATGCGTGCCGCGATCAGGAGCCCTTCCTGTAATCCATCCCGAAACCCGGTGACTTCCATGCCAAAAAGGGAAACGCTGAACAAGGGGGCGTGGCCGGTGAAAAAAAGTTTGAGCAGCACGACCATGATGATGATGAAGAGCGGCTCGGCAAAGCGCAGGGCAAGAGCTTTTGGGCGTATTTCCGAGCGGACGCAGATACTGATGCAGAGTATGGCGGTAGTGAGCGGAAAAAGGAAACCTTTCCCGCTGATCACCATCAGCAGCAGTGCCAAGGCGCAGAGGAGCTTGACGCGCGGGTCAATGGCGGAGAGAAAGGTGCCCGTATGAGTAGGATGACTAAAGGTATGCATGCCTGTATCTATTGCCTGCCGATGAACGTCCCCGGCTGACCCGTTCAGAATTAGTCACCGGCCAGCTTCCGGCCAGTGCTTTTGTACTGTTGCCAAAGAATATATCCGCCCCAGAAGAGTGACAGGAGCATAAAGGCCACCCCGATGCCGAAGGTCAGTCTGGCAATGAGGTGATCATGCTTCATCCAGCCCAGTTTGGTGAGGAGAACCTCCCAGTCGTGGTAATCCTCGACGTCACTGCCGGTGACGCCACCCAGCAGCATCAGCTGGCCGGCGCGGGCATCGTCCATGTAGGGGGCGATGTCGAGGAAACTTTCCCCGAGCCACCAGAGACCAACCGTTGCGCCGAAGGGATTTCCCTTTACCACGAAGGCGCAGAGCACAATGAACGGGACCAGCCACTGACCAAGGGTCCCGCCAAGCACTTGGAGAAAGCGACCAAAGGGTGAAAAAAACAGGTGGCCGGCTTCGTGGAAGGGAAGATTAATCAGGTGGAGAAAAGACTCTCCCACGTAGTTTGAGGCAATGGAGCTGGTCATGAGGCGGAAGCCCCAGAGGAGCAGCACCAGGTATACCAGCGCCCGGCCGGCAATCAGCAGCCGGCTCTCCTCCGGCTCCACCCGTAGCAGCCGCTCTTTCAGCACGGCCAGCAGTGCCGGGCGGGCTGTCTCTGGAACGGGTTCCGCTGCGAGTTGCGGCAGCGGCGTTTCCTCTCCCGGCCGGTGAATCCGGGAAAAGATTACTCCGCACTGTTGGCACGCATCCATTGCGTCAAACTGTTCATGGCCGCATTTTGGACAGTTCATGAAATTTCCCGCCCCCCGGACAAAAACTCTATAGCTTCTTTATCTTTGCGCTTTCCGCGACCTTGTTTTTCCCTTCCAGCAGCATCCGCCAGTAATAGCCGGCTGCGAAACCGCCAATGGTTCCGGCAAGGAGAAAAACAAACAGCAATAGGTCTCCCTGGTCGGTGTTGATAAGCGGCTCGTGTGCTTCTCGCCCTCGTTCCGAGGCGAATTTTTCCACAACGGTTTCGTCGACGCCAGGCCAGCGGTCAGCAGCGAAGGCGCTGGGGCAAAAGGTCTGAGAAACGAGGCTAAAGGTTACAAGCGGTAGAAAAGCTAGTACTGAAAGGGCCTTTCTTATTTTTCCTGTGCGCTGATCTCGGTGCACTTTTTCAGCATTCCTAGCCATTTCCCTGTACCTCCCCGGCTGTGATCACCCGCATTTTTACCAGGATATCCGGCCGTTTCCGGTACAGCAGCATCACCATGCCGGCGGTCATGGCGCCTTCCAGGATGCCGAGGGGGAGCTGTGTCGGGACAAAGGCGAGCAAAATCTTCTCCAGCAGCAGCAGGAACGGCTCGCTGCCCCGGATACCGGAAGCCAGTTCAACGGAAGTTGCCAGGTAGGTGGCCCAGTCTGCCTGGAGACCGGCAAAAAAGGCCGCCAACCCCAGCGGGACACCCATGGCCCGCAGACCCTTGAAGGTGAAATAGCCGGCCAGAGAACCAATCACCCCCATGGAAAAGATATTGGCCCCCCAGGTGGAAATTCCACCATGGGAAAGGAACAGCGCCTGGAGCAGCAGGGCAACCGCCGCGACCAGCGAGCTGACATAGGGACCGAGCAGGATCGCCGCCATACCCGTGCCGCAGGGGTGGGAGCAGGTGCCGGCGGTCGGCACCGGTACCGGCATGCAGGAGATGATGAACACCACCGCTGCCAGCAACCCGACCAGCGGCTTGAAGGACAGGTCCTCCTTGGCCAGCGTATTCAGGCGCCGGATACCAAGGGCCACGAAGGGCAGGGCGAGCGCGTACCAGGCCACCGCCCAAGGCAAGGGCAGAATCCCTTCCGAAATGTGCATGGCCTGGGCTGGAGCGGCTACCAGCAGAAGGGTTATGCAAGTGAACAATTTTACCATAAAAACCTCGTTGTAACAGCGTTGCCGGAGAAGGCCGGAACTGTCGGGGTACTCCCCCTGTGCTGTCCTTTTTGTGGGCAGGCACAGGGACCTGACTCTACGAAGGACACAGCGCGCACGTCTGAACTCTTTGGCTAATCGTGTTTGAATGTAAAGCAATTTTTGACAAAAGCGTTCGCGACCTCCGGGCAGCTGCCGAAGTGGAGGTGCTGGTACGATGCCAGGCAGCTCCGGTAGCGGTAGCCCTCGGCACCAATCACGGTGCCGTTTTTTTTCAGCTGATACAGCCGTTCGACCTCTTGCGGCATTTCTTCCATTTCCGAATAGTGGAATTCATGGCCACGGACGACGGTTCCCGCTGGTCCGAGAATCGAATCTCCGATCAGCCGCACTTCGCGGTAGCCGAGGGCCTTGCGACGGGGAAGCATGCGGGTGGCAACGGGAAAGATGCCGACCAGAGGGGTCAAAGCCTGATCAATAACTCCCCGTGTCAGGTAGATAAAGCCGCCGCACTCGGCATAGACCGGCATACCTGCCTCGATTGCCGCCTTGATTTCAGCGATTAGGCTCTGGTTGGCCGAGAGTGCTTCGGCAAAGAGCTCCGGGTAGCCTCCGGGGAGGTAGATGCCGGCGATGTCTTGCGGGAGCTGCGTGTCGTTCAGGGGGGAAAACTCGACGATCTCGGCCCCGGCTTCCCGCAGCAGTCGCAGATTGTCCTCGTAGACAAAGCAGAAGGCGGCGTCACGGGCAACGGCGATTCGTACTCTAGCCTCCCCTCCCTTGACGGGAGGGGGTTGGGGGGTGGGTGACAATGAGTCGAAACGAGCATTATGGCAAATTCCTCCCCACCCTGATCCTCCTCCGCTAGGGGGGAGGGAATTTTTTGATGATTCCAATAAGAGCAGCTCGTCCAGATCCAGTTGCTCGCCGATTACCTTTGCCAGGGAATTGAGGAACTCCTCTGACAGGGGATTTTCCTCTGCGGTCACCAGGCCCAGGTGGCGAGAGGGGATGCTGAGGTGTTCGTCCCGTGGGATGCAGCCGAGCACTTTTACCCCCGGCAGGGAGGCTGCCATCGCTTCATGCAGGATCCGGGCATGATTTGCGCTTCCCACGTTATTAAAGATCACCCCGGCAAGCTGCACCTCTGGATCGAAGCAGGCAAAACCCTGGACCAGTGCCGCAGCGCTTCGGGCTTGGCTCTTGGCGTCAACGACCAGGATCACCGGGCTGGCGAGAATTTTTGCCACCTGGGCGGTGCTTCCCGCTTCCGAAGTGCCATCGATGCCGTCGAAGAGTCCCATGACCCCTTCAATGACGGCGATGTCTGCTCCCTTGGCATGTTCGGCAAAGGTTTCGCGGACAAACCGTTCCGGACACATCCAGCCGTCAAGGTTCACCGAGGTGCGGCCGGTCACGAGGCGATGCCAGCCAGGATCAATGAAGTCCGGGCCCACCTTGAAAGGGGCAACGGCAAGACCTCTCCGTTTCAGGCATTCCATAATGCCCAGGGTCACGGTAGTCTTGCCCGATCCGCTCATCGGGGCAGCGATGACGATTGCTTGCATGGCGATCATCCGTTCAGGAGCTTTACAACCGGATTTCCGTCCTCATAATAATCAATGATATTCATACAGCCATAGTCCTGCTCGATGCGGAACATGGACGAGGGCGGAGAGCCCAGGGCGTCAAGCAGAATGATCCGGTTAACTCCGCCATGGCCGACCACAAAAACCTCTTCACCCGGATGGCGGGTGACAATCTCACGAAGCGCGGGGAGCACCCGGTCGCGGAGGTCGAGGAGGTTTTCACCACCCGGGGCGCGAAACTCAACAAAACCTTTCATTCGGTTCTTCCATTCCTCAGGAAACCTCTCAGCCAATTCGGTCCAGGCCATTCCTTCCCATTCTCCGAAACTGAGTTCCCGAAGTTCCATTCTGGTATGAAAGCTGATTTTCCGCTGGGCACAGAGAATCTCCGCTCCCTGGACACAGCGGGTCAGATCGCTGGTGTAGCATGCGGATACCGGAGTATCCTTCAGTCGTTCCGCCAGCTGGTAGTACTGTTCAAAGCCCTTAGGGGTGAGGTGGACATCTGCCTGGCCGTTATAGCGTAAGACATCACTTCCAACAATTTCTCCGTGGCGGATCAGATATATGCGAGTTTTTGCTTTCATAGAGTGAAAACCTTTTGTCCTGAGAGGGCCAGTATTATCAGGAGAGTGAGAAGTTCGTTCAATTCGCTGGCAAAGCCGATGATGTCTCCGGTAATTCCGCCAATCTTCCGATGAAACCAGGCTTTGAGGGCCCAGGTGAGTAGACAGGCGGCGACAAAGATCCAGAGTCCCGTTACTCCCATGAGTAGCAGTGCTGCGGCAAGGGTGGTCATGGCTGCCAGGATCAGTTGCGGCCAGCCAGCCCCGCTGATCATCACGGCTCCGAGGCCGTCGCTGCGTGCCTGCCGGGCACCGACAATCATCGAGACCTGAACGAAACGTGCCAGCATGGGGAAACAGAACAGGGCCTGCTGCTTCAGGGAAATGGGGATGGAAAGCAGTGCCGCGTATTTGAGAAGCAGGGCCAGTATCAGTCCGACTGCTCCGGCAGCGCCGATATGGGAATCCTTCATGACCTTCAGGAATCGTTCCCGGTCACCGCGGGCTGCCAGCCCGTCGCAGACATCCGCCAGCCCGTCCAGGTGCAGGACTCCGCTCACAATCGCCAGGGCCGTAACAAGGAGCAGATCGACAACCATACGCGGCAGAACAAGAGAGAGAAGATAGTTGAGTCCCACCAGCAGCGCGCCAAGAGCCAGACCGGCTAGGGGAAAATAGGCCAGCGATCGTCCCAGATCCTTTTCTCCGCAACGCACGGAAAAAGGGAGCGGAATAATGGTCAGAAACTGAATTGCGATAATAAAGAAGCGCATGGTTTTCCGTAGGGGCGCTGCTTGCCGCGCCCTTCTTACTTACACAACCGTTTAGCACGGGCGCGGCAAGCAGCGCCCCTACACCTGCTGTTCCGCCACTCCGGCTTCCGCAAAGGTCGCCATTTCTTTCATGATCTTCACACCTGCCTCAATAAGACCCATGGCCAGGGCCGCACCGGTTCCTTCGCCAAGGCGGAGCTGCAGATCGAGGATCGGTTCGGCAGCCAGATGATCCAGCATGTAGCGGTGACCAATCTCAACCGATTCGTGGGCGGCAAACAGGTAGTCCTTGATGAGCGGATTCATCCCGGCGGCAATAAGGGCGCCGGAGGTGGAAATAAAGCCGTCGACCACCACCGGGATGTGGTTGGCGGCACAGCCGATAATCAGCCCGGCAATGCCGGCAATCTCCAGGCCGCCGACCTTGGTCAGTACGTCGAGGGCGTCTGTCGGGTCCGGCCGATTTACCAGGAGGGCCTGCTCGATGACCCGGATCTTGTTGGCCAGGGCTGCGTCATTGATACCGGTTCCCCGGCTGGTGACCTGCTTGACCGGTAATCCGGAAAGGGCGGCGATAATGGCCGAGGCAGCGGTGGTGTTGCCGATGCCCATCTCGCCGGTTCCGACCATGGCGATGCCCTCGTCCCGGCAGCCGTTTGCCAGGGCAATTCCCCCCTCCAGGGCCGCTAGCGCCTGCTGGCAGGTCATGGCAGGGCATTTGGCCATGTTGGCTGTGCCCTTGGCTACCTTGCGATCGATGAGCCCTGCAATCTCACCAAAATCATAATCAACCCCCATGTCCACCACCCGCACGTCTGTTCCTCCATGGCGTGCCAGCACGTTGATGCCGGCTCCTCCACGGAGAAAATTGAAGACCATTTGCGGGGTTACCTCTTTGGGAAAAGCGGAGATTCCTTCCTCCACCACACCGTGATCGGCGGCAAAGGTGAAGATTACCTTTTTTGTGGTATCCGGTTCCAGGCTGCCGGAGATGGCGGCAAAACGACGGGCGAACTCTTCCAGTCTTCCCAGGGAGCCGAGCGGTTTGGTCTTGTTGTCCAGCTTTTCCTGGGCCTTCTGCAGCAACTCCGAGTCAAGGGGTTGAATTCTGGCGAGGGTATCGTGGAGAAGGGTCATGATTGGTGTCCTGTCTTGCTTGGATTGTAGGGGCGCTACTTGCCGCGCCCTTCTCGGCACAATTCAAAACCAGGGCGCGGCAAGCAGCGCCCCTACTTCAACTTCAGCGGGATTCCGGAAATTGTCATGTATACTTCATCAGCTGCCTCGGCCAGGATCCGGTTGGCTTGTCCGGCAAGATCACGGAAACTTCGTGCCAGGGCATTTTCCGGAACAATTCCCATACCGACTTCGTTGGAAACGAGGATAATCGGCGTTTTCAGGGCAGGGAAGAGTTTGGCAAGCGACCTCACTTCGGCGAGTACCGGTTCGACCGCATCGTGATGGAACAGCAGGTTGGTGATCCAGAGGGTGATACAGTCGACCAGTATCGCCTGGTAGCAGCCGTTTGCCGCCCTGATGGCTTCCGCTACAAGGAGCGGTTCTTCCACGGTTCGCCAGGCATTCCCACGTCTCTGCCGATGGGTAGCAATTCGTTCCGCCATCTCCCGGTCCCGCGCTTCGCCGGTGGCGATGTAGCACAGGGGCTCCTCAAAGACTTCGGCAAGCTTTTCGGCCAGGCGACTTTTGCCGCTTCGGGCACCTCCGGTGATAAATGTAATTTTTGACATTAAAAAACCCCGCCTCTCTGGTGAGAAGCGGGGTACTGAAACCGCTCGCTGGATACACGTAAGGCTTCGGTGCCTCTCCCTCGGAGGTCCTGACTGTTTCAACCGGGCAGGTTTCCTGACTTGCGGATCGCTTTACTCGCTGCGCCTTCCCGATTGAAGCAACCTGGCCAAAAGATTAACGGTCGAGGTCCGCGCGTCCCGCGCGTTCCTTGCTCCGTAAAATCTTTGTTGTGTCGTCGTCCAGTTCAGTGGCGTTTCGTGCAGCTTTCATCACCGCTTACAGTTGCGGGGCAGTGCGGGGTTTTCACCCTCTTCCCTATTATCTCCGTAAGAGCACCCGGTCGTTTGTGCTATTTAGTTGTGTAAAAGATTCTTGCAGACGACACCGGAAATGTCAATCTGCAAATGGTACGGTCTGACCATCTAACCAGTTCCCATCCGGGAAGTCTCAACAGAGGCTGGGCGGGAACTTTTCCGAAGCCTCTCGTAATCGGTTGCCACCCGAGACACTGATCGGGCAACCTGCCGGCATCAGGCGCTTTCCTTGCTGTCGCTGTTGTGCCATAAAGCCGTACGAAAGACTCCGAGAAAGCCCCAGCCCAACGGGGGATAGCACTACTTTGGTGTTTCTGGATGAAAACTAACTATTTGTGCGGTGTAACTACCGGCCAGCTCCCGTTACCGCTAAGGTATTCGTGCATGGCGCGGGCGGCCTTCTTACCGGCACCGATTGCCAGGATGACGGTGGCTGCACCGGTAACAATGTCGCCGCCGGCACAAACTCCCGGCTTGGTGGTGCGACCGTCCTCGTCAGCGATGAAATAGCCTCGCTCGTTGGTTTCAACCCCGGTGGCCGTGGAAGCGACGATCGGGTTCGCCGACTGCCCGATAGCAACTACCACCATGTCAACATCAACGACGAATTCCGACCCCTTGATTGGTATCGGCCGTCGCCGTCCTGAGGCATCCGGTTCTCCCAGTTCCATGCGCAGGCATTCGACTCCGGTAACCCACCCGGTCTCATTGCCGAGGAACCGTACCGGGTTTATCAGGAAATGGAACTTCACCCCTTCCTCTTCGGCATTTTCGATCTCTTCGACCCTGGCCGGCATCTCTTTCCGGCTGCGACGGTAGAGGATCGTTGACTCATCGGCGCCAAGCCGCAATGACATCCGGACTGCATCCATCGCCACGTTGCCGCCTCCGAGGACAGCCACCTTCTTTCCGGTGGCCACCGGCGTGGTATAGCGGGGAAACTGGTAGGCCTTCATCAGGTTGCAGCGGGTCAGGTATTCGCTGGCCGAGTAGACGCCGTTCAGGTTTTCGCCGGGAACATTCAGGAAGCTTGGTGCTCCAGCACCGTTGCCGAGAAATACCGCGTCAAATTCCTGGAGGAGTTCGTCGACGCTGGCCGTGCGGCCCACGACGAAGTTGGTCACCAGCTTTACCCCAAGTTGCTGGATAACCTCCACTTCCAGGCGGACAATCTCTTTCGGAAGCCGGAATTCGGGTATGCCGTACAACAGCACTCCCCCCGGCTCGTGCAGAGCCTCGTACAGGGTGACGTCGTGCCCCAGCTTGACCAGGTCGCCTGCTACCGTGATTCCTGCCGGCCCGGCTCCCACTACCGCAACTCTCTTCCCGGTCGGAGCGGCAATGGCTGGCACCGGCAGTTGTTCTTTGAAAAGGGCGTAGTCACTGGCGAAACGCTCCAGGCGGCCGATGGCCACAGACTTGTATTTCTTGCCCATGACACAGGTCAGTTCGCACTGGGTTTCTTGGGGACAGACCCTGCCACAGACTGCCGGCAGTGCGGAACTG
>Ga0105099_10000399_pt1 | contig 29725 bp, 23 predicted proteins | sample PPLLak3cmMay2015_2_FD_79138 | JGI IMG/M metagenome (GOLD analysis project Ga0105099, IMG submission 79138) | Freshwater sediment microbial communities from Prairie Pothole Lake near Jamestown, North Dakota, USA - PPLs Lake P8 Core (1) Depth... | ecosystem: Environmental > Aquatic > Freshwater >... | reverse complement strand
TTAATATCATATTATCTATAAGTCTTGTTGTGCCAACCTTGACGGCAAGGGCCATCAGTGCGGGCTTTTCAATCATTTTAATGTCTTCAAGTGTTTCCGGGTCACAGATTTTTATATAATCTATTGAAGTGTCCGGACAGGCTTTTATCATGGCTGTTGCTTCATCCACTATTTTCGACGAATCCCTTACTCCGTTTTTCAGAATTTCGCCAGCTTTTTTAAGAGATTTATATAAAACTAAGGCATGAATCCTTTGTTCGGGACTAAGATAACTGTTCCGCGAACTCATTGCAAGGCCGTCCTTTTCTCTTACTGTAGGCGCTCCTGTTATTTCGATGTTGCAATTTAGATCCTTAACCATTTGTTTTATTACAAGAAGCTGCTGAAAATCCTTCTGACCGAAAACAGCAAAGTCAGGTTTTACTATATTGAAAAGTTTTAATACTATAGTCGCAACTCCCCTGAAAAATACAGGTCTTGAAAGTCCGCAAAGGTGATCAGGCAAATGTATCAGTTCGACATATGTTTGAAAACCCTCCGGATATATCTCTTTTTCATCAGGGATAAAGGCTATGTCAACACCTTCCTGTATTAACAGTTCCAGATCTTTTTTGATATTTCTGGGATATGTCGCAAGATCTTCCCTGGGACCGAACTGGGCGGGGTTCACAAAGATGCTTACAACTACTATATCGGCCAGTTCATGTCCTTTTTTCATGAGAGAAAGGTGGCCTTCGTGCAGAAACCCCATTGTCGGTACAAATGCGACAGTCTTTCCTTCCTTCCGCGCAATATCTGAATACTGTTGCATATCCTTTATTGTGTTTATTATTTCTATTTCTCTCACCTGTTTGTTAAAAATTTAATTTTAACCACAAAAGTTATGAAGAAAGAAAGTGGTTTTATTAAACAATGTAATTATCACTCTAAGACAAATGTCCGGAAATGTCAATGAATGCAAGGGGATTTTAAATCTGACTTTTTTCGGAGCCGCGTATTTTATCTTTTCAGCCTTTTCCCTCCGCAATAAATAAAAAGCCCGACATCTCTTGCAAGGCATGCGATTGTCATGTTGATTTCTGAGGCGAGTTTAACAGCTAGTTCTGTAGGTCGGGATGTGGCAAGTATGATAGAAATATTTGCTTTTGCCGCTTTCTGGACGAGCTCGAAACTTACCCGAGAAGACAGAACAAGTAAAGATGCCTGTGAAAGTTTTTTACCGAGAAATAATTTCCCCACAGCCTTGTCAAGCGCGTTATGGCGGCCTACATCTTCGGCTACCGATAACAGTTCGAATTCAGATGAGTAAATTGCTGCGGCATGAGAAGCATGTGTGGCTTTTCTTAATGGCTGATGGTCTGAGAGCGATTCAAGGCAGTAAAGGGCCTTATTGATATCTATTGATAAATCGCAAGTAAGAGGCCTGATGCTCTGGTAAAGGTCATTTATCAGTTCCTTGCCGCATAGACCGCAGCTTGTCTGGCTTACAAAACCGCGCCTTTCAAGCAGTTCCGACACTTTTGTGTTTCTGGAAGGAGAGAGCTTAACGGTTACGACATTGGAGTCGGAGCCATCGCAAAAACCTATTGAAGTAATGTCATCCGGAGAATCGACAATTCCTTCACCCAGACAAAAACCGGCAACATGGGCTATTTCATCACCGGGTGTCCGCATGACTACAGAATAGGGCTTTCCCTGTATGCGTATAGACAGGGGTTCTTCACCTATCAGAAAATGGTTGACCGGAGCATCGGTTTTCTTTTTCCAGTGAATTAAACCGGTCTCAGGCAAAACAAACACAATTTTATCTCCACGGCTTATGATACCGCCTTCGATGACTTTTGCAAAAACACCCTCCCTCGGCATTATGCAGTCTCCCGCCTGGTAATAAATGGCGCATTTTTTTTTGCACTCTTTGCCGATCTGGGTAATTTCGACAAGAGCCTTATCTCCAAGCTTAAGCCTTGTTCCCACTGGAATATGTTGCCAGTCTATCCCGGTTGTCGCGATGTTTTCCGCAAAATCGCCGAATGTGACATCAAGCCCCCGACCCCTTGCTTTTTCTATACTTTCGGCTGCAAGAAAACATACCTGCCTGTGCCATTTGCCTGCGTGAGCATCACCGTTTAGACCGTGATCAGCTATAAGTTCGGCTTCCGGTACACAGGTTTTCCTGGTTCCCTTTTTTTTGCTGATTGCTATCGATACAATTTTCATAGTTCATTCAAAGTAATTTGTTTTTAATCACTTGAACCCTGGTTCCTCGACCCCTTGCCCTCTATAAGCGGTGCATGCGCACGTATCGGCTGTTCTGTACTCTCTGATGATGGCATTTAAAAGCAACATGGTTAATATAATTGCAGCAATAATTTCTGCCTGCAACGGTATTAATTCCGCGGTTTTGCCGATGGATGCTTTTGCCGAAATATTGAGGCCTTTATACAGGAAGTCAGTTAAAAAGCCAAATAAAAGAGCACATAACGAAATGGAAGAGAGATATATCAAGAGGGCTTTTTTTCCGAGCATTTTATACACCATGCTAAGTGAAGCGATATTTGTAGCGGGCCCCGCAAGCAGAAAAACAAGAGCTGCTCCCGGATTAAGACCCTTTAAAACAAGTGCTGCAGCAATAGGCGTTGAAGATGTTGCGCATACATACATTGGAATTCCGGTGATAAGCATGACAAGCATGGCAAGAAAATTATTGCCGAGATAAGATTCGATCATGTTGTCCGGCATTAAATAAGATATCAGCCCTGCGATCAGCAGTCCCGCAACAAACCATTTTCCTATATCTCCGAGAAGATCTATGAAAGCATACTTCAAACCGCCATATATTCTTGTTGATTTGATAAAACCTTGATTTTGTTTTGTAAAAGATGATGTTTTGCAGCAGGCACCTTCCTTGGAGAATGGCTGCAGTTCGTTTGGTGTTTCCTGTTTTCCAATAAAATTTTCCGTCAACCCTGCCGTAACCGCAGATATGAATGCAGCCACAGGGCGTATGATTGTCATCAGGGGATCCATAAGCGCATATGTCAAGGGTATGGAATCGACTCCTGTTTCAGGTGTTAATATCAAAAATGAGAGAGTTGCGCCGTTGTTTGCGCCCTGCTTTTTCAAACCGGCTGCCGCAGGAACTACTCCGCAGGAGCAAAGCGGTAACGGGATTCCGATAAGAGCCGATAAAAATACAGATCGAATCTTACCTTTTCCGAGATATCGGCCTATTGTGTCGGTTTTGGAATACGCATAAATAAGCCCGGCACAAAATAAGCCGAAAAGCATATATATTGAAGAATCAAGATACATATTCCATGAAGATGTAAGTATGTTAAGTATGGCAGTCATTATAATAAGCCTTCTATAGAAGAATACAGGAGTAAGAATTCAGAATACAGAAGAAAAACAATACCATGTTTATTCTCGCTGTCATAATAGTCTTATAAATATGGTTAACTTTTAAATACAAATCTGAAGGCGAAGAAAAAATTCATTATGCAAGGCGCGCGAGTCTTGAGGAATGAAGTGTACAGAGAAGTACGCTGCAATGACGAAAGATGAAGCGCAACACAGCAGAATGACTTTTTACAAAGCATTCAGTTTTTATTCCAAAACATGCTCAATACTCTGTTTTATAAGAGAATTAACATGCTCATCATCAAGCCTGTAATATACTATTTTCCCTTCTTTCCTGAACTGAACAATTTTCAGCATGCGGAGGGTTTTCAAATGGTGCGATATAGCCGATTCTGATATATTGCATACGGCGGCAATGTCACAAACGCAAAGCTCACATGCTGAAAGCGCAATGACTATTTTCAATCTGGTCGTATCACTGAGAGCTTTGAAAACTTCCACAAGTGAATCAACCACATGTGATTCAGGTATGCTCTCTGCAGCGGTTCTCACTTTATCAATATGTATTGTTTTTTCCTGACATATATCCATTTCTACCTCCCAATATATGAACAGATGTTCATATGTCAAATTATAATCCGGGTGTCAATAGTTATATTAATTTTCACCGACCTTTGTGTCCAATCTCTTATTATTCTATGCCTTCCTATCCATAAATCCATAAATCATTGACATCCAATGCTGATATTAGTACATTCATATATAAAAAAAGATTGTCTTGTTAATGGTGTAAAGGGAGTTATTATGAGACGAGAACCCGTCATCGGCGTGCAGCCTGAGATCATGCGCTGGGCTAGGCAGACGATGGGCTTGTCTGTTTCTGATGTTGCGCGTGCCATCAAAAAACCCTTTGAGAAAATTGAAGCATGGGAAGATGGCACAGATGCGCCAAGTTATGTCGAGCTAGAAAAGCTGGCTTATAAGGTTTACAAACGTCCGCTGGCCGTTTTTTTCCTGCCGGAACCTCCGGAAGAGGTAACTCCTGAACGTAAATTCAGGACACTCCCGCAATCTGATTTGCAAACGCTTGCCTCCGACACCTATCTCCAAATTCGAAAAGCGTATGCTTTTCAGCTTGCACTCAAAGAAGTGATAGGCAGCCGCAAGAAGGATGAAAACTTCATCTGGCAGTCAATTACCCTGTCCCGAACCGAATCCGCAATGTACCAAGCTAATGCTATTCGCAAATTCTTGGGAATTACACTTGAAAATCAAATAACCTGGAAAAGTGATGAATTTGCCCTGAAAAAATGGCGTCAGGCAATTGAGGATGCGGGTGTATTTGTCTTTAAAGCGGCTTTTAAACAAAAAGATATCTCCAGCTTCTGCCTGGTGGATAGCGATTTTCCTGTTGTTTATCTCAACAACAGTACAACAAAGACGAGGCAGATATTCAGCCTCCTGCACGAACTGGCGCACCTATTGTTGAGCATCAACGGTCTGAGTAAATTCGATAAAAGTTATATCGACAGATTGCCCTTCGCCGAAAAACAGGTAGAGCGCTTTTGCAATGCTATTGCTGCGGAGGTGCTGATTCCCTCAAATGATTTTCAGAAACAGATTGCACATTTTCCCGCCAATGTCGAGAACTCTTCGGAACAGCATTTCGACGATTTAGCTACCCGCTACGGAGTCAGTCGGGAAGCTATTCTACGCCGCTTTCTTGACCAAGGACGAGTTGGGTCAGCATTCTATGAGCAAAAAGCAAAACAGTGGGCTGCGCAAAAAAAGTCTGGCTCTGGCGGTGACTGGTATGCATCACAAAATGTTTACCTAAGCGACCGATTTGCCAAGGAAGTTGTAAGCCGCTATTATCGACACCAAATCACGTTGGAACAAGCTTCCGAATTTCTTGGGATAAGGGCGAAAAACTTTGCCGGGCTTGAGCAGAGAATTCTGCAAGGGGCTGAGGCATGATTTATGTTTTTGACACCAGTTCTCTACGTGAACTCCAACATTTTTATCCGGCGGTGTTCAGATCGATTTGGAGCGGCCTTGATGCACTGGTCGAGAGAAACGAACTGATTTCAACCCGCGAAGTCTGGAATGAACTGGAACGCCAGAATGTTAGCACCGAAGTTCTGGCATGGGCAAAGCGCAACAAGCAGATTTTTACAAAACCGAATGCGTTAGAACTGCAATTTGTCTCACAGATATTTAGGGTCAGACATTTCCAGGGGTTGATCGGCGAACAGCAACGGCTAAAAGGGACGCCTATTGCAGACCCTTTCGTTATCGCTTGTGCTAAAGTTCACAACGGCACCGTGGTTACCGAAGAGCGGCTTAAGGAAAACGCTGCTAAGATTCCGAACGTCTGCGTGCATTTCAATGTACCTTGTGTCGGCCTTGAGGTCTTCATGCAGCAGCAGGGGTGGAGTTTCTGACGTTAATGGATCTAAAGAGGGTTTATCTGAAAACAATATAAAAAATAGTTGAGTGCTTTTTCTTTAGCTTTATTTCACCATCTCGCGATTCTTGAGTATGGCCAGGGCTTCGGCAATTTCACGACCCTTTGCCTCAATGATGCTCATTAGATCTTCCGGTGTTCGGGTGTCCACATTTGGCTTCTTGTTTGGATTAACGGCTTTGAGGTCATAAACAGCGTCTTCAATCCCTTTGGCTTTGGCAGCAAGTTCCCTTGATTCGCGTGTCAGCTCCCTGACCTTTGCTTCGGCCTCCTCTATGGCCTTTTCATCGCACGGTTTGGCTTTCTTTAAGTCTTTAAGCCGTTCGTCCCACCGTGCGGTCTGCTGGCCCTTGGCAGTGGCTTGCTCCTTTAGTGGCCGTGCCTCCTCAGCGGCGATCCTCTTCCGCTCGTCCATGTCCACAGTCCAGGAAAGCTCGCTGTCACCTCTCGTCGGAACCAGCCGCAGAAAATCCTCAAAATGTTTGAGCATCAATGGTATTTTCTTCCGGATCTTCAAATCGGACAGGTCGTAATACCAGATCTTATGTGTTTGCCGGCCCTTGGTGAAAAAAAACAGGTTGGTTTTGACGCCTGCGCCCGCTGCCGTAAAAACTCCTCCCGGCAGACTCACAATACACCACAAATCACAGTCGTCGAGCAGTTTTCGTTTGGTTTTAACAAACGCATCTTCATTAGTCCGGAAAAGAAGCCCCTCGTCAAGGACGATCCCGCATCGTCCACTCTCGCGCAGGCTGCGGATGACATGCTGGAGAAAAAGCACCTGCGTTGCCCCGGTTTTATAATCAAAATTGGTCTGTGCTTCCTTGCCTTCCTTCCCGCCGAATGGAGGATTGGTCAGGATGACATCGAAGGTCTGTGGTGCGTGCTCAAACAAACCGCCATAGGTCTCTTGGCCGGTCAGGGTGTTGCCGTGCCATAGATTCGGTTTGTCGATACCGTGCAGAATCAGATTTGCCAGAGCAATCGGATATATGAGGTTCTCCTTCTCACGGCCCCAGAATGTCCTTTGTTTAAGCGTTTCAAGTTGGTCGCCTATAGCTTTGTTGCCGATTTTTCCCATTATGTGTTCGAAGCTCTGGGCAAGAAATCCACCGGTGCCGCAGCCCGGATCATAAACAGTATCATCTATATTGGGATCAATAACCTGTACCATCGCCTTTATGACCTGCCGAGGAGTGAAAAACTGGCCGCCGTCGTTGCCTTTCTCCCCCATCTTCAATAACAGCCCTTCGTAAACCTGTGAGAGGGTGAATACATGCGTCGGGTCCACAGCCTCTGTTGTGAGCTGATCCACCTTATCCAGCACATCAAGAAAATTTCGCTCTGTGTCGATACGCACTCGCTCGACGCCGGTCATGATCTCGCTGATGACCTTTTGGCGGGATGATGCATCCGACCGATTCTTCAAACCCTTCAGGTGAGGCAACAACTCCATGTTTACGAAATTGAAAAAGGCGTTTTGTGGTGAGTTCTGCAGCTCGACACGCTTGTTGGTTTGTCCCTCCGGCAATGTTTCCGGCGGCGCCGCCCAGTTCCGCCAACGAAACGGTGTTTCCAGCGAAGGCCGATAAGGCACGCTAAGCGCTTCTGCCTCTTGCTGCTCACGGTGTTCCTTCTCGTCGAGGATGCGCAGGAAGAGAATCCAGGTCAGTTCAGGAACATACTGCATAGCTCCGGCGCAGTTGCCGCGCCGCATAATGTCGCAAATGCTCTTGACCGCCTGATCCACCGATTGCTGGGTGACCAGTCGTTTGCCGTTACCGTTATTATTTTTTTTTACTCCACGGGCCATATCAAATCTCTCCGTTGAACGCCCGGCGCAACAAGGCCGACGGCAGGGCATTGATAGTTTCCAGTTCAGCTTCCGCCGCCGCTCGGGCCTTTTCAACCGCCACCATCTGCTTATACAAGAGTGCTGCGATTCTCTTCTGCTCGGGCATAGGAGGTAAGGGAATTTGAAGATTGCGTAAGACAGCTAAAGAAACAAATTTCTGAATTCCCCCTTGAGAATCTTTATCTAACTGCATTATAATTACTTGAGATGAAAGCAAATAATAGAAGTATTCATTCAACACGAAGCCATTCTCAAATTTAAACAAGGCAACATTTTTTATCGAAAAAGGATCTTCTGTCTTAACGATGACAGGATTCCCAATCGTTCCTATCATTGCAAAAAGAATATCGCCTTTATTTACACCTGACCTCTTTTTGATTTGATCATGATCTTCTTTAGAGATAAAGAGCGCATTACTAAAATCTATTCCTTCATGTCTCAAGTTTTTTGAGGTTACCAGTGGAATTCCATTATCGACATATTGAGGAGTATCATGTGTCCCATCTCGCACATCAACAACTTCAGATAGTCGAATCCAGCGCCAGCCGGTGGGGAGGGGTTGACCGGGTTTGGGGAAGACCTGGCGGAGGAAGGCGGCGGGCAGGGCTTTGACCGCTTCAAGCCGGGCATAGGCTGCAGCGCGGGCCTTCTCCACCACTGCCATCTGCTCGCGCAACACCCCCGCTATCCGCCGCTGCTCAGGTAAGGGTGGGACGGGAATTTCAAATGACTCCAAGTCATCTCGATTGATTGCTTCAAATGTACTGCCTGAGCCCTTTTTTATCAGTGTTGATTCAAAATGCCGTAACGCATTGAGGATGAAATCACGGTCGGAGTAACTCCCGCATCGTATTGCAGCGAGACCACGACCAATACAGCACTCAACATTTGCAACGTTCGTTGGGCCAACCGGGGCGCGGACAGAGATAAGAATATCGCCAGTCCTGGCTGTTTTTGTCGGCTCAACACACCAAACGCGAGCAACCGGATTGGTCTCACCAAATTCAGCTTTTCCTTGAAAGAAAGGAAGTCCTTCTGGACTCGAACGGTAGGTCGATCCGGGTGGAGACTGTCCTGCGATGATCTGGCACACTTCCCCCAACTTGACCCAGCGCCAGCCATTGGGGAGTGTTCTCTTTTCCTCTTGAGATCTTAGCGTCTGGACGTTTCCTATGTTCATGCCTTCTCCAGCAAGGCAGCGATTTGTTTGGGTGTGGGGAGCTGTCCCTTCAATTCCTTTGGCAGGTGTTTCACGATATGGTAAGTGGCGACTCCGATTGGTTTGCGGGCGTCGCGCAGGGCGTATTCGACGATCGTGCGGCGCTTCTCCTTGCACAAAATGATGCCAATGGACGGGTTTTCGCCCTCTTCGCGGATGCGCTCATCCAAGGCCGCCAGGTAAAACTGCATCTTGCCGACAAACTCCGGCTCGAACTCACCAACTTTGAGTTCCACAGCCACCAGGCACTTGAGGCGACGATGAAACAGCAACAGGTCAATGAAATATTCCCTGTCGTCCACTTCCAGGCGGAACTGGCTGCCGACAAAGGCAAACAGGCCGCCCATGGCACGCAGAAAATTCTCGATCCGCGCGATAAGGGCTCGTTCCAGTTCCCGCTCAGCATGTTCTTCCCCCAGTTCGAGAAAATCGAAGGTGTAGTCGTCTTTTAGTGCCAGTTTAGCCTGGGCACGAAGTTCAGGCGTCAGAGTTTGATCAAAGTTCGTCTGGTTCAACAGCGTCTTTTCGTAGGACTGATTTTCGATCTGGTGAACGAGGACACTCTTGGACCAGCCGAATTTTCGGGTCATGCGGATGTAAAATTCGCGTTCGAGGGAATCCTTGCAACGCTGAAGGATAATGAGATTGTGTGTCCAACCGATTTGTGCAACCAATGGTTGCACTTTTGCAGAATCGCGATAGGCCAGATGAAATTCGCGCATATAGAACATATTCCGCCGGGAAAATCCGGAAATTCCTGGAAACTCTGTGCGAAGGTCATGAGCAAGCTTTTCAACGATGGCTTCCCCGTGGGAGGCGTCTGAAAGCCGCTCGGCTATTATCTGCCCGATATCCCAATAAAGGGCCGTAAGTTCCTTATTGACGGCACGCAGGGCATCATACTGGGCTGAGCGGACCCGCTCCTTAATTTCTGCGAGCAAACGGCCATAATCGGATTTTGAGATTTTCCGTATTGCTGGCGCGAGTTTCCGTTTCGGTTCTCGTTTCGTTGTTTCCATTTTTTTCCTCACGCGGCAAACATCCTTGTCTTGGTTTCGCGCAGAATATCAGCAGGCTTGCCTGCTGCCCGCAGAGCCGCCAACCCCCCGGCTAACTTGACTTCCGGTGTCGAGAAAATCTGCGGATTTTCAAGGCCCTCGGTACCGCCTCGCTCGAACTGGCTGGCAATAGCTCGGATCGTGTCCGCGGCGCGTTGTGACAGGGTGTTCAACCAGTCTTCATTTTTATAGGTGAAAGCCAGCGTGCGGTCCTGGCGGGTGCGAGGGTTCATGCCCCAGCCGAGTTCAGCTAACACATCGTAAAGGTCGTAGTCCTGCCGGTCGTCCACCATCCTCACTACCGTTGGTGAGTATCCGGAAGTTACGAGAGCATCAACAAGATCAAGGCGTGAGGGTGGATCAACCCAGCGATTCCGGAAATCGTCCAGTGTATGGACCTGCTGTACCAGACGGGCGGCAAGACGGGCTTTGTAATCTTCAATGGGAACAGGCATGGCTTTGCCATCAACATCGGTGACGATGAAGCGCCCGGCATCGGTGATATGAACGTCGAAGCCCTCGACACTGATGGTAGGTTCAGGAGGCGGCGGCGGTGGAGGCGGATCCGGGCCGGGGCCTTCTTTTGGTTTGACTGGTTTTGTGATAAATTCTTCTCCGAAAAGACGTGTTGCGTCGGTGTAGTCGTAAATCCGAAACATCAGCTTTCCGGTGGGCGCATCAATGCGTGTGCCGCGTCCGACCATCTGATAGAAGCTGATAGGGCTTTTGAGATATTTGAAAAAAACGATGTTCCTAATGCAGGGAACATCTACCCCTGTTGACAAAAGGTCAACGGTGGTGGCGATGAAGTGGCTGCGGGAGGAAGCGCGGAGATCAGGAAGCTGGTCATTGCCGCTGCTTGCTGCAGTGCATTTGAAGGCATAATATTCAAGCCGTTGCTTACTGTTTTCCGCGCACCACTTGGCATAGAGGTTATTCATGCATACGGCGACGTCGTCGGCATGACGGTCGCGGGCGCAAAAGATGATGGTTTTCTGTTCCGGCCCTCCGGTTTCCATCAGATATTTGAACAGATCCATGCACATGGCTAAGACACGATCGGGTAAAAGAATGCGGTCTTCAAACTGGTATCGTTCGTAGAGATCGTCAATCTGCTCGGGCGTGAGCGGTTGGCCTGTATTTGCGTCAACAGGATTTCGGGCAATGATTTCCTCTTTGGTAATGCCTGTGTCATCAAGATTTACACGGCCTTTCTGTATTTCGCAGGCAGCAAGATAGCCATCTTCGATAGCTTGGGCGATGTCATATTCATAGGCCGGATCACCGAAATAATCGAGATTGTTGGCCGTGATTTCAGCGTCGGACAAAAGCTCTTTATCAATGCCGTATGGTAAGCGGCGATCAACAAGTTTTATAAGCTTAGCTTCTACCCTCTTTTCAGCAGCCTGTTTCATTGGTTCCGAATAATCTGTTTCGCTCTTTTCGGTCTGTCGCTTTAGTCTTTCAACCAGTTGACGGGGAGTAGCTGTAAGACCAATCTGCACGGCTTTCCTGTTTCTTAAGAGCACCTGCGACCATTTGCCCCAGGCCGAGCGGTGGCATTCATCTATAACAATATGCGTGAAGTGGTTTTCAGGATAGTGTGTGGTTAAAAAGTTAGCGTCACCGTTCTCGTTATCAATGCCGAGGGTTTGATATGTGGTTATGTGAATGCGGGCATTTTTTGCGTTGTTGGTGCCGTCTGGTTTACGGTAAGCTTCGGCCGCATCTGAACCAAAGACATTCTGAAAGGCCTTTAGGGCCTGTGTGCGAAGTTCATCCCTGTCACAGATGAATAAGGCTCGTGTAAGCTGCCCGGCATCGGATATTCGCTTGAGCAGATTGACGGCTATAAAAGTTTTGCCAGAGCCTGTGGCAAGGGCCAACAGAGCACGCTTGGGAAGTTCCGTGCTTTCGCATTGTGCAATCTTTTCCATCACAGCGCGGATTGCTGCATCCTGATAATATCGCCGGGTGCCTTCACCTCCCGGATATCTTTGCAAAAGAGGTCTGGCGGCATGGGATTCAAGAGTATAACCCATGCCTTTCTCATACCGGGTGCGAAGTTCAACAGGGGAAGGAAATGCTGCCATGGGTTTTGGCGCTGAGGTTAATCCTGAAAAACAATCGAATTCAACGAACTGGTGGCCGTTTGATGAAAAGATGAACTTGACATTGTGCCGCTTACATTCGGCATAACTTTTGGCCTGATCAAGGCCGTGGCCGGGTGGAAGACTTTCTTTTTTGGCCTCAATGAGTGCTAAGGCTACCGGCTGGGTGTCGAAGTTCACTTTGACCCGCAGGACATAATCGATCTTTCCCCGAGAGCGGCGTCTGGCCTTGCCGTTGATTATTTCGACCGTGCCTGCCGTCTCCTCACGCCGGATAAGCTCTTCAGTCCAGCCGCATTTGTGGATAGCCGGATCGATGAGTTTTGCTCTTGTATCGGCTTCGTTAGAAGTTCATCCATCATCCTGATTCGGGCTTTCGAATAGCGCACAAGGCTTTGTAAACATTGTCAAATATGGTAGTTGGATTTTAGATATATCACATAATTTTTACTCAGTCATCTATAAAGGATTCCAAATAAGATTACAATCAAAATTAACCCAGCAAAATCTATCCCTGTTTGTTATTGCATTGAAAGTGGGATTTTAATAATAGAGATCAAGGGAAAGCTGACTTTCTCATTGTTCCATTGCTCTATGTTTACACAAACAATTTTAAGGGAGGTATTCCAATGGATCTTGGAGGACTCGTTGCGCGAAATGCCCGGATGATCCCGGAGCATGAAGGGGTTGTTTATGAAGACCGTCGTTACAGCTGGAAAATTGTCAACGAAAAGGTAAACGCGATTTCAAACACATTGCTTAAAGCCGGACTGAAAAAAGGCGACAAGGTAGCGATGTGGATGTTCAACACCGACATGTTCATCTTCGCCTTTTACGGGATCGTAAAGGCCGGCGGCGTGGCGGTACCCGTAAATTTCCGGCTGGCCCCGCCTGAAGCGGAATACATTTTCAACAACTGCGATGCTGTCGCTCTCATATTCGACAATATCTTCGAACCTGCCGTCAGAGAGATGAAATCCCGGCTTGGCAACATAGGGTCGTTCTATTCGGCAGGAACAGGCCGGTTCGAGGGCTTTACTCCGCTTGCCGACGTGCTGGCAACGGGTGAAACATCAGAGCCGGGCGTGAAGGTCGGTGAATTTGACGACAGCGAGATCCTATATACTTCAGGCACCACTGGACGGCCCAAAGGCGCTCTTTTTACCCACCATAACCAGATTACCCTTGTCACAAGCATGGCCTCTCTGATCGGGCTCAATCCTAAGGACCGCCTTCTTCATGCCGCGCCGCTTTTTCATTCGGCCGAACTAAACCTTTATCTCAATCCCGGCACCTATCTGGGATGCACCCATGCGGTGATAAAGGATTTTATTCCAAACAAGGTGCTGACAGTGATGGATAAGGAGAAGATTACCCAGTTTTTCGGCGCGCCTGTGATGTATTCCTTCATGATGGCGGTTCCGGATTTTGACAGTTATAACTTATCGGCAGTGCGTTATTATGGTTACGGCGCCGCTCCCATGGCTGCTGAATCGGTAAAGGGCATGATAAAGAAATTCAAGACAGACCGGTTTTTCTGTCTGTGCGGCTTTACTGAAGCCGGCCCTGGAGGAGTCGCCCTTCAGCCGGATGATCAGGTCCGCAAGGCGGGCGCAGGAGGCAAATACGTGGTCAACATGGAATCGCGGCTTGTGGATATTGACGGCAGCACCATAACCAGGCCGGGTGTTGTGGGTGAACTTGTTGTAAGCGGGGATACTATCATGAAAGAATATTACAAAAACCCGCAGGCAACCAAAGAGACCATCAGGAATGGCTGGGTTTATTCAGGCGACCTTGGAACGATGGATGATGAGGGGTATATCACCCTTGTTGATCGTCGCAAAGACATGATCATCACGGGCGGTGAAAATGTTTACAGCAAGGAAGTTGAAGACGCGATATATGAAAATCCAGGGATCGCCTCAGCAGTTATTATCGGCGTGCCTCATCCCCAATGGGGTGAAACGGTCATGGCTGTGGTCACACTGAAAAAAGATCAGAAACTGGCCCTGGAGGAACTGCGTGAATTTCTCAAGCCGCGGATAGCCGACTACAAAATACCCCGGTTGCTGGAAATCGTGGAGCAGCTCCCAATGAATGTTTCCGGCAAGGTTTTAAAATACAAACTTCGTGAACAGTTCAGGGATAAGGCAGTGAAATAATCCGGCAGATTTTTAAAACGCAAGCTGCGGTTTCAGGTCATGCCGTTCCTTACATGAGAATAAAAAGGATTAACCGGTTTCGGTTAATCCTTTTTATTCTTTATGTGTCCATGAAACGGACAAGAACTTTCCAATTTTTTTTCGTCCAATGTGTGAGCAGCCTTGTTCCTGCCAGATCGGATAAGTCCCGGAAAGTGGGCTTTTCAGCCATGCACGTCCAGCACGAATGTGCCGGGGGTATTTTAGAAATTCATTGAAATATCAAACATAGAGCTTGATAATTCAAGATAAATCGTTTAGGCTGAGCCCATGAACTTAATTGACAGAAAAACGGATCGGGCCACAATAACTAAGCTCATGTCCGTATTTCCCGTAACGGCGATTCTTGGTCCTCGACAGTGCGGAAAAACTACGCTGGCTCGAACGCTTGCCGCCGATTTCTATTTCGATCTGGAAAATCCTCAGGATCTTGCACGTCTGGAACAGCCTCAACTTGCACTGGAAGACCTGACGGGACTTATCGTCATTGACGAGATCCAGCGGATGCCCGATCTTTTTCCGCTCCTGCGCTATCTTGTGGATCAAGGAAAAAGCCGCAGGTTCATAATCCTGGGAAGCGCCTCTCGGGATTTGATTCGCCAGAGTTCGGAATCCCTTGCCGGGAGGATTGCTTACATTCAATTGGGCGGGTTCCGCCTCAACGATATAGATTTTGGAGCCATCAAGACCCTTTGGTGGCGAGGGGGATTACCCCGATCCTTCTTAGCAGATTCAGACAATGAAAGCCTGCTCTGGCGGAACCAATACGTGACGACCTTTCTGGAACGTGACATCCCCCAGTTGGGGATCACAATTCCCGCCCGGACGCTTCGACGCTTCTGGACCATGTTGAGCCATTACCACGGCCATATCCTGAACTATGCGGAGTTGGGCCGTTCCTTCGGCGTCTCCGACATGACCGTCCGGAAATACTGCGATATTCTGGAAGGTACGTTCATGATCCGCATCCTCCAGCCCTGGTTTGTCAACATTGGAAAACGTCTTGTGAAGCGGCCGAAATTATACCTGCGCGACTCCGGGCTGTTTCATGCCTTGCTATCCATTGAAACTGCGGAGCAACTGCACACTTCGCCCCGGCTCGGCGCTTCCTGGGAAGGTTTTGCCCTGGATTGCGTCTGCCGAACCCTGGGAAAGGAAGACGGGGATTTCTATTTTTGGCATACCCACGCCGGTGCGGAACTCGATCTTTTCTGGCAGGTGCGTGGACAAAACTGGGGGGCGGAATTCAAGTATGAAGATGCCCCCCGATTGACCCGATCAATGAAGACGGCAGTTGAAGACCTTAAATTAGAGCGACTATGGGTCGTCTATCCTGGAAAAGCTGCCTATCGTCTCACCGAAAAAATCCAGGTGATCCCCCTTGCAGACGTCCGCAACACATGGTACTACGGATAACTGAGAATATGGGTGGTGCGAGTGTAGAATAGCGTCGGCATTCACAATACCCGAAGATCCTAAACAGCTTCATGTGTGCCCTCACAAGCTCTGGGAAACAGATAAACCGGGGGCTCATGCACGCTAAGCACGAACGTCCCGGCAGCTTCCTCTGTTAAATACGATCTGCCTCCCTTAATTGAGAGGTTGAAAAAAATCATCTCGGAATACAAATAGATTGTGCCAGCTCAATTTCAGCTCAATGGGTTCACTTCCCTTCATGACTTATCTTCTCCCTTCGAACCTTTCTCTTGAACCGAAACGCGCGCGTATTCCTCGACCGCTCTGCGGCGGGGAGCTTCAATTTGAGTGAAAGAATCTTTTTTTTAATCAGGCGTTTTCCTCTTTTTTCAACTCAACAATGGTGGCACCCCAGCCTCCGGATTCCATAGGGGCGTCTTTTAATGATTCGACAAGAGGGCTCTTTTTCAAAAGTTCCACAACACCTTTCTTAAGGAGCCCTTTCCCTTTACCGTGTATAACCCTCACCGTGAAAATGCCGTTTTTTATGCATTCTTCGAAATATACGATAAGAAGGTCCGAAACCTCTTCGGGACGGAAGGTGTGCAGATCTATAAAATCTTCGATAGGTATCTTAACTGGTTTCATATTGTGTCTGACGGCTTGTTAAAAAGTCATTCTGCTGTGTTGCACTTCATCTTTCGTCATTGCAGCGTACCAGAAAGTACGCTTCATTCCTCAAGAATAGTGCGCCTTGCATAATGAACTGTTTACTTTGCCGTCTGAATTTAGGACGTTGTACGTATACATTATATTTATATTCCCGTCTTAGCAACCATTTGATTAAACACAATTTGATTAAAAAATGGGTTCAAAGAATCAAGGATTCAAGCGGTATAAGAGACGGTGAATCAGGGTTGTGTCTCTTATGGTTCAATCTTGCCCTGTCAAAACTGGTTGTAGCATAGCAATACCGGCATTCGTAAAGGCATGAATCATACATCCCGATATCTTTACTTGATACACAGTTACAGTTTTTCCTTTGTGATGGATCTTTTTTTAAATCAAGCCTTTTCCCGAAAATATTTGAAATGCAGATGTCGTCTATGCATTTTCCGGCAGGGATACCGAAGTCAGTCAGGTCTTTTGGGGAAGCACAGCTTCTTATCTCAATGCCGTTATTCCCTGCAATCCTGACCAGAGAGCTGAAAAGGTCGGATGAATTAGCATCATTCCATTTACTGAGAACAAAACCGTCAGCATTCAGTCTTTTGATTCTTCCTTCCATTTTTCTGTAAATATCCACAAAACTTATAATGCACCGGAAAGTGTAACTGTGCAATGAGCTTGCTATCTTGTCAAAAGTTTTTTTATGAAAATCAATGCCGGTTAGATTGCTTAATACTATCGGATCATAACGCCATATTACCTTTTCGGGGCCGATATGGTCGGATAATTTCCGGAATGTGTCGAGAGATATTTCAGGAGAGGGCGACTTTGGATCAAGAATCCGCGGATTGTCCATTAAGGTATAAAGGAAATAATAACTATAACCCCTTGCATCGAGTTCTTTGAGATACGGAATAAGCAGTTTTGGGTTTCTTGTCCAGAATACAATAAGATCAACATGTTCAGGCGCAAGAGAAATGTTTGAAATCTGATTCGGGTTGAATGGATTTGGAACAAGGCAATATCCCGCTCTGATTCTGTTCATAAACCATTGAGAATAAAATGCAGGAATATCGGTCCTGCGGCTTGCGCTTATAATCAATTTGATACCTTCGCAAAAAGTAAAAAGGATTTGATGGGCTTATAAAATCCATCAATTCACACCATCTCAACGACGGGCGGTCTGTTAGTATTGAGCTCAATAAGAGCTCCTTTTCCTTTCATTCCGATACTGCAGTTTACCACAAGCGTCTTTCCTAAAAAAGCGCTGCCCGGCATTTCATGAATATGACCACAAATGAGCAGTTGCGGCTGGCGTCTTGAAACTATTTCCTGAAGGCTTTTGCATCCCGCATGAAACTTGCCGAAAACTTTATCAAGAGTTCCAAAAGGGGGCGGATGGGCTATAAGAATTGTATCTTTTCTCACCAGCGGTTCAAGGTTTTTTGTTGTCTGCTTTTCACGAAACTGAATACGGGATGAAAACGGCACCGGGATTGTTCCGCTAACGCCTGTGAAAGAAAATCCGTTAATAACAATTTCTGAAAAGTGCAAAAATGAAATATTTGAGGAAGCTGAGGAAAGATTCGCAATTTTTTTTGAGTCTGTATTGCCGCGTACAGCAAGAACGGGTATTGAAAGATTACAGAATGAAGATATGGCATCAGACGATTTAAAGTAAGGATCGATATCTCCGGCAAGAACCAGCACGTCGGGCTTTTTTTCTGAAACGGTGTCTAATATAGAAGAGATTCTCGATTTGCGGCCGTGGATGTCGGCTACGGCGTAAATAATCATCTTAATTATCCTGACGGCTTGTAAAAAGTCCCTCTGCTGCGTTGTGCTTCATTCTTCGTCATTGCGGCGTACTAACTGTACGCCTCTTCGCACGCCTTGCATATGAACTTTTTTTACTTTGCCGTCTGAAATATAATTTTACTAAGTTATCGTTATGTTAATAATGGAAATTCCCTGTAAAGCAAGATACGAAACTATGTGAAAGATTGTCAAGCTAAAGCAAAATTTTGTTTGTTTTAGCTTGACAAAGGCGCCAGCTTCGGAAAAAGTCCGGTTTTCACAATGAGCCCGGGAAAGAAAGGAAGAAAACAGATGGAATTTTTTTTCAAGCCAAGAGGAATCGCGCTTGTCGGCGCCAGCTCCAATCCATATAAGGGAGGAAACTCCATACTAAAAAATCTTTTGAACGGTTTCAAAGGAGGCATATATCCGGTAAATCCTGCCTATACCGAAGTTGAGGGATTAAAATGTTATCCGTCGGTTCTCGATGTTCCTGCCCCGGTTGACCTTGCCATTGTTTTTGTTCCGGCTAAACTTGTGCCGGATGTAATACGGGAGTGTGTTCAGAGAAAGATTCCGGGGGTTATGATTGAATCCGGGGGTTTTGCCGAAGCAGGATCAAGGGGAAAATCAATCCAGAGGGAATTGAAGCAGATATGCGATGAAACAGGAATCAGGCTCTGGGGGCCAAACTGCATGGGTCTTGTTGATTTTATTTCAAAGAAGGTTTTTTCTTTTGTCTCTCCAACGCTATGGAACTATGAATTTATCCGGGGGAATGTATCTCTTATTGTCCAGAGCGGTATGCTTTCGGCAGGTTTTATCATAGACACTATGTCTCATGGAGTCATGGGTATCAGTAAAGTCTGTTCAATCGGAAATAAAGTGGATGTTGATGAATGTGAGCTTTTGGAATATCTGCTCGACGATCCTGAAACTGCGGTGGTGGGATTATATCTTGAGTCTTTTGCAAACGGCCGGCGTTTTATTGATATATGCCGGAGTTCCAGTAAACCTATCGTGGTTCTTAAAGGCGGAAAAAGCGTAAAAGGAGCCGCTGCAGCAATGAGCCACACGGCAAGCCTTGCCGGAAACAGCACCTTAATCAGTGGCGCTCTGGCTCAGGCCGGTGTTGTCGAGGCTGTTGATTTCAAACAAATGCTTGACCTGTGCAGATCTTTATCGATGTACCCTGAAATACCACTCAAGATTACTGGGGGTGTTGCAATTCTAACTTACAGCGGCGGAGCAGGAATTGTCTCCTCAGATTTTATTGATAAAACAACTCTTTCTATTGCCGAGCTTTCGCAAAAAACAAAGGATGCGCTTGAGAAGATTTATCCTGAATGGATGCCGGTTGCAAATCCGATTGATCTCTGGCCGGCCATTGAACGGGGAGGTTCGGAAATGGCATATGGCGAAGCCATAAAGGCTGTTTGTGATGATCCGAATGTCGATGCGGTATTCCTCCACTATTATGCCGGAGGGTTTGCGCTCAACTTTGATATCTCTTCTCTTGTTGAAATAGCACGTAAATCCAATAAACCAATGTTTTGCTGGCTTATGGGGGAGGCTGAAAAGGCAAGAAAATTTCAGACAAACACTCAAAATCTTGGAGTACCTGTGTACAGGGAACTATACAGGGCTGTTGAATGCATAGCTGCCGTGTTTGAACGGGAAAAGCCTGAAAAAAGAGATCTTCCCGCCTCGTCAAGATCTCCAATTTCTAAAAAATATAAGACAGAACTTGAGAAAAGCACAGGCGCTCTTGATGAGTATATCTCGAAAAAGATACTTGACGAATATTCGATTCCCGTAGTTGATGAGAAAATCGCGAGTTCTGTTGAAGAGGCTCTCGATACTGCCCGCTCATTCGGCTTTCCTGTGGTAATGAAAGGGATTCTACCGGGAGAGATACATAAGACGGAATCGGGTCTTGTGCGGCTTGGAGTATCTTCCGGAGAAGAAACAGGCAAGGTTTTCGCCGAGTTGAATATGAAAATGGCCGCCAAAGGGAAAATCCTTGTTCAGAGGCAGATGGAAGGTGGTTTAGAACTCATTGCCGGCATGGTGCGGGACCCTCAGTTTGGTCCATGTGTCATGTTGGGACTAGGGGGGATTTTTACCGAGATATTGAAAGACACCGTATTTGCTGTTGCGCCGTTTGGCCATGGAGAAGCGCTTTCGATGATAGGGCGGCTTAAATCGCAAAAGCTCCTGAACGGATTCCGTGGATATCCGCCGGTTGACAGGGAAATACTCGCGCAAATATTAGTTCGTCTCGGAGATCTCGGCTGCGGGAATCTTGAGATAAAAGAGATAGATGTCAACCCCCTGATTGCAGGAGAAAACAGCATTGTCGCTGTTGATGCCGTGATTTTGCCGGGCTGAAGCGGGCCTGCACGATTTTCATTAATGCGGATATGCCGCTGTGGACAAAGGGAATGTATTTGTTTGCGCGGATCGCATACGCACACATATCCAAACGGAACGTATTTATGACAATTACTATAACCGAGCGTAATTCGAGATGCTTCATACTATGAATCTGATTTTGCAACTGTCCGCTGCGCCGCGTTTACGAGAACATGCACCCCGATAATCATGGCTTTAAACCGCTCGTCCTTTGTCTGACCGTGATAATACCGGTAGTAGATCTGCTGGGCTATGGCGGCAAGACGAAACAGACCGAAACAGTAATAAAAATCAAAACCGGCAATTTCTAGACCTGATAACAGGGCATATCGCTTGACAAGCTCTTTTCTTGTCGGCGCGCCTTCGGCATTCGTGGGCATCATCCTTATCGCAAGCATGTCAGGATGATCGTCGTTCTGAATCCAGTATGCAAGAGAACTCCCCAGATCCATTAAAGGATCTCCTATAGTGGCCATTTCCCAGTCGAGTACTCCGACAATATTCATCGGATCCGATTTATCAAGCACTATGTTGTCGAGCTTGAAGTCATTATGTATGATACCGGGCTTTTTTGAATCGGGAGGCATATGCTCTGTGAGCCAGTCCATCACTTTTTCTGCGCCCGGAGCATCAGGTGTGAGCGCCGCCTTGTAACGTTCACACCAGCCGGTTACCTGTCGCATGATATAGTCGTTCGGTTTTCCAAGATTCTCAAGCCCTATTTTCACGTAATCGACCGTATGAAGTTCATACTGAACCTCCAGTACCTTCAGGTAGAGTTCTTTTGTCTCGGAAGGCGCAAGGGTCAAGCCTTCCGGGAAATCACGGCGCAGAATAATACCCTCTATTTTCTGCATTATGTAAAACGGGGAACCCATGATTGTTTCATCTTCCGAATAGACTAAAGGCTCCGGGCAATATTGATATACCGGCCTGAGGGCTTTTAAAATCCTGTATTCCCTGCTCATGTCATGCGCCGATTTGGCCTTTCGTCCGAAAGGAGGCCTCCTGAGAACAAGTTCCTTATTTCCTATTGTGAGAAGATAGGTAAGATTTGAGTGTCCCTTAGGAAACTGATGTATTTTAAGAGAGCCTTCTAACCCGGGAATCGAGTCCTTTATAAATTCTTCAATCCGGGCAACATCGAGCTCTTCCCCCTTTCTGACGGTTGTTGCTGCATCAATGAGATCCATTTTCACCTCCGGATTTTTTACTTTTATCATATTCAGCAGAAAGACAGAAGGTTTCAACCATGTTTATCAGGTGTTTCGCATATTGTTCGACGGAAATATTTCTTTTAGCATACTTCCATCTCTTCAAATACCAGTCCTGAAGCATTGCCTTGATTATGCTTGCTGTCAACTGGTGATTCCCCGGAAGAAAAACTCCGGATTTCTCTCCTTCGCGCAGGATATTTTCAAATATCATTTCGGTATATAGCTCGCTTTCGATCGCTTTAGCCTGTTCCGGGCCGGAAATGTTTTTGGTTTCCATATATGAAAAATAAAACCACTGCTGCATGGCTTCGCTCAGATAAAGGTGTATTCTTACCGCTGTGCGAAGTTTATCCTTTATTCCGGTTTCGCGGTTGATGTATTCTTCCAAAATCCTTTTTGTAATTGATCTTCTCTGACTTTGAAGCATTTTCAGCAGAACTTCCTTGCTGGGAAAATAGGAATAGAGAGCTCCCAGGCTGAGCTCGGATTCTCTGCTGAGATCGCGCATGCTCATTGCCTGAAAACCCTTTTTATTGCTTATCTTAAGGGTTGCATCAAATATTTTCTCAAGATTTTTTGCAACAGTGGCATCTTTCTTTACCCGTATATTCCTGCGGTTTTCAAAAAAATCTTCGCTAAAATAATCATTCGCGCAGTCCGATATTCTCCTTTTAAACGCCTGATAATTCATATGCAGCAATTTCCATCTTAATACTTATATTTCTATAAAGAAATAGGGTATTTTGCGCAAGCTCAAGGAAATCAATGGATTGCGCTTAAGACATACGCATAGTATGTCGCACTAGAAATCCCGCAGATTGACACAGAGATCGCGCAAAAGAGCCATTTCTTTTATTTGATCTTTTTCCCTTCATACTCCTTCAGTATCCGCTTAGCTACAGAAATCTTATGAACTTCATCAGCGCCATCATAGATTCTTGCCGCCCTTTCATGGCGGTAGAAAAAAGAAATAATGGTGTCGTCTGTCATGCCGAGACCGCCGTGTACCTGCAGAGCCCTGTCTATGACTTTCTGCATAACTCCCGCCACCATGAATTTTATTAAAGATATTTCTTTTCTGGCCGAGCTTGCACCGACCTTTTCGATCATCCACGCGGCATGCAGAACCATAAGCCGGGCTGCCTGTATTTCTGCCGCAGATTCGGCTATCCATGACTGAATAATCTGTTTTGTCGAAAGCGTTTTACCGGCGGATATTTCTCTATGCATGGCCCGGGCGCACATCAGGTCAAAAACCCTGTTGCAGATACCGATCCAGCGCATGCAGTGATGTATTCGCCCTGGCCCTAGCCTTTCCTGGGCGATGACGAATCCCTGTCCTTCAGGGCCCAGCAGATTTTTCTGCGGGACGCGGCAGGACTGATATAATATTTCAGCATGACTGAAATAGCCTTCGCCGGCATGACCCATTACCGAAATGTTGCGGACAAGATTGAAGCCAGGCGTGTTCGTCGGAACAATAATCATGCTTGCTCTCAAATAAGGCGGAGCTTCCGGATTGGTAACGGCCATGACGATGGCAAAATCGGCGCCATCTGCGGAAGATGAGTACCATTTCTGCCCGTTTATGATGTAGTTGTTTCCTTCTTTTACGGCTGTTGTTTCCAGCATGACGGGGTTCGAACCCGGCATGTCAACTTCCGTCATTGAAAAGCAACTCCGGATTTTTCCATCTACGAGCGGGCGCAGGTATTGTTCTTTTTGTTCTTTGGTCCCGAACATGTTCAGAATTTCTATATTGCCTGCGTCCGGGGCCTGGCAACCGAAGACAAAATGGCCGAGAGGCGAGCGCCCGAGAGCTTCTGAGACAAGCGCATGTTCGACAAGATCGAGTCCCATTCCACCGTATTCTTTTGGATGATTGGGAGCCCAGAGCTCCATCTGCTTTACGAGGTTTCTTTTTCTTTCAATCTCAGGAATCAGACTGTTTAAGGGTTTTGAAAGAAAGTCCTGCTCCATCGGAATAAGTTCTTTATCGGTGAATTCAGTTATCATTCCGATAATTGTTTTCATTTTATCTGATACTTCAAAATTCATATAAAGCTCCTTTTTTTAAATCAGGTAATTTTTCGCCTGAGGCGGATTACCGGTTTATCTGTATGTAATAAGAGTGCCGTCGTTTTCCTTCTCTATATGGGATATGTCATTGAACCCGGAAAGTATTATGCCTTTTGAACTGTATTTGAATCGCGTAACAGACGAGTTTAAAACCTGCCAGGATAATTCAATTGTTTTTAAATCTGACAGTCCGAGCGCATGCTGGACAGCAGCCGAAACAGGGCCCCCGGAAGTAAATACTATTATTTTCCTGCCGGAACCATGTGTCTCCATTATTTTTGAAATACCGTTTTTGACTCGCTTTTTGAAATCCTCCCAGGATGGAACTCCTTTCAGATCATATTCGCCCGCCACCCATCTGAACATGACCGCTTCAAATACCTTCTGAAACGATTTTTTATCCGTATGCGCGGTTTTTATAGCCTCTGAAAGATCGGGTTTTTCCTTAAGCATCGGCTTGACCAGGGAATTCCAGACGGAAAAGGAATCATATTCATCAAAATCAGCCGAAATCACCGGATCCGGAACGGGTATCCGCGCATTTGAAAAACATTCAATCAGCTCTTTCGCCGTGTTTTTTTGCCTTTCCATTGTTCCGCAATAGACCGCGTCGAAAGCCTGCTTGGTGTTCAACAGATGCCTTGCCAGCAATTTTGCCTGATTTATTCCGGCAGGGGAAAGACGATCGTAATCTTTTTCTCCGAAGGACGCCTGTCCGTGCCTTATCATTATCAGCTCACTCATTGAAATGAACCTCCCTGTTACGACGAAAAGCTACTATGCGTTTGCACGGCATGTCAAGATAAAACGAACGAACGTTCGTTTTTCTTGACAAGGCATATATAATAAATTACGATTTAAAAACTTGTAATTACTAGAACCAATAAAAGGAATCAGCGAAAGATCTGCCTGCGATGAAAATACTTGTCTGTGTTAAACAGGTTCCCGAATCCGACAGTTCATTTATCATTGATGATTTGCAGAAGTGGGTATGCAAAGGGCCGTTTTCTTACAAGATGAATCGCTTTGATGAGTCCGCGCTTGAAGAAGCGCTCTCCGTCAGAGACAAGGATAAATCTGCCGTAATAGATGTTCTTTCGGTAGGACCTGAAACCTCAAAGGATATCATAAGAAGGGCTCTTGGAATGGGAGCGGATTCGGGGATTCATATTTTATGCGACATGGACGGATATGTCAGCCCTTTTTTGACAGCGTCTTATATTTCATCTTATATGAAGGAAAATCACTACGACCTTGTTTTTACGGGCGCCATGTCTGAAGATTATATGCAGGGTCAGGTCGGTCCCATTGCCGCAGAAATGACTGGGTTGCCATGTGTATCCTTTGTTGTTAAGCAGGAAATATCCTATGGTAAAAAAAGCATTTATGCTGAACGGGAGCTTGATGGAGGGCTGATCGAATCTTTTGAACTTAAGCTTCCGGCTCTCCTTACAATTCAGGGAGGCATCAATAAGCCACGTTATCCTTCACTTTCAAACATGCTCCGGGCAAACAGGGCCGAAATAAGGACAATTTCACCGGATATTTTAAGTAAAAATGATCCGAAACAGATAAATTTGCGGGTATCAGTTCCTGAAAAGAGAAGAGAAGGATATCTCCTTTCGGGATCCGTGCAGGAAAAAGCGGCAAAGCTTATCCGGATATTAAGTCAAAAAGCTTTTATTGCCTGATTCTGATAAACGGGACTTTTTTCAGTACACCCTTGAGGTACGGGAAAAGTCGGAAAGGATCTTTTACTAATGGCGGCAATGCGGAAACCAGACAAAAAAATAATATTTATTATTGCAGAACATCATGAAAGCAGGACAAAATCAATTGTTTTTGAGCTTGCTGCCTGTGCCGATAAAATTAAAAAGTTTTGTCCGGCCGAAATAAAGGTTATTATCCTGGAGAGCGAGACGGAAAAACTTTCTTTTGAAATTACACGAGCAACAGGATTGGATGCCGTTGCAATAGAAATAAATGAACTTGCATTGTATAATGCAGAAATATACAAGACGGTCATAAACGATCTTGCGGAGGAATATTTTCCTTCTTTTATTGTTATCGGACATACAGCGCGCGGACTTGATGTCGCTTCAGGGCTTGCCGTCCGGATGAAAGCAGCATGTATTACCGGTGTGGAAGGTTTGAGCGAAGCAGGAGGAAGGCTCTGCTTCAAGAGGCAGATGTTTTTCGGGAAAATAAACGCTCATATAGCGGCCGGGTCAGAACCTTTGATCATAACAGTTCAACCGGGTTCCTTTGAAGCATATAAACCGGATAGTGCTAATCCCGGGAGAGTGGAAACAAGAAGGGTTGAGTGTTTTGCGGAATTAACCCGGGCAACAGGGATCAGGCGGTGTAAATTCCAGGATTCTTCAATTTCCGAAGCTAAAGTGATTATATCAGCAGGTAACGGAATAGGGGAAAAAGAAAACCTTGATCTTATATACAGAATGGCAGATGTTTTCCCGGGTTCCACGGTCGGAGGTTCCAGAATTTTGGTTGACAGGGGATGGCTTGAATACAGGCAGCAGGTAGGTTTGACAGGAGCCCGGGTGGCGCCTGAGCTTTATATAGCCTGCGGAATTTCAGGAGCCTCACAGCACCTGGCCGGAATGAGGGATGCCGGATTTGTTGTTTCAATAAATAAAGATCCGGGTGCGGCGATTTTCAATGAATCGGATGTTTGTATCGTTGAAGATCTCAAAAAGTTTATTCCCGCTTTTCTTGAAGAATACGGGAAAAGAGAGATTTGATGGTATCGTAAAAAGTCGAACTTCAGACGGCAAAATAAAAAGCTCATTATGCAAGGCGCACGAATCTTGAGGAATGAAGCGTACTAACTGGTACGCTGCAATGACGAAAGATGAAGTGCAACACAGCAGAATGACTTTTTACGAAGCCGTCAGATTTGAATAGTTGCGTTAATATCAGAGGAGAGTGATTACATGAAAAAATCGGTAGTGGCTGTTGTAAAATATGAAAAACCATATGACTCGGTAAGGAAGGCCGTTGAGCTTTCACATGGCCTTGACCATCTTCCTCCGAAAGCAAAGGTTTTCATAAAACCGAATATCGTTTTCTGGACGCGGGCCGTTAATTTCCCCAAATGGGGTGTAATCACTACTTCACGCGTTATCGAAGATATGGTTGTTCTTTTGAAGGAGCGGGGAATCGACGATATCACAATCGGCGAGGGTCCTATTACAATGGACCCGAAGGATAAGGCGACTCCCGCTCATGCTTTTGAAAGTCTTGGTTATCAAGAACTGAATAAACGTTATGGTGTTAAGTATGTCAATGTATTTGAAAGACCCTTTGAGGCGGTTGATCTCGGGGATGGAATTGTCCTTTCATTTAATACAGACATAATAAACAGTGATTTTGTTGTGGATGTTCCTGTTATGAAGTCTCACAATCAAACGATCGTAAGCCTGGGTATAAAGAATCTGAAAGGCACTATCGATATCAAATCACGCAAGCTCTGCCACAGCGCTGATACGGAAAAAGATTTGAATTTTATGGTGGCAAGACTTGCCGATAAGATGCCGCCCATGCTTACCCTTCTGGATGGTATTTATACAAATGAGCGGGGACCAAGTTTCGACGGACGCATTCGCAGGAGCAATCTTATCGTTGCGTCTTCCGATGTGCTGTCCGCCGATCTTGTCGGCGCCAAAATACTGGGATATGCCGGAACAGAGATTCCCCATCTTCTTAATGCATCAAAGAACAGAAAGAGGCCTAATGATCTTTCGGATATAGAAGTGGTCGGAGAGAAAATCGAGTCCGTTGCCAGCCGGCACGAATATGATTTTCAATACAGTGAAACCGCCGATGGGGTCCTGCCTCTTCCCCTTGCAAAAATTGGTATCAGCGGGGTATCATACCGCAAGTACGACCTGTCCATGTGCACTTACTGTTCCGGGGTAAACGGTTTGATACTGACTGCCATCAGGTATGCCTGGAAAGGGGATCCGTGGGACGGGGTTGAAGTCCTGACAGGAAAAAGAATGAAACCGACTCCCGGCAAGAAAAAGACGATTCTGCTGGGAAAATGCATGTACCAGGCCCACAAGGATAATCCGGATATCAATGAGATGATACCAATCAAGGGGTGTCCGCCGAAGCCGGAGTCTATTGTGAAGGCGCTGCATAAGGCAGGCATCATGGTTGATCCTTCGTTGTTTGAAAATATTGACAAGCTTCCCGGTTTCTTTATGAGCCGGTATGACGGTAAACCGGAGTTTGATGAAACTTTTTTTAAAGTATGACGGCAAAGTAAAAAGCTCATTCTGCTGTGTTGCACTTCATCTTTCGTCATTGCAGCGTACCAGAAAGTACGCTTCATTCCTCAAGACTCGTGCGCCTTGCATAATGAGCTTTTTACTTTGCCGTCTGAATTGAACTTTTTACGAGCCAATAAAAGCGTGGCTATCTAAACATATTGCAGTTTATTACGGGAAATTTTTTTGATAAATTCAACAGGAGGTTTTAATGGAAAATGTGTATGATAAATTAAGAAAGCGGCTGGATGATCTCGCTACCGGCTTTCCTGAAACGGAGAGCAAAGTGGAGATAAAAATATTAAAGAGGCTTTTTGCCGAGGATGAGGCCGAATTATTTTTAAAAGTCTCTCCGCTACTTGAAAGACCGGAAGATGTGGCAAAAAAATTCGGCCTTGATCCTGCTGAAACCGCGGACAGAATGGAGAAAATGGCGGTAAAAGGACTTCTTTTCCGGCACAGAAAAGATGACGGTGCGCGATATTGTGCAATTCCGTATGTTGTCGGGATTTATGAGTTTCAGTTAAGAACCGTCAACCAGGACCTTTCAAATGATATGAATGAATATTTTGACGCCGGTTTCGGCAAAACCATACAGGCTTTTAAAACCCCGGTGATGAGAACGATCCCGATAAACAGGGAGATAGCCGTAAACTGGCCTGTTGCTCCATATGAAGACGCCATGCAGATCATTGAAAGCCAGAAGACGATAGCAATTGCACCTTGCATCTGCCGGACAACAGCCAGGCATATCGGCAAGGGCTGTGATAAGCCGCTGGAAACCTGCTTTTTATTCGGATCCCACGGTCATTACTATGTTGAAAACAAAATGGGCCGGTATATCAGCGTGGCGGAAGCGAAAGAGATACTGAAAAAAAATGAAGAAGCAGGGCTTGTAATGCAGCCGTTCAATTCGAAGAAAGCGGGCGGAATGTGCAGCTGCTGTGGCGATTGCTGCGGAATACTGAGATCTCTCAAAAAACAGCCGGTTCCTTCAGCTGCTGTACAGAGCAATTATTATGCATTTGTTGAAGAAGGCGACTGTACCGGATGTGAAACCTGTCTTGATCGCTGCCAGATGGAGGCGATAGATATTGTTGATGAGAAGGCAAAGATAAATCTTGACCGGTGTATAGGATGCGGACTTTGCGTTACGACCTGCCCGGCTGATGCGCTCAGGCTGGTGAAGAAGCCCGAAAGCGAACAGTATATTCCGCCTGAATCAGGCGCTGAGACATACATGAGGATAGCCATGGAGCGGGGCAAAAATCCTTTGCTTTAATAGCGACAGCATCTTAAAGATTCAACATTTAACTATTTCTGGACTCCCGTTTTCACGGGAGTGACTACTTTAAGACTTCCAACGAACTCATCAATTTTGAAGAACCTGTTGGAAGTCATATGCGAACGGATTTGAGATTTTTGGGAAATAGATTTTTAAAGAACTGAACGTTAAAAATCACAAGCCTTTGAGGGCGTCAGCCCAAACCTTCTTGTGATTTAGCGAAGTGATTTAAAAATCCCCAAAAAGCTCATTAAGAGAGCATATTTAGACTTCCAACAAGT
>Ga0105099_10000395_pt1 | contig 29871 bp, 21 predicted proteins | sample PPLLak3cmMay2015_2_FD_79138 | JGI IMG/M metagenome (GOLD analysis project Ga0105099, IMG submission 79138) | Freshwater sediment microbial communities from Prairie Pothole Lake near Jamestown, North Dakota, USA - PPLs Lake P8 Core (1) Depth... | ecosystem: Environmental > Aquatic > Freshwater >... | reverse complement strand
ATAGGCGAAGCAGAAAAGATAACTAAAGAAGCTAGTGAAGTGTCAAAGGCCACAAGAACAACAAGAATCGCCAGCGAAGCAGAGAAGATAACAAAAGAGGCATCAGAGATATCAAAAGCATCAAGAAGCTCCAGGTTCTTAAGGTTCCTCAGACCGGCATTGAGGACTCCGAGGCTTGTGAAAGCAGTGCCCCACACAATGAAATTCTACGAAAAACCGACAGGGGAACATCACGAGAACGAGTTCATGCCAAAACATAAGAGAAAATAATAGCTGTTTTTTGCTCTTTTAAAAATAGTGCCAAAGCCGTGCTCGCAACAGATTCTTTTTCCTATGTTTTTCGCCCAACTGCAATTGAATCAGAACATTTAACCGCATCTCGCTAGGCGGCTTTGGCAGGACAGTTTTCCTGACTTAGCCACTCTTTTTAAACCTTAATAAACCCCTGCGAAGTTTTATAAAATTTTGCCAAAAACCATCCTCTCATGAACAAAACACACCTACTTGCACCTGTACTCGATGGAAAGAGAGAGGCAAAACCAGGCGACTATCTCAGATGGCAGGTATCTGCACTGCACGTGTACAGCAGCGGGCCAGAAGAATGCATAGATACTGTGCTCAGACTACGAGAGGACCCTAAAGTACGCATAGACCCACAAGCAAGCGGATTCGACAGCAGAGAAGACCTTGAAAGGATACTAGGCATAGAGAAATTCGACAGCCTTCTTGACAAGATGAAAAACAGCACCAGCAGGGCGAGGACTGAGAAAATAGAAGGGGAATTCATAATAAAAATCGTCGATGAGGGGACAGCATACATGCTTTTCGGATGTGAACTAGAGGAATACGAGGCAGAAGTGAAACCGATAAAGGATGCACTGCTCGAAAAGGCAGCATTCGCAGTGAGGGAGATGGAGAACGGCAGGTACGAGACAGCCATAAGATGCCTGCTCGAGAACAAAAAAACACTGAACTCCCGCGTGGAAAGAGGATACATGACACTTGCCCAGGACCTTGACGTCAAACTCATGGAAGCAGAGGCACAGGTAGCAGTGAAATTGTTAGAATCAATAAAGCAGGATGAAAAAGTGATGTATGAGATGCCTGCTTCAGCTGACAAAGAGAACATACTGACAAAGGAATTCTACCAGAAACCCCGCAGGATGGCAGAAAGACTAGTGAATATGTACAAGACACTGCATAAACAATTCAATAATCAAGAGATAGAACCAGCATCAAAAGAGAAAGTCGCAGAAGCCCTTGACCACATAGAAGGGTTCACAGACATACTCGGGATGTTTGAACAGTCATCATTAAAGATGATCAACGCCAGAAGAGCGTATGATACGGCAAAATCATACATAGAGAAAGGCAATGGCTCTACGCAGAGCAAGATGTATAGGGAGATGGCCGCTAAAAAGATGGTAAACCTCGCGAACGGCATAATCGAGATCGACCAATGCATAAGATGGACAGAGATATTGAAGGAAAGGTTCCCTGGCAAGTTCGTACATATAACAAAAACATTTGAAGAATCCTCGACAGCAGCATTCTACGAAATGGCATCATGGTTCGAAAGCCATGAAACTCCACAGAAAGCAAAAGACAAGGCAATGCCCGTAATATCCACAAGAAGGAAGAGAACAATAACAACCCTCTGCCCCGAACTTAGACGGTGCATGGGATTACAAGGGTATTAGGGAAAGAAAAATCTATTGAAATTTAATCATTTTTTTGATACCTGTTCTAATAATTGTGCAATATTACACAATTCGAGGTATTCTTTTCGGTCTCTTTTCATTTGAATATAGATTATAAAAGGCACAATGGCGAATAGAACAAGAACCACTATCGAATATCCGATTACATACCATTTACCATTTAATTGAACACCATAAAAACTTACGTTCGCAACAGCTCCACCAAGAACGCCCAGTATAACTCCGAGAGTAAGATAATACTTATCGTGGACTTCTTGTACCCTGTAATTCATAGCTTCTTTTACTCTAATAAGAGCATTTTCAATAGTTTCCTTTGACATCATATCCCCCCTAAAAAGCATGTGATGATTAATAAAATAATAAAAGCCCCTGCCGAGATTTGAACTCGGGACCTGCTGCTTTCACAGCACCTTATGCTTACGAGGTTCGGCTTCTTATCGAATCAGCCGCTCCAGCGACTAAGCTACAGGGGCACGTAAAAAAATTAGGGCGGCTGAGCGTTAGCGAACGCCGCCCCTTGGCTCTCAAATGGCCGTAACCATTTGCGACCCTCAGCTACAGGGGCAAATATAATCAAAACTTCTCAAGCATCTCTTTTTTTGACTGGAACTTCTTTTGGCATTCTGCACAGACAGTATGCTTCTTGCCTTTGGTATCCTTGACATAAGTACCAACTGGCTTCTCAAGGAAAGTCTCGCTTATCTTGCTTTTACATATCTCGCATTTCATACAAACAAAAAACAGGCCGGAAGTATTTAAATTTAGTGCTGGGAGGCTAAAAACCAAGCACGAGAGCGCCACCAAGCCAGACTTCGCACCAAGGTGTTTCTTGAGTTATCTGGCATCCCCGTAAGGGATGCATCTAAATCTTCGATTTGTAGCACCTCGCTCACTTTCGCTCAGAGGCATCCCCTGCCAGAATCAGAGATTAACGGGATTTTGCTACGTAAATGGCGTTGGTGACGCATAAACTAATAGTAAAATTATTAAGAGTTTGCCATTTTTCTTTGTGACATGACCAGAATAGCCATAGTAAAGAAGAAAGAATGCAACCCCTTCGGCTGCGGAGACTACCTGTGCGCAAAGGTCTGCCCTATAAACCGCAAGGGAGAAGACTGCATAAAACCTGCACCGATAGACAAGAAGGCAGAGATAGATGAAAAACTATGCATAGGATGCGGAATATGCCCTAACAGGTGCCCTTTCCAGGCAATAGACATAATCAACCTCCCAGAAGAACTGAAACAATCACCGATCCACAGGTATGGCACGAACGGTTTTGCACTCTATTCCCTTCCAACACCCATGTTCGGCAAAGTCGTGGGCGTCCTCGGAGTCAATGGAATAGGAAAATCCACAGCGATCAAGATAATAGCCGGCGTACTCAAACCAAATCTAGGGACAGAGAAGGATGCAGACTACAACAATCTTGTAGAATTCTTCAAAGGGACAGAAGCCCAGACATTCTTTGAGAAGATGAGAGACGGCAGGATAAAAGCAGCATACAAACCGCAAAGCGTAGACCAGATACCGAAACAATTCTCAGGCACAGTCAAAGAATTATTGAAGAAAGCAGACCAAAGAGGCATATACGACAGCATAATCGATGTCCTTGAACTCAAGAACATCCTAGACAGCGATGTCAAGAGCATATCCGGCGGAGAGCTACAAAGAGTCGCGATAGCCGCGACAGTCATGAAAGAGGCAAACCTCTACATATTCGACGAACCGACCTCTTACCTTGACATAAAGCAGAGGATAAAACTAAGCAAGTTCATCAAAGGACTAGCAAACGAAAACACCGCAGTGTTGGTGATAGAACACGACCTCATAATCCTAGATTACATAACTGACCTCGTGCACATAATGTACGGCAAAGAGGGAGGTTTTGGGGTAGTAAGCCTGCCAAAGACAACAAGGATAGGCATAAACATATTCCTCGAAGGATACCTAAGAGAAGAGAATGTAAGATTCAGGGACTACCCGATACAATTCGCATCAAAGCCGCCGATACAGAAAGCAGGAAAAGAGGTCCAGTGCACCTGGGAAGAGATACACAAGAAATTCGGAAGATTCGAAATCTCAGCAGAGAAAGGAGAGCTCCACAGGAACGATGTCGTCGGAGTCCTCGGAGAGAACGGCATAGGAAAGACGAGCTTTGTAAAGATACTCGCAAAAGTCACAGAAGCAGACAAAGGAAAGATAGAAGGAAAGGTCAGCGTATCATACAAATCACAATACCTTGAAGCGAGCGATGAGCTCACAATAACCGCGATAGGCGCGGGACTCGAGAAATATGAAGCGCTCATCATGCGGCCACTCAACATAAAACCATTACTCATGAAAAAACTGAACGAGCTTTCCGGAGGAGAGCTGCAACGTGTCGCTATCGCAGTATGCCTATCAAAAAAAGCAGACCTCTACCTCATAGACGAACCAAGCGCCTATCTTGACGTCGAACAGAGGATAAGGGTATCAAAAGTCATAGCTGATGTCATGGAACAGAGAGGGACATCCGCACTTGTAGTAGACCACGACCTGCTATTCATCGACTACTTATCGAAGAAACTTCTGGTGTTTGAGGGCGAACCTGCTGTGAAAGGCACAGTAACAGGACCATTCGACATGCAGGAAGGCATGAACAGGTTCCTAAAAGAGCTAGAGATAACCATGAGACGGGATGAAGAGTCGCTCCGACCAAGGATCAATAAGCCTGGCAGCCAGAAAGACCGAGAACAGAGAAGCCAGAATAAACTGTATTACGTGTAACTATTCATTTTATTCTAACTGCGCCACCACCATGACGCTCGCAACGAATGTCGTATCAGCTAGCTTAACGAGTTTAGTATAATCGGAAAGTCCGTAACCGAAGGCTCGCATGTCAATGGTGGTGGCGTTTCTTCTAAGAATCAGTTCTTATGGAATAGAATGTCTTCTATCTTCTGCTTCTCACTTAATGTCAATTCATGAGGCAGGTATGTCTTGTTCCTCTCGGCTTCGTGGAGCGGAAGCTGTATCGGTTCGCCCCAATCCTTGTCTGTCTTCCATCTAGGATAGATGTGACCGTGGACATGGCGTGTCCAGTTGCAGTTTATCTGCCAATTTATGATGTCTGGTTTTATGACCTGCTCGATGGCCTTGCCCACTTGTATCCAGGCATCCATCAAAGAACAGGCCTCCTCTGCTGATAAGTCAGTAAGATTCTCAGCATGCCTCTTGAGGATGACCTTAACATGAGATCTGACATATGGAGAACCCCAGACAGCGACAGCGTGGTCGTTCTCGTAGAGCTTCTTATAATTCTTCTGCCACTCACAGAACTTGCACTTCATCTTACCACAGCTCCTTGCTCATCTTCTTGATTTCTCTCTTGAATACTGCAAGCTCTTTAGTGGAAAGCAGCTTTTCCTCGAACTTCTCACCTTTAAGAGGTATTACAGGAGGATTGCCCCAGTCAGCATCAGTCTTGAACCTTGGGTAAACATTCCAGTGCAGATGGTGGTCCCAATTATCAAGATATTCCAAGTTGAACAGATCAGGCTTTATCGCATTACCAAGAGCCTTCATGATCTTCACAGTATCATTCATAAATGAGTCGAGCGTCTTCTCGTGAAGCTTCATCAAATCTTCTTCATGGATCTTTGGCATGACCACAAGATGCCCCTTATGATGCGGCCTGCCGAACATGACAACAAGATGATGGTTCTCGAAGAATATGCCTTTCTTGAGACGAATCCGTTCACAGAACTTGCATTCAGGATGAGAATGAGGATGCTGATGCTTGTGCTTGACATACTTGAAGCGAGTCTTCTCAGACGCATTAAAACTGGTCATCAATTCATGCTTGAACTTAGTATAGTAGTCTTTCAATATAACTCACCTAAATCTTTCTTCCGATACTTATGAAACCTGAATGGATTATGGTCTTAGACCTAGGACGCACTTTCCGCTTCTCCACTTCCCACTCCCGCTCTATCACTTCAACAGTCTTCAGATGTACAAAATCATCCCTTGGAAGAAGAGCATTGACAAAATCAGCGGTCTGTATTATCGTAGGAGAATAAGAGACGATGAAACCTCCTGCCTTCAATGCTTTCGATGCTTTCTCTATGACTTTCCAAGGCTCAGGGACATCGAGGCACAGGATGTCAGCATTCTTCTCAACTATCTTATCATAAAGGCTTGAATTGTGGAACACTATATTCTTTATCCCCAACGTAGCAGCATTCTCTTTTGCAAGGTCAAAATGCTCTTTCTCTATCTCATATGAATATACCTTCCTGCAAAGCCTTCCAAGCATCATTGCCAATGCACCAGAACCAGAACCGCCCTCGATAGCTATAGAATCCGGACCAACCCCGGTCTTTGCGATGATAAACCCGATATCCTTAAGAGGGATTATCTGAGGAATGCGCTTCATCCTCTTGTACATATCAATAAAAGAAGCATCAAAGATGCGGAACTCCTTGTCCTGTGAAGACTTTATGACACCTGTCTTCTTCAGGTCAGAAGACCTTATCGAGCCATAAGTCGTGGAGAAATCCTTAGAGAGGTCTTCTATGAAGAACTGCTTCTCCTTAACGACAGTCACTTCCCTATCAAGGTCTGCGACAAACTCCTTCCTCCCTTTCCTTATCAGGATCTTAGCTTTCTTCACCATAATAGAAACCCATTCAACAGAATCATCTCTTCAGACGTATCTCTTCAAAGATATTGTCTACAAGCTCTTCTGGCCAGCCTTTCTCTTTTATCACCTTCTTGACCTGAGACTCCTTGAAACCCTGCCCCAGCACATGGAAGATGTACTTCTCAAGCTCAAGCTTCTTGGCTTTCGTTATCACGACTGGCCTCGACGGCTTGACTGGCTTTTGTTCAATCTTCTCTTTCACAGGCTCTTTCACTTCTGGCTTTGCCTCGACTACCGCTTCTTTCTCTTCTGAAAAAAGAGGACTAGGTCTGGAGCCTTCGGTAGAAGTTTCGGGTAAACCAGCAGACTCCAAACCTGTCCTAGTCACAGTAGGGGGTTTTTCCAGATGATGCAGCCTAGCCCGGTAAAGAGCTATGCTACCCACGAGGAATATGATGAAAACTAAAGCGAACAATATGGTCCACATGTTTATTGGCGACTCCGGAAGCTGTATGTCATCCAAAGCTACAGGAGCCTCGGTGACTGGTTGGGTTATCGGGACCGTCGGCCTTGCCGTCGTCTGAACCGGTCCTGCAGAAGGTACCTGTTGAGACTGTGTCGGTGTCCTGGGCTTAGCAGGCAGCAACGGGAATGAGAAAGCCTTCTTCTCAATGGTCCTGAATGTCAGTACTGCAAACTTATTCGAGATGTGCATCGAGACACCGATATCATCGCTGAGTATAGATGTGAGACCTATCCTCTTCTCGCTGCCAAGGGTCACGTCATAGCTTATAGCAGAGTTCAGCGGCAATAGAGATGCCTGGAAATTTGCAATAGACTTGACTTTGAACGGGTAATCTACATTGTTATACTGCACGATGACATTATCTCCCTGGAATACCTGGATGGACACACCTTCAGGAGTGGGTGTCACATAAATCGTCTTTGGACTGCCGCCACTGCCTCCACCACCGCCTCCACCGCCTCCACCGCCAGATGGAACATTCTGGGTGCAGGCTGCACAGACACCTACTCCACATTTTCCTGCGCAGTAATCCTCTGCCAAGAAGAATGAAGCAAAACCGGTAAGCGTCGCTGTTATCGGACTTCCTGTGTTTGCTGAAGCGAGCAATGTGCATGATGCAGTATTGGTCTTATTAAGAGTATAATCAAAAGTGCAGTTGAAGAGTCTCGGATCAGATACGCCCGATGTGTCTATAGTCACTGTGTACTGCGATGACGCAAGCTGAGATATGTTGAGTGCATAAGCATATTTCACCAAGTATCTTGAATTGAGGTTACTGAGACCGAGCCTAGGGCTATCATAATCCTGTATCGACAGGTTAGCTGTCCTTGAACTTATATCGAGCGTTGGATACGTGGTTGAATTCAACAGAGTGAAAGCTGCCTTGAATTTTGCATCTTTACTCAGCATATCAAGATTCCAGGTGGTATCAGGCAAGGTCACTATGACTGTAGGATTATTGCCTGTCGAGTTCTCGCTCAATACATCACCATCAAGGGTCTTGTATACGTAGGTTATGTTCTCAGCAGATGCCATACTAGCTGAAGCTAACAACAGCAAAACCATTACAATCATCCAACTCAATGTTTTATGTGCCATTTTTGTTTTTTTAGTTTATATTCAGTGTCTGCGATGTCTGAGCAAACACTTCGAACAGGTTAGGTATCAATATCGATGGGGTGACCTGAAGTGCAGAGTTGTTCAGCATGTCGACAGTCAGATTATACTTGCCGATGAGCGAGGTATTGACCGTGTTCATGAGGCTCGTCAGCTTATTGCTGTCATTTATCTGGGGCGTGAAATTCGTCTGCGTGAACAGATACTCGAATGATCCGTCAGGCCTTATCAAGGTAAGATTGCCTTCTACAAGCGTCTGGTTTGAAGCTATCTCAAGAGTTATGTTAACAGGCTGACCCTGGTAAGCCCACTTAGGCGCAACGTACGCACTCACGAACTCTAGAGCTGTCTGCCTGAACTCTATGAACATCGCAGAATAATTCGAATTGCCCATGCCATCTGAACAGCTTATGTTAAGCCTGTATGTGGTGTTGAATGCACCAGACACCACAACAGCATGAGATACAGCATTAGATGTCGAATAAGGCATCACAGTTCCATTTATTATGAATATGCAGCTCGCAAGCTCATCTGTAGTTATGTCTGTAGTGACTGAACTGCCGACATTGATCAGTTTAGGCTTGATGATTGTGATTGCCGGAGCTTTGTTGTCGACAGTGAAATTGCCATATATGAGTTCAGACGTATTGAACCCGTCGCTGACATTGAGCTTCAAAGTCACGTTCTCTATTGCAGTTATGTTCAAAGGAGAGTTCCACTGATAAGACAGGTTACCGAGCAAAACTGAATAATCCGCGATAGTGTTCCAGTTTGACCCACCATCTACAGAGTAAGATAAGTGATATGCCAAGACATGACCTTCATCAGGATTGTCAGATGCGTTTGTCCAGCTGACCGTAATCATGCCATTCCTGACAGTGTTCAATGCAGGATTCGTGAATACGCCCGGGACAGGGGCATCATTGACGCCGAATATGTCGACAGTAGCATTGGCTCTAGATGAATTCGACCCGTCAGATGCAAAGAACGTTATATTGTATACACCAAACTTATTAGGCTTAAGGGTGAAGTTGAACTTGCCAGATGTGGAGTCATTTGCGACTGAACTCAATACTGAAGTGTCAAATGAATACACTCCCCAGATGAGGGAACTGCCTTCGACATCGGTTCCTGAAAGCGAATATTCTATCATTGTAGAATTGTCCTCTGTAGTATATACCGTAGCTATCGGGTCTATGTAAGGAGCGTCATTGACTGGCGCAACATTCACAGATACCTGATTTGAATAAGCCATCTTGCCGTAATAGTCTGTAGCATTGAAATATACCATTACGACGCCGCTGAAGTTATTTGCCGAAGCTACACTCAATACCTTGCCAGTAGTTGAATTGATTAGGATAGTAATATTTGTCGCATCATAGGTCGCGCTGAAAGTCAGGTTATCAAGATAGCCTAACGAGCCTAATGTGTTTACGTCTGTGAAATATGCTGAAATGTTCGGCAATCCAGATGTCATAACGCTGTCTTCGCTCAGATTTATACCCGGTATCGTACCGCTGAATACTGGCGCATCAGACTCTACAAAGACGCTGAAGACAGAAGAGGTATTCACCCTGTTAAGGCCGTCCCTAGCGACAGAGTACCACTGGAATGATGTATTTATGTAAGCACTGACATTTATCAAAGATGAATTAAACACTCCACTTGTCGTCGCATTCATGGTCTCTGTGATCTGCGTCATGTTTGACATGTCTGAATTATTATGCGTGAAGTTGACCTGCCTTAATGTGACGTCTGTCCAGTTGACTGAAATACTCAGCAGCTTACTCGCATTTATCGCCAAAGGCAGGTTATTGCTGTACTGCGGGAAGAACTTATCCACCCAGAACGTCCTATTTGCGCGATTCCTCATATCATCAAGGCTCGAACCATTGAGTTCGACACGATAATTGCCATCAGGCCAGGTTATTATCGAAACATCATCTGAGTAAGTATGAGTTGTAGGAGTGAGATTGGTCTTTGTCTGGATCAACCTTATCGTCGTCTGATTCAGAGGACCGACAATCTTCAGGTTAGAGGTCAATACATTGAACGCTACAAAGTCAGAAGGTATCGAATCGTTGAATACTTTCAGCCCGTCATCTGTGATCTCATCAGCACCTGAACCGAACAGGAACCAGGGTGTCGCGTTATTGACTGTGAAATTGACTATGTACGGGATGGCCCAATTGTCGCCAAGATCCTTTGCCTGGACAGAGAGGGTGAAATTTGCAAGAGCGATATCCAGGAAATCCAGGAGGTCATCTCCGTTCCAAGTAGAGCCGAACTTAGTCATAGAACCATTAGCACGGAATGTCCCGTTGACATATCTTAAAGTGTAATTGACCACATCCACAGCATCCTCTCCAGAGTTATCAGACACCAATGCATGGACCCTGAACTGGCCAGCGACTATCGAACCATCATTAGGGATGACTGACGTTATGACCGGCGGCGTGTTGTCAAGGGTGAACTCTGCATACTGCGTCGTGTTACCTGTGATGAATGTCGTACCATTGTAACATGAATTGTTGCTGAATGAATTATCGCAGGCGATTATCTTCCACACATAGCCGCCATCCAAAGACTGCAAAGTATCCATGACCACCACAAAGCTACTTGAAGGATTCAATGTCGAGTGCTGGTCCTCCATCGTGAATGAGAACGGGAAAGAGATGTTCCTTTCAGCATACATGACATCCTGCGCAGCCTCGAAATAGACTCGCATGCCGCCTATCACAGGATTGCTTCCATAACCGATGCCAGCAATACCCGGCCCATCGAGGTCAATCACTGAAAGGCCCGAACCATTATAATAAGATACCAAGCTACCGTCCATATCGACTTCTGAACCTACAATCACTACAGGAGTCGCACTCAGATTGAACATGTCAAATATCGTTATTGAAGTAGAGTTCTCCAAAGCGACCCTACTACCGAACATCTTGCCGACAGAATAATCTCCTGCAATAATCCTCGATGAATTGCCCCCTATATCATATACCACTGCGGAACCATTCATGTCGATCCACAGCACATCCTTACCATAGACTGCTGTGTGATTAGATGATGCAGAGCTGCCATACACAGTCCCTCTTGTCGCATCCACAACATTGTAGAACTCAATCTTGTCTCCAGTGTTATAGACAACATACTCTCCGAAGAAATCCATACTGCTCCTGTTGACAGAAGCCTTCACCAAAAGCAGGTTGCCATTGGTTATGTCGTACAAGTATACATTAGATCTTGCACCGTTCTCCTCTTCATAAGCAACAAAGTCTCCATATATATGAGGATTGGTCTGTTGAAGAGAAGATGCGATTATAGAAGTCTCTGTGTCAGAATCAAAGTCATAGAGATAAACGTCCCAATTCCCTGCCCTGTTGTCCTCATACACTATCTTCTTCCAGAAGACATCTGTGTTCCTCTGGGTGTTCGGTATAGGTATACCGTTGACAGTCAGCACATCCACAGGCTCAAATGCAAGAGCGGAATTGTCTGAGAGGTTAAAGGAAGTCTCATTATCTATCAACACCTGGAGCGTCATGAAGTCATAATCAACATAATCTATCGGCGCGAGCCAATACATGCTCATATTCCTGCTAACAGTGCTGTGGTCAGGCAAGAACATGCTGAGATACCAAGGACGATAGTTGGTTATGTTGACAGATGAGCTGTTCGTTCCTATCTTATTACGGCTGTCTGAAGCTGTGACATTACACTCTATCATGTCTCCTCTTGCTGTCAGGTTCCTGCTCAAAGTATCTGAAAGGAAATAAACCCCGTCCAAAGGACCATAAGCATCTACGGTATGAGAGAGTATCGTGAAACCATTGCGCTTCCAATTTACTGTGATGTTGCTCGTGTTCATATCATTCTCAGGATCAGACAGGTACACTTCACAGACAATGTCATCATCTGAGTATATCGGCGCCGTAGCTTCAGCATTCCTCAAGCTCACATCTATTACCGGCGGCTCTGGCCAGTCTACAGTGAACCATACAATATCGTTCTGGCTATAGCTCTGCGTGTTCCAATAATAATCACGGCAGGAGAGATACCAGCTGAACGTACCCTGGACAGCGACTCCACTCTGATTCGAGGAAGCATTACAATCCACTTCAGTTATCAGCCTTGTCGTATTCACGAGATCGAAAGCGAAATCATTGACCGAGCTCCAGACACTGGTCTCAGTGCAGTTTGCCAAGACTTGCGGACCTTCTTCAGCATAATCCAAATCATCAGAAAGCAAGACACAATTATCTATATCCTTATAGCCATCAAGGTCGCCATAGGCAATGACCCTGACAAAACCAGTATCATTCTCTGTGAAGTATGGCGATGAACTCTCGTCATCCTCATTCACCGTGTAGATCGTTACCGGTGTGGGCGGCGCGTTATCTATGTAGACTATACCATCAGAATACCTGCTCATGGAATTCTTGCCTGCCTTGTTGTAGGCAGTCACTTCGAAATAATACTTATGGTTATGAGTCAAGCTCAGATTATTGATGCTTATCTCTGCATTGGTCAATGATGTATTGAATACAACACTACAATTGGTAAGAGTCGCATTTGAGACGTTGATTATGCAATACGGATAGCCTGCGACAGGCTGATCCCTTATGATGACTGAATAATTGCTAAATCCGGTCTCTTGGTCTGACGAGGCAGTCCAGCGTGCATGCAAGCTCGTCCTTGAGTTAGTATAGAAACCATCATCAATAACAGGAGCGACATCGGTAGGAGGGGTCTGGTCCTCCTTGATGACTTTCAAAGTCTCATTTGTCGTGTAATAAGTCACAGAGTTCGATACGTTGTCCCAGACAAATAACCTGAACACATAACAATAGCCAGATGTCACATTTACATCCTTATAGCTTGAACCAGTCAGTATGTCAGATGAGTTATACCAGTTGAAGTTCGAGATCTGAGGACAGACATCATTTATGAGCGGTCCTCTTCCGACCTCTATAAGTCCCTTGACATTATCACTCGTGCCTGGGAGGTCTTCTCCTACATAATATTGTATCGTGACAAAACCAAGGTCTGAATAGCTCTTGTTCTGCCAGTTGATGAAACCACCATATGGAGGCAAGGTATCTACTTTGACTCCTGTCGATGAATACCACGGAGACCAGCTTCCAGTATAATTTATCCCTGTATTTCCATTCCTGGCCTTGACGCTGAAATAATATGTCCTGTTCTCTACAAGATCCAATAAATCTATCAGGACAGAGGCGGATGATGTTGAAACTGGGCCCATTATCGAATTATAACCTAGATTAGGATATGTGTTATTGCCTACAGCATACATGTACTCTATGATATCAGATTCATTGTCCTCGAACTGCCATTCTGCTGCCAGGCGCGAATTCAGATTCGTCCATGGACCATGATCATTAATCGCAACCATCGCTGGAGGGGTCTGGTCTATGAATATGACTCCATCAGAAGACAAGGTATTTCCCCATTCTCCTGTGATATCCTTTGCCCGGACTGTAAGATAATAAACAGTACCTGTCTTCATCTCAAGCTGCGTAGCATTTAACGTGCCTTTTGTATGCGTGAAGTTTATCCAGTTCTGGTCGCAAGCTCCTAAGACCGCGCAAGAGGTATTCCATACATGGATGGAATCATAACCCTCTTCAGGATATTGCGCGGTGCCAAGTGAGAATTCGTAATAATCAAGATTACCGCCATTCGTGGTCCATGAATAGTACAACCAAAGATCATTCGTTATGTCATCGAAGTCATCGACAGACAATATGTTGACTGTCGTTATGGTTATCGTCAGGTTATCTGAAGTGTGGGTGGTCTGCCAACCTGCCTTGTCATAGACACTGAAATTCATGCTGTAAGTGCCATTTATCGTGTTGTTCAACTGGACGTAGCAATAGTAAAGAGACTCGTTCTCATAAGTGTCATAACATGTTATGTTGGTCGAATCGAAGTAATACGTCAGAGAGCCATTCGTTATGTTCAGGAGGAATGTACTCTTGTCCACCTTGAAATCATCCGTCATGTTGAAGAACAGCTTCGGATTAGACGAACCAGTGTAATTATAACCATACTTGAATGTGAATACCGGCGGCAGATGGTCCTTGTAGATGTAATTATTCGCTGAAGGGAAACCTTCTGTCGCTCCCCTTATCCCCACAAGATACATCTTGTTCATGCCATCGAACATATCATTTATGTCTACAGTTATGTTGAAGAATCCATTCCTGAACTGGCTGCTGTGGAACGCTGCGACATCACCCATACTTACAGAGTGCTCGAGAGGAGGAGAGAAATACACCCTAGGATCCTCAGCAGGATTCTTCGTGGCATTAGAGACGTTATACCTAAGCCAATATGTCCTATTATGATTAGAGAACTCAAGCCACAGGTCATCCCAACTGCTCACTGTCGCATTTATCTCATTATAATCAAGGACATTGATGTAGACAAAAGAAGAGTTCACCGACCTATTACTCCAGCTAAGCGAAGCCTCCCTATGAAGCGTTGAACTCTCAAAACTATCATTGAAGAAGTAATTGAAATAGTCACCCTGTATGAAGTTGACAGCCATGTTCAGGCCATCCAGTGAAGATTCATTGATGAAACCTATGATCGTGAAATTCGTATCATTCCTAACTGCCTCCGGCAAAGTCCAAAGTGTAGGAGCGACAGGCGCAGTATCCGGGTAGGGGGCAGTTATCCAATCATAAGAAGCATTGCCCTCTATGCCATTCTTATCGATACCCCAGACAGAGATACGGTTAGAGCCGCCGAAGAGCGAGACGTTCCTCAGGAAATAACCCGGGGGATGCGGTGCAGTATAGAGACGCATAGTCGCACCCATTGGAACATCCGCTTCCAAATCTTCGTAGAACTCAATCCTTATATCATCACCAGTCTTATTGGCGCGGGATATATGATATCTACTGAAGAAAGTCCTGTCATGGCTTGAGAATTCAACATAGCTGAAGCGATGCAAAGCATCAAGTATCCGGGAGTTCCATGCGACAAAGGTCACGTTCTGGCCTTTCTGCGAATTGAAGTTCACCACAAGATCATTATTCGTGTATTCTGAATAGGCAGTCGAATAATATCCCTTACCTTCAAAGCTGTATGTCCAGAAACCATGGAGGTCAACAATCGTATATGCTATGTCAGACTCATTGAAGTAGCCCGCGACATAAGTCGAATACGTCTCGGTCATGTTATCAGGATGGAGCAGTATCTGCGGGTAGAGCACAGGTTTTATCGGCATCGTATTGTCGGTAGTCACAACAAACTGCTCTGAAACTGTCAGAGGCTCGTAGATGTCAGATGTGCAATTGATGACATACCTGTAATAATTCGAAGGATACTTGAAATCATCTACACCGGTCTCATAGATGTATACCTTGTAGAAATCATCATACGTCATCTTATTCGTGCCGTTTGTAGTAACAGACACATCATCGATGTCAACTGAATACTGCTGATTGTTAGTGTTGTCCAGATGGAATGATAGATTTGCGGAATTTCCTATATTGTTGAAAGTGAAATTGAAACTGAACAACTGCCATTCTTCTGTCAGGTTGTGGGTGAAAACAAAACCGTCACCAGGTGAATCCTCTGCCAGTTTTACAGTTATATTCCTTCCAGACATATTAGTCTTTGCCCAGAAAGATACGTTATAGAACTTGCCTGAAGTGTTGGCGATGAAGTTATCATAGTTGAAACCATAACAGGCTGTCAGATCCGCACAGCCATTATTCACCATGTCAAGCCTGACAACATACCCCTCTACAGGACCAAGATTCTTCAAAGAGGCATTTAGATATGTAGGAGCGACAATCTGCCACGGGACAAAGCTGATATCGTTGAAGTCCTCGCCATAGATCGCATAATCAGTCCTATTTATCAAGACGCTATTCGGCGGAGGGGTGTAGATGAAGATGTTACATGAACCATTGTTGTTGGTATCAGGGAAGCCACCTGTAAGATCATTTATAGGATCATCAGACGGGAACTTCGAATAGTTGGCAAAGAACCTGACCCTGTGGTAGGGCTCGATAGGCTTAGGAGCATCAGACATATACGCCGAAGCGCCGGCATCAGTCTGGAGGAACGTCTCTAACTTGCTGTTGTTGGCAGTAGTGAACGTGGAGAAGTGCGCAGCAGTGAAATATAATGTGCCTGCGAACTGTTCAGGGGGGATAGGACCATAACCATAGCATACCGTATCAGAACAAGGTTCGCCATCGACAAGCACAGCAGGGACTTTCTTGTTCGTCAGGTTCTTGAATGTGACTTTTGCGGGCTTGTTAAAAAGTCCGCTGTAAGCAAGAGGATCGCCAGATATGCTGTTCCTCTCTATATTGAACACTGACGAGAGGACAACACCCCTAAGGTCAGTCTCTGAATCATATTCTACAGAACCATAGCTGTTATTGACAAGGACATAATAACTGTCATCTAACCTCTGGGCCTTAGAGATATCTTTTATCGAACCATTCGTGTATAGATCCGTACTGAAACCCAACGCATTGAACCCCTGGCCACAGCCATCATCAAGCCAGTCGATACCTCCTGCATCAAGACCGCTGTCGCAATCATCATCAACAGCGTTGAAACAAAGAGAGATGTTAGTATCATTCTCAAGATTCATTGGCTGATGGATCAAAGCATTGCTGTCATCGCAATCCCAACCATCGGACTCCAGAGAGAAAAAAGGAGAATATCCATCATCATCTGCATCGTTGTCTATCGTGAATCTCTTTGTAATATACTCTGGTCCATCGAAAGCAGAATCGTAAGGAACGACCTTGAACCTCATCAGATCAGCATAGACAACATCATCCACACTTATTGCAGAACGGTTTGTACCCACCGGGCCAAGATCATCTGACCAAGTAGCACCATCAGTATCTGAAACATACACCTTATATGTTATAGGTAGCGCCGAACCCACATTAATCCATTCTATAGTCACATTGTCTGTGCTGAAAAAAGTACCTGCGGAATCGAAGTCCTGATTCGGCGGACCATTCGTGGCGTTATATATCTTGAATTCACACCCGCAAGACGTAGAAAGGCCGGCAATGAAGAAATTTCCTACGCCATTCACACAGCATCTGGCATTATTGAGACCGCCAACACCCAGACCATGAAAGTTGTTGTTCGAGACATTGAATAGATTCTGGGTAGGACTAGTGAACTGAAGATCATAAGTCGTGCCGGTCAATACATTGCCTGAAAGATTTATACCTGAACCGGTCGATGATGCGTTGACCAGGATACCATACTGGAAACCATTTATCCTGCAGTTAAGAACAGTGATATTATTACCATTCGATATGTTTATGCCGAAAATCCCATCTCCAGTTATCGTGTTCCCTTTACAATCAAGCCTGACATTACCCACAGTTATATTTATGCCAGATTCGCCAGGATTGCAGTTCAGCTGATTATTCAATTCATACGCGCCAGAACCTAGAATAGGAGTATTACAGCCAGTAACTGCTGTTGCAAATCCGCTTATCTCAGAACCTGAACCTCTGCTCAGTATATATGCACCGCTGCCCAAGATAGCTATGACTGCAAGTACAATGACTAGCGAAAGAAGCTCTGCACGTCTTGAACTCATCAGTCTTGATACCATCTTAGCTAGATCTCCTCCAGCTTTCCCTTAGGGCGCTTCTTGTACTCATCGACGGATTTCTCTACGTTCTTTGAAGAGACCCCTATCTGGGATGATTTTTCCTTGATCTTGTTTATGACGATAGAATGCTCAGAAAGCTCATCAGAGGGAACCATTTTCAGAAGGATGCCCTCATTTGTTATAGAATACATCCAGAAGGCGCTGCCTTCGTCTATGTCAAGCTCCTGCCTGATATCCTTCGGTATCACTATCTGTCCGCGCCGGTCGCACTGGACAACTTTAGGGTATTTCTTCATTTAAATCTCTGAATTTCTGATTTAAATTCTTATTTACCAAAATATTTACTGAATATTTAACTAAATATCTTATTTTTTGACTATTTTACTGATTTTTTGTTTAAACAGTTGAAATTTCGATTGATTTTCTGAAAATAAGAAAATAGACTATATAAATCTTTCTAAAACAGCTGTGTCTAGCAGAATACGAAACGGGGTAGAAAGGCGATAAACTGGTTTAAAACATCAAAAAGAAGAAAAATAAAAAAAATTACTTCAAAATAACCGTGTTTTGGACAGGCACATATTCTAAAGTCGTTGAGGTTGTAGTCGGTTTCAGAAAATCTTTTATATCAATCTTTGTCGTCGTTGTGCTCAACCCACACTTGTCTGCAATCCCTTGCCAAAGACTTGGATCAATCTTTCTTGTAGTCTTATAGCAAGAGGAAGTACCACAAGTCGATGTCGGCCATATCACACAATAAGATGTCGTTGTTGTCAAACAGCTCTTTGTCGTACAAGACTTGCAAGTGACGGTCTTTCCGCCACACTTCGTAGTATCTGTAGACGTGCAAGCACCAGAGCAAAGCACAGGACACACAGCCGTATTCGCCTCATTAGTGTCTGTCGCTGAAGAACAGCCGCAATCGAACGGGTAATCAGTCAAACCATCCTTATCGTTATCTGAACCATCGCTACATGCAGGTTTTGTAGTTGTCGCGGGCGCATTTGTAGACGCTGTCGATGATGTTCCTGTATTCTTGTTACCCACATTATCTACAGTCTTTACTGTTATTGTGTATGAAGTGCTTGAGGACAGGCCCGTAGCAGTATACGTCGTTCCAGAAGTTGTAACTGCTGCTTTGCCGGATACTGTGATCTCAAGATTCTTGAAATCAGAATCTGTCGGATTTGTCCATTTCCATTTTATCCAATCTGTACCTTTGCTATCCACTGCAAGACCAGTCACTGATCCTGGCGGAGTAGTGTCTGGCACATTAACGCCGGCTCCATCATCTGCAGATGGTGCAGGTGGCGTGGAGGGGGCAGCAGTAGAAACTTCTGGCTCTCCATCATCTTCCTCATCAGCGAGATTGAAATCCAAAACAACTGGTTCTCCTCTGTTGCCGAATCTGTCGACGCTTACAACAGATATCTTGTGTGCTGACGGGTCCAGATTGGGTGCAGAATAACTGGAATCCTCAACTCTTAACACGCCGTCTGAATCTATGGTTATCTCAACAAAAGCGAAATCTTCATCTCCAGGATTATTCCAGATTATATTCGCATTCTTTTTTGAATTCGAACCGGCTAATATTTGCGAAACCTTCAACTCGGAAACTGCACCTGGCGGAGCAGTATCACGTTCATTCCCCAACTCTTGCCATTCTTTCTCTGAGATACATTTGGCACGGCCTTTGAAACTAGCGCAGTATTCTGCACACTCTTGGGTCGCATTACTTAATTTGCAAGATGCTCCACGAGAAGATGTTATCAATGTCTTTCCATTGCAGCTAGTCTCTTCATAAGGAGTGCATGCGCGATTGGAGATTATCTTGAAAGTAGCCTCACCTGCCTGTTCAGTACAGCCGGCGACCAAAGACAAAGAGAACAATAGAATCACTGAAAAAACAAACATACCTTGCCTATCCATGAACAATCACCTTTTTTAAATTAAATCTTATTTGTCAGATACAAATTAAACGAGTATTTAAAATTTCTTGTTGAAGACGATTCAAACTAATGACGTCAAATGGGTGCCGCGCTCGTATTGATAGCATAATTGCTTGTTTTTGCACAACTGCGAGCTTAACGCAACTTAAATCCTAAACTCGCTAGGCGGCACCCATTTTACTTATCATAACACTTCAACCCAAATCAAAGCCAACAGCTAACTATTTATATAATAGCAAACATAGCATGTTGATATGGCAAAGAAATCATTCCTCCTGGTATCGCTGAACGAGAGCAAAGCGAAGAAACTGGCTGAAGTCATAAGCAACAATACCTGCAGGAATGTCCTAGACTACCTTTCTGAAAAGAAAGACGCCACAGAATCAGATATCGCAAAAGACCTCAACATCCCGATATCCACAGTCCACTACAACATGAAAGCGCTTGTCGACGCTAAACTTGTCAAGAGCGATGAATACCACTATAGCGAGAAAGGTAAGGAAGTCAACCATTACAAACTCGCGAACCAGTATGTCATAATAGCCCCTGAAGGGGAGAAGGAAGCGATAAAAGAGAAACTGAAATCGATACTTCCTGCAGCACTCATCATGGGCGCCACCGCAGGAATAATAAAACTGTTCTCAGATGTGTTCCTCGCTACAAAAGATGCAGCTACAGACTCTGCGCCGATGCTCATGCAGGCAGCGGTCGAAGAAAGCAGTGACGCTGCACCCGTACTCCTGAGGCAAGCAAAGACCTTGGCAGATGATGCAATGCTTGAAGCAGCACCAACTGCTGCCCCTGCAGCAGCTGAAATGGTGCAAGAAACGACAGACCTTGCAGGCCAAGCAGCAAGTCAAGCTCCAGAGATAGCACTTTGGTTCTTCATAGGCGCGATTTCGGGGATAGCGATATACTTGCTCATAGAATTCATAAGAAAAAAACTAAGAGAAAGACGAGAAAAATAATCTTAACGGGGTGCGAAAATGAACAAACAGACAAAATCATTATTCATCATCTTTGTGATGATCCTATCCTTATTTCTGATAGGCTGCTCAAAAAGCGAAGTGGACGAGCAGACCGTTTCAGCTCCTAGGGCATACATGACAAAATCACTGGCGATGCCAGCGGCAGAATACGCATCAGGAGGGGCAGATTACTCTCCCGAATCTGCAAATTACGCATATGATACTGATGCGGCAAGAGATGACGGCAGCTCCACAGAGACCAAGATAATAAAGAATGCTTATCTCAATATAGAAGTCGAAGATTTCTCAGTAGCCAGCCAGAAAGCAGAAAGCCTTGCAAAGAAGTACAACGGCTACCTGTCAAACTCACAGGCACAGACAGACAAGAACGACAAACACAGCGGAACACTCACAATAAGGGTCGCTGATGATTTCTATGATGCAATAATAGCAGAATTATCCACGCTAGGAGAAGTCAAATCCAAGAACCAGAATTCTGATGACGTCACAGAGGAATTCATAGACCTTGAAGCAAGACTAAACAACTCAAGAGCACACGAGAAAAGGCTTCTAGAGATGTTCGAAGACGCCAAGAACGTGAATGAGATGCTACAGGTGGAAAGAGAGCTTTCACGCGTAAGAGAGAGCATAGAGACGATGCAGGGAAAGCTAAACTACCTCAAGAACAGGGTATCAATGTCAACAATAACAGTCTACCTCTACGAAGAGATGCCAGTAGTGCAGGAATGGGGAATATGGCAATCCATAAAAGATTCGCTCAACAACATGCTAGGGACATTCAGATGGCTCATAGAGCTAATAGGCTTCCTCCTGCCACTCACCATATTCGGCGGAGCGATATGGATGCTTATCCGATGGGTAAGAAGAAGAAAAAAGAAGCAATAAATCCAAATAATCTTTTAATTTTCTTTTTCATATGGACAAAGCAATAATCGTCACAGGGACTCCCGGCACAGGAAAGACAACAGTAGCTAAGAACATAGCTAAACTCCTGAAATACGATTACATCGATGTAAATGATGTCATATCAGAAAATAAACTTAGCGAAGGATACGACAGTAAAAGAAGATGTAAGATAGTCGATACCAAAAAATTAAATAAAATTCTGGGCAAACAAATAAAGAATTCCAAAAAAAAGGCCGTAATTGATTCTCACCTGTCACATTACATGCCCGTAGAACTAGTTGATATTTGCGTAGTGACAAAGTGCGACCTTAAACTTTTGAGTATGAGATTGAAAAAACGAGGATATCCAGAATCCAAGATAAAGGACAACCTGCAGTGCGAGATATTCGACATATGCCTCAATGAAGCGAATGAAAAGGGACATAAAACCATCATAGTCAATACAGATAAGAAACCCGATTATAAAGAAATAATAACAAAAATGTGCTAATGATTATTATTGCTCGCCCTATCCGCGGCATAAATGCCGCGGTATTACGAACTCGCATTTTAGTTAGCACATTTTTTGGATTAAAAACTGCGCGTATCCTCCACTTGAAAGAATATGTATTGCGCAGTTTTTAATAAAGAAAATTAAAAAATTTTCTTGATTGATCCTTACAGAGAATCTATAGTCATTACCTGTGTCCTGGTTCCCTTGGCCTTGGCATCTGTACCTATAAGATACTTAGCTTCTGCCTTCTCTGCTGCTGCGACAACATCCTCTTCGACAGAGCCGTCCATGACTATAGCATAGACACCGGAACTCAAGCTATTCAATGTTGTAGTGAGCTCAGGTATAGGAACTTTTCCGAGGATGCTGAGTTTAGCATCAAGTATGTAAGCACCTTTCGTACCTATAAGATCCTCAACCATCTTCTTGAATGATGATTTCTCACCATCACTTAGACCCGGCCCTCTTGCAACTCTCAATGGAGCCCCTCTTTGGAAAGGCTGCCTACTCAGAGGCATCGAAGACACGGACTGCGGCCTTGGTGGTGGCCTCTGATACCCGACAGGACCGGCAGCAGGTCGTTGAGCGACATATGGCTGCTGAGACTGTAGCGGAGATGACGGAGAAGGTTTGGGCATAGGCTTTCTGCCTACAAAATCATGCCTGGCCTGTTCGGCTGCAATCCTTCCCCTCAAACATTTATGGATCTCCTTTTGCGTGAGCTCTTCGACTTCTTTTCCGTCTGGAGCCTTAGCGACGAAATCCAATTCAGCGACCTGGAGCAATTCCTGGATATTCAGGTCTCCTCCCCTATCACCATCTACAAATGCAGTTATCGTCTTCTGCTTTGAAAGATCTATTATAGTCTGCGGGACAGAGCTTCCATTCATAGAGATAACGTTCTTGAAACCATGTTTCAAGAGGTTCAATACGTCTGCCCTTCCTTCGACAAGAATGACTTCTTCAGACTCATCTATAGATGGGCCTGCAGGAAGCCTGTCTTTACCATACTCTACAACTTCCATCATCCTGACTGAATGAGCGACCTCATCAGCCAATTCCTGAGAATCTGGAAGGACTGTATCTGTAAGTGTCCTCAAGAGCTCTTTTGCCCTCTCGACCACATACGTCCTCTTAGAGATCCTGACGTCCTCTATCTTCTGGACCTTGATCTTTGCGTTGCAAGGACCGATCCTCTGGATTATCTCGAGTGCCGCTGCGATTATCGCAGTCTCCGCCTTGTCCAGGCTTGAAGGCACAATTATCATACCTGCAGTCTTACCTGCCTTGGTCTCTGTGTTGACCTCTATTCGTCCTATCCTTCCAGACCTCTGCAATTCCCTGAGTTCCAGGTCATTACCCAAGAGTCCTTCTGTCTGTCCGAATATAGCACCGATCACGTCGGGCCTATCAACGACACCTTCGATCTCTATCGAAGCGTGCACAATATATTTTGCTGAAACTTGACTTATCTTTGCCATTATACTTTCACCTTTGCTTCACTGCAATATCAGAAAAACGCTCGAGTTATAGCCATTTCACAGCTAAACTATTTCTCTAGACTACAGAACAAGCCCAATCATTTACCAAAAACTGATTTATCAAAATGTCAAAACATTTTGAAATGATATTATGAGCGTGAAAAACAATAATCACAATAATCTTGTTCTCTAAGTCTATTGATGCATTAAATCTGATATGCGTATTTACTTAATTTGCGCCCAAAAGCGCGTTTTTTGTTGATATTGAAATGATAAAAATGATTTGTCGCCCGAAACACTAACTCCCAAGCTCATAGCTTGATATTAATCGTCAGCTCCGTTGAGTACTCTCGTGTCGGGCTGTATTGCACAAGAGTGTCTTTAAATCCCTGCCAAACAACAAGTTCAGCTCTTTAAAGGACCCATTTGAGCAATCGGCGTTAAATGAACATAATCCTTTACGTGTATTTAAACCCTTTTGTTGAATTGGTCGAGAACACCTAATAAACTCCATATACACACAAAATCAGGTTTTAAAACCCTAGCAGACCCCGATTGCTCGAGGCCCGCTGGGGAAAAAGAGGTGATAATGAAGATAAAAAAACCGGACAGACACTTGCGTGCCTGTCGGGTAAAAGAGGTGTTTAGACAGCTTAACATGAATTTTTGATCAATTGTTGTTTTCTTGTCTGTACCAATTATTTGTTTCTATACAGTAGTAAAATATAAGTAATATATAAATCTTTCTTTTTTTACCATCATTTGGTAGTTAAAATGCATTTTGGCAGCATAGTTATTTAAATAAGCCTGAATTTTTTAAAAACAGCAAATATCGCCCCCACAACAAGATCCTCTCCAAAAAATGACTAAAAAAACCAAAGAAGCATGGAAAACGTATGGCAATGTATTTGACGAATTCACCATACGCAACCTGTTCGAACTGAGTTCTAAGGGACATTTCCTGGATATGAAGAGCCCTATATCAATAGGCAAAGAGGCAAACATATTCACAGCAGAGAAAGAGGATGGAAGCCTCATAATAGTCAAGATATACAGGCTTGAGAACTGCGACTTCAACAAGATGTACGACTACATAAAATATGATGCCCGGTATCTGAACTTAAAATCGAAAAGGAGAGACATAATATTCTCCTGGGCCCAGAGGGAATTTCGAAACCTCATGAAAGCGAGAGAATCCGGGGCCAGGGTGCCATTGCCACTGGTCTGCAAATACAACATCCTTCTCATGGAATACATAGGAGGAAAAGAGCCTGCTCCGCAGCTCAAAAGCGCTCACCCGGAAGACGCAAAAGAATTCATGGACAGGGTTGTAGATTATATGCGGAAGATGTACAAAGCAGGACTTGTCCATGGAGACCTCTCAGAGTTCAACATACTGAACCTCAACGAGAACCCGGTGATAATAGACATGTCGCAAGGCACTGTGACGACAAGCATAAACGCTGAAGAACTATTAGTAAGAGATATAAAGAACATCGTAAGATTCTCAAAAAAGCTCGGCCTTAAAATGAGCGAAGAAGACATCAAGAAGAAGATAGTTTCCTGAAAAATCAATAAAAAAGCCAAGAAAATGGAAGAAAAAAACCAGTTCGAATTCGCGTACGAAATCAAGATACCTAAAGAGAGGATAGCTGTCCTCATAGGCACCAAAGGAGAGATGAAAAGACTGCTTGAGGAAGAGACCAACTCAAAGATATTCATAGACTCAAAAGAAGGAGATGTCAGGATAAGCGGAAGCGACAGCCTCGGACTATTCAGCGCAAGAGAGATAGTGAGAGCGATAGCAAGAGGATTCTCACCAGAGACCGCGCTACACATACTAAAACCAGACTACTCATTCGAACTATTGAACATATCGGATTATATAGGAAACTCAAAGAAGACCGCCATGAGGCTAAAGGCCCGAGTCATAGGGACAGAAGGCAAGACAAGGAAATACATAGAAGAGATGACAGAAACAAATTTAAGCATATACGGAAAGACCGTCGGCATAATAGGAGAGGTAGAACATGTAATGCTTGCAAGACGCGCGATAGAAAACATCCTCGCAGGCGCGACACACTCATCAGTCTACCAGTGGCTCGAGCGGAAGAAGAAAGATCTGGAGAAGAACCGAATGTTCGATACGAAGATAGAATTCAAAGAGAGATTCCAGGAGAAAAAAGGTGAATAGATGGAACAGAAAAAACTCAACGACTCAGACGGCCAGACAGTCGCGCACCAGCTGGCCAAGAAACAACGAGAGATAAGCATAGCAGAATTCTTCTCAAAAAACAGACACTTGCTAGGATTCGATAACCCAAGAAAAGCGCTCATGACCGCCATAAAAGAGGCAGTCGACAACAGCCTTGACGCATGCGAAGAAGCAAGAATAATGCCCGAAATAAGCGTAGAAGTCATAGAGATGTCAGAGAACCGATTCAGGATCATAGTTGAAGACAATGGGCCGGGGATAGTCAAGGCACAGGTACCGAAGATATTCGCAAAGCTCCTCTACGGAAGCAAGTTCCACAGGCTCAAGATGAGCAGAGGACAGCAGGGAATAGGAATCTCAGCATCTGTCATGTACGGACAGCTGACGACAGGAAAACCTGCAAGGATAACGACAAAGATAGGGCCAAAATACCCTGCATATTACTGCGAACTCAAGATAGACACATCAAACAACAAACCAGACCTCCTGAAAGAATCAGAAGTGGAATGGAACAAGGAGCATGGGACACGGGTCGAGATAGACCTCGAGGCAGCATACCAAAAGGGCAGCCAGAGCATAGATGCATATCTCAAGCAGACAGCGATCGTGAACCCTCACGCGACTATAATCTATACCAATCCGAAAGCAGAACAAATCATATTCCCACGCGCTACAGACAAGATGCCTGAAGAGCCAAAAGAGATCAAGCCGCACCCGAAAGGAGTAGAGCTCGGCATGATGATAAAGATGCTCGAAAGCACAGACGCAAGGACAATGCAGAGCTTCTTCACTAATGAGTTCTCAAGGGTCGGACCTGGAAGCGCAAAAGAGATACTCCAGAAAGCAGGCATGCTACCTGATTTCGGGCCTGAAAAGGTATCGAGAGAACAGGCAGAAAGGCTCCTAAAGGCAATAGATGAAGTCAAACTCATGAACCCTCCAACAGACTGCGTGACTCCAATAGGAGAAGACCAGTTCGAGAAGGGCCTAAAAAAAGAGATAAAGGCAGAATTCTATGCAGTGACGACAAGGCCTCCTGAAGTATACCGAGGAAACCCATTCATAGTCGAAGCAGGGATAGCATACGGCGGAGAGCAGGAAGCAGATGTGCCAATAAGGATACTCAGGTACGCAAATAGAGTACCGTTGCAATACCAACAGAGCGCATGCGCTGTAACACAATCAATAATACAGACAAACTTTCGAAGCTACGGCCTAAGCCAAAGCAGAGGCGCAGTCCCTATTGGGCCATGCACGATAGCAGTACACCTTGCATCAGTCTGGGTACCATTCACATCAGAATCAAAAGAAGCCATAGCGCATTACCCTGAGATAATCAAAGAGATAAAACTAGCACTACAGGAATGCGGCAGGAAACTCGCAAGCTATGTCCTAAAGAAACAGAGACTCAATAATGAACTCAAGAAGAGAGGATACATAGAGAAATACCTGCCATACATAGGGATGGCACTTAAAGAGATACTCACACTAAGCCCGGCGCAAAAAGACCTAATAGAGATAGACCTCAAAGGCATGCTCGAAGAGAAAAGAGGAAAGATGGAAAGCATCGAGGCAGAGAACACAGAATACGATGAAGGCATGGCAAAATTAGGGGCCAATGCAGAAGGAGAGATATACGACGACGAAAACAAGGAAGACCCTTCAGAAGATGATGATAAAACCGAGGAGGATAGCGAAGACAAAGGAGGTGAGGACAGTTGAGTGAAAAGCCATCAAAGAAAGATGTTGTCAGCGAACTCAAAGTCGTCGCAAAAGAAGTGTACGGCACAATAACAGACAAGAAACTCCCCTCACTAAACATGCCGATAAGGGCGCTACAGAACGTGAAGTATGACCCGAAAGTGGGATTCTTCGAACTTGTCGGAAAGAACAAGGAAAGGACCCTTACAGCATCGACTGTGAAGACATTCGCACAGACCCTCATGATGATGAACGAGAGCAAGAAGCTCGTAGAGACAGATGATATAGCAACGAAGAGAGAGGTATACTACATATCAAAGAACTGGGGAGAAGCACGATTCCTAGACCAGCCCGAATCAGACACGGTCATGGATGACATAGAAGCCATGATGATGACCAACAGGGAACAATTAGGATTCATACCTGAAGAGAAAGGAGGAGACGTCGCAGGAGAGCTTGTCGTGATAGACATAGACAGCGAGACAGGAAAAGAGATCAAGATAGACTGCACAAAATTCGGATCAGGAGCATATTCCGTACCGAGCAGCGTCGAACACCTCAAGTTCCAGACAGACGCAAAATTCATACTCGCAATAGAGACAGCGGGTGCATTCCAACGACTTTTGAAGCACAAATACTGGAAAAAAGCCAATTGTGTACTGATATCCATGGGAGGCGTCCCTACACGCGCCTGCAGAAGGTTCATAAGAAGGCTTGCGGACGACATGAAACTGCCAGTATATGTCTTCACAGATGGAGACCCATATGGATACCTCAACATCTACAGGACACTCAAAGTCGGAAGCGGAAACGCAGCGCACATCAACCAGTTCTTCTGCGTGCCACAGGCAAAGTACCTCGGAGTAACACCGCAAGACATAATAGACTACAAGCTGCCTACCCACCCACTTAAAGACATCGACATAAAAAGAGTAAAGGACGGAATGAAGAACGACCCATTCGTGCAATACCACAAGGAATGGCAAAAAGCACTTAACCAGATGGTCAGCATGAAGAAAAGGGTTGAGCAACAGGCATTCGCAGCGCACAGCCTGAACTACGTCATAGATACATATTTACCAGAAAAACTCAAGAAGCCACACACATGGCTGCCATGAGCAAAAACTTTTAAAAAGAGTTGAAAAAACATCGATGTTATGGCCCTGTAGCGCAGCCTGGTAACGGTCACGCCCATTTTATGATGTTCGTAACCTTTGGGCAAATAGCGCGACTGCCTTCTAAGCAGTAGGTCACGGGTTCAAATCCCGCCAGGGCCGTTTTATATTTAAAGTACCAAAAGTATAAAAACAGAAAAGAGGCATCGAATCACGAAACGGCGGCATAGCCAAATCCGGCAAGGCAATCGCCTGCAGACAAATTTGCTGTGTTGAGCATCATCACGATGCGATGATAGGGAGACAGCGATCATTTGGGGGTTCAAATCCCTCTGCCGCCTTTTTTTTTAATATACTGCAAAATGGAATTCACAATTTCTACAAACAAGAAACAGGAATTCATCGACATAACACAGAAGATAAAAGATATCGTAGAAAAATCAAAGACGAATAAAGGCATATGCAACATATTCGTCCCGCATGCGACTGCGGCAGTTACCATAAATGAGAATGCTGACCCGAACCTGAGCCTAGACATAATAGAAGCTCTCGATGACACATGCTCAAAGAAAGTCTGGAGGCATGACGCCTTGGACAACAATGCAGCATCACATATAAAATCGGCGATAATCGGACCGAGCGAGACCATACCGATAAGCAACGGCGAACTCGTCCTCGGGACATGGCAGGACATATTCCTCTGCGAATTCGACGGACCACGAAAGAGAAGGATAATAACCACGATAATAAAAGAATAGGTGAACAAAATGGCCTCATGTGAAATGTGCGGAAAAAGCGGAAGACTCGCCAAAGTGAAGATAGAAGGAGCTACACTCGATGTATGCGAATACTGCGCAAGCTTCGGAGAAGTGATAAAAGCTCCACAGTTCACACAGGACCCAAGATTAGAGAGAAAACAGCCCATAGTCCCACAAAGGAAAGAGAAGCTACAGATCATAGTCGCTGATTACGGGGAGAAGATAAAGAATGCAAGAGAAAGAACAGGCCTGACACAGGAAGAATTCTCAAAAAAACTCAACGAAAAGACATCAGTCATGCACAAGATAGAATCAGGACAGATGAGACCATCGATTGACCTCGCAAGGAAGCTTGAAGCCCTTCTTAGGGTAGCGCTTGTCGAGGAATATGACGACTATGGGGAGATACCGCTAGCATCAAACCAACAGAAGAAAGATGATGGATTCACGCTTGGCGACTTCATAAAGACAAGAAAAAAGTAATCAATCCTTCTTTTCGATGAATTCCCAAATCTCTATACCTGCAGAATCATAAACCTTCTTAAAACTATTATCCATAAAGAGGAAAAGAAGGCCTTCTTTAGGCTTTGTCCAGACAAGACCTGACTTCATCTCAGGAGTCACGTACACATACTTT
>Ga0105099_10000394_pt1 | contig 29913 bp, 25 predicted proteins | sample PPLLak3cmMay2015_2_FD_79138 | JGI IMG/M metagenome (GOLD analysis project Ga0105099, IMG submission 79138) | Freshwater sediment microbial communities from Prairie Pothole Lake near Jamestown, North Dakota, USA - PPLs Lake P8 Core (1) Depth... | ecosystem: Environmental > Aquatic > Freshwater >... | reverse complement strand
TTTTTCTTCGTTTTTAACATAACAAAAAAGTTTATTGAAACGAATTTCAATAAACTTTCCTGTACACCATTAAATATAAACGCTACAGATACTTTTTACCAACTATTTTTGGCATATATACCAAAAATGAAATTATTCGAATTACAATCCAATAGCTCGCAAAGGGAAAAAACGAATACGTTTTTTCTTTCTTTGCGGACTTTGCGGCTTTGCGAGAGATAAAAGCGAGTAACAGTCTTTATAACTTTAGTTTACATTTGCCTATGAAAAAAAATGGTTATCTGAAAATGTACCTGAGCAGTTACAATGTTTATTGTTATTGAGAAGCACAACTTGTCCCGATGAAATCGGGAGAGAACACAGAGGTTTGATAATTTTGGCATATATACCCAAAATTATCAATGTGTAATACCTTAAATTTTCAGCCTCTTTTAGATTGTAGCCCGTTGTATCTACAATGTCAAACCATAAATTAGCAAAACAAGCATCGTTAGGTTAGAATTGTGTTTTGTCCACAACTTTGTGCAAGGGGGTTAATTAATGTTAGCTCGATGTAAGAATCAACTTAACTACTTGTTTATTATCATTATATCCTTAATGATTAATTGGGGTATAATAGCAAGAAATGGAATGATGCCTGCCTGCCGGTAGGCAGGGTAATGGAGTTAACATAAGAAAAATAAATAACGAACAATAGAACAACGAATTTCGAATTACGAAGTAAATCAACTACTTCGACATTCATTATTCCTTGTTCGGTGTTCAATACTCATTAAATTTATCCTTAAGTTAGCACCATTAGTAGGCAGGGTCGGCAGTCACCATCCCAATTCCAAATGAAAAATTTGTAACAAATTACATTTTAGAGCATTACCACTATTTCTTAGATCGAACTCACGTTAATTAAGTATTTTTTTTACCACAAACTTCATCAATGGTGTTTTTCAACCCCTCCATGGAGTAGGGTTTTGTAATCAGCTGATTGAACCCTATGTCATTGTAATCGCTAAAGAAAACATCAGGGTTATAAGCCGTAAGGGCTATGATCGGGGTTCTTTTCTTGGGGTAATCAAAATTCTCGCGGATATACCTGGTGGTCTCAACGCCATTCATAACTGGCATTTCAATATCCATAAGAATAACATCAATATCCTCTCGTTGAAGAATTTCGATAGCCTCCTTGCCATTCTGTGACTCAAAGCACTTTATTGCAAACCTTTTAACCACTTCCTTTAAAAGCACACGGTTAATAAAAATATCATCTACAATCAGAATCCGGTATTCCATAGCTTGTGGTTCGGGTTGTTAGCGCAAATATAATACAATGCACTCGACATTTAAAGTATTATCCTAACCTGCTTAGGGTTTGAATAATTTTAGGGCTTAGAATAGAGATGGTATTTCGTTCGATGCTAATAATCTTATCATGCTTAAATTCCGAAAGGGTTCTGATTATACTCTCTTTAGTAGTACCCGCAAGCTCAGCGAGTTCTTGTCGGGTAAGAGGAAAGGTAAAGGTTTCGCTTTTATAGATAGTTTCTGAGAAGTAGATAATAATATCGGCAACCCTACCGGGCAGCTGCTTGTATAGTAAGCTCGATAGTTTCTCAGTCATAAGAATATTATCCCTGCTGATTTGCGCAATCAGCTCCAACCCTAATGCTCCGTTTTTGGCAATAATCTCTTTAAAAATTTTAGAGTCGATAAAAGAAACAACCGTAGGTTCGAGCGCAGTAACGGAGTAGTTGTAATAATCGCTTCCAAAAACCGAACTGCTTCCGATAAACTTATTTGCACCCTCGATGTTCAGCATTAAATTCTTCCCCTTCCGCATCTCTTTGGAAATCTTTACTAAACCTGAGTTAATGAAAATAATGTGTGATGCCCTTGAGTTCTGCTTTATGATTGTATCCCGTTGAGCGTATTCAACAAGATTGCAGTTCATGTTAAGCAGGTTAAGCTCCGAATCTGATAAAGAATGGCTTAATGGATTTGCTATGTCAGACATATCATTAGGATTAACAGTTGGACTTTCCATTCTTGATAGGTTTTTGTAAATTTAATAATAATCATGATTCATTGATTGAATCATCCTCGTTTTAATTGATGATTAATATCACCATCAGCTTAGAGTAATATATAGTATAATTTCTTCTTTGGTAAACAAATCAATTATAAATTTGAAGTTGATTGTTATTTCAATAGCTTTGAACAAAAACGTAATTATTTTATTAAACCCTTTCATCGATGGATAGCAAAAATTCAAACTCGATCCTAATTGTTGACGATTCTTCTACCAACCTCGTTTTGTTGGAGGCGATTCTTCAGGAGGAAGGTTATAAAACTTACACGGCCTTAAATGCCAAAGAGGCGTATGCAAGTATTGAGAAATATAAACCTGATATTATTCTACTCGATCTTTTAATGCCTCAGGTGAGCGGATTTGATATTCTTGAAAAGCTGAAGGCTTTCCCTTCGACCTCTGAAATACCTGTTATAGTGGTTTCAGCAGTCAATACGAAGGAGAATATCGATTTATGCAGGGATTTAGGTGCGGCTGATTTTTTCTCGAAACCAATTGAAATCCCATTGTTTTTGTCAAGGCTAAGGGATTTTATCTTCTAGGCAAAGGCGTTTTTACCATTAACATTTACCAAAACGATTAGCAAACTGTTTAGATCAACGAGCTGATTGTTAAAAAATAATTTTTTTGTCATGAAGAAAGGACAAGCATTACTTTTTAACGATATCTCCATTAGCGATATTTCATCAACATTCACAGGTATTGATGAACAGATTATCGATCTCCATAAATGCTCATCTGATGACTTTTTAGGTTTATCAACCGATTTTAAGAAATTTTACAACCAATCAAAGGGAATAGCCGATAATGCCAACGAAATATTTAATTTACTCTCAGAGAAGAGTAATCGTAACCTGTTTGTTGAACTCCAAACGCTATACAAGGACTTAAAAAAGATTCAAAGCCATTCCCATCAGAATTTAAGCACCATCAATACCAATTTAAGCCTTATCAAGTCATATCTTGAGCAGCTATTTATACCTATTAAGAACCTTAAACAGAACCTTTCAACCTTAAAATTTTTAATAGCAAATATCAACCTTAACGATCTTGATTATAACGAAAAGAAGAATATTAATTGGGTTGGAATGCTTAATGGCAATAGCAATTCGCTGAATGAGTATAGAGTGAGCTGCTTGTCAAGTGAGCAGCTGATAATAGCTTTAGAATCAGAAATATCTAGGATATTAAACGGGCAGGAATCTTTTACTCACACCAATAGCAATGACTTTGAGAATTTACTGAATAACATTCATTATACCATTATCTTTTTTGCCGAAAAGCACGAGGAGGTGAAGCTCCAAATTCCTGAACTAACCTCAAAAACAGAGAATAGTTCAAAAAATATTTCCGATATTATCACCAATCTGCAGTATCAGGATATTATTAGGCAAAAAATTGAACATATCCAGAAAAGCCATAGCAAGATTCTACCTGAACTTCAGGAGCTATACGATAGGGAATGCTCCGACTCGGTTAAGGAATCACAAATATTTCAGAAGGTAAAGGATATTGCAGGTTTGCAAGCAGCAATACTCGTTAGCGCGAACAAAGAGTATCAGCTTGCTATTGAGAAAATTACAAGCAGGTTTCTTGAAATAGGGGATGATATGATTGGCATTACTTCGATCTGTACGAGGTTGAATAGCTCTCAGGAGAATACCGAGGATTTGCAATTAGCAGTAATGCTCAACAGGTTAAATAATTCGGAGCAAATACTGTCGAACTTCATTGAAAGAAGCAACTCATACCATAAGCAAATAAAAACCATTAGCATCCCCCTTAATAGCGTAGCGAATAGCCTTGTTAAGCTGATTGAATCGAGTAAGTGCTATTCAGAGTCTAGCAATATTATCGCCAATATATCCGAGAGCATTAATATTAAATCTAACCTCGATGAGGTTTATAAGGATATTCATCAGTTCGAAGTGGTTATTCAAAGAATTTTAAATGATATCCTTAACATTGAGAGCGAATTCATCGTTAGAGTAAAGCAGCTGGATGAGTCGGTTATAAATAATGAAACGGTTAAAAAGGCGGGCGATAGCATTAATTCAATTTTAAAGCAGGTTGAAAACAAGGGCGATAGTATTAATCAGCTTCTTGATCATATAAAGAATCAGAGCAGTAATTCCGTTTTAGAGATCAAGGATTCGATTAAGCGAATTCGATACTACGATTTTTTTGAAAAATCGATTACCAGTATAATATCTGATCTGAATCATATTCATATCAAGCTTAGCGGTGCCGATTACGATAAATCGAATCGTAGCGAAAACCTTAAATCTATAAAAAGCCTATACACAATGGAAACCGAGCATAAAATTCATGATCGGATAGTTTTCCAATCCGATCATGAATTACTGATTGAGGACGAAAGGGAAAAAGGGAAAAATTCTGATGAGGTTGAACTGTTTTAGACAAAAATAATACAATGGAAAAAGATAAGAAACAACTTTTTAAGGTTATACCATCAACCGAGAGTGGGATAAAAAAGGTAACAATTCACCTTTCCAAAAACCTTTCGCTTGACGAAGTTGGGGCAATCAAGCTGCTTATGGTTCAAAACTTCGATAAATATCAAGTTTTTGATGTGAGGTTAAATGATGTTGAAGCGATAGACATGGGAATCATTCAGCTTCTGTACTCCTTTAAATGGACTGCTGAAAGAAAATCGAAAAAGGTTAATTTTCAAATTAACCTTTCCGATGAGCATAAGCTCCTACTTGAACATGCGGGTTTCTCCGAACTAGTTAATAATAAATAATCATATTACTGAATTATGGCCAAGACAATTCTTATTGTTGACGACTCGGAAAGTATTCGTGAAGTTGTCAGTTTTACGCTCGAAAACGAAGGTTATAATGTATTAATCGCTGTCGATGGAAAGGATGCCCTCAAGTTTCTCGATGGCAAGGAGATAGATCTTATAATTACCGACTTACACATGCCAGAAATGGATGGAATAGAGCTGATTAGAGAGGTTCGAAATATGCCTTTTTATCAGCGAATCCCAATCCTATTTCTTACCACCGAGTCGCAAGCTTCACGAAAGATGGAAGCAAAAGAGGCTGGAGCAACAGGCTGGATTATTAAGCCTTTTGTACCTGCTAAGCTAATAGGGGCGTTGAATAAGGTCATAAGATAGAATAAGATGGACAACTTTAAGCAAAAATTCATTGAAGAGGCCGCAGATTTAATCGAAGGGTTGGAGAAAGCACTTCTATTGCTTGAGCAAAACTCCGAGGATGCTGGTCTGATACAACAGGTGTTCCGCGTAATGCATACTCTTAAAGGGAATAGCAGCATGTTTGGCTTCGAGCTAATCGATCGCTACACCCATAACCTTGAGACCGTTTACGATCTGATTCGTAACAAGAAGCTTAAGCTGTCAAGGGATGTGCTTGATGTAACCTTTGCCTCTGTTGATCACTTGAAACAATTACTGGATGAGAGTAACTACAGCGATCCTGATTTCATTACGCTCCATAACTCGCTTATTGCAAGAGTTTCAAAGATAATCAACGCTGAAACTGTTGTTGAAACTGTTGAGAAATCAGCTAATCAAGATATTATTCCTGATCTGGCAAAAGAGGAGTTTACCTATTATATTCGGTTTGAGCCGATAAACGAGATATTTAAAAATGGAACAAACCCGCTCTACCTAATCGATGAGATTCATACTCTTGGGAAGGCGTTGGTTTTTGCTCACCTTAACAGGATTCCCATGCTCATTGAGCTTGATCCTTTAAAGTGCTATACCTACTGGGAGATAATTCTTGTTACGAGTGCCGATGTTGCTACATTAAACGATGTTTTTATATTCGTAGAAGGTGAATCGAAGATAGAGATTCAGCGAGTATCAGAGGAGGATATTTTAACCGATGATTTTTTTACATCCGAGTTAACCCGGATTGCAAAAATCCATAAGGATATAGGTATTGCAGCTACAATGAAGGTAGCTGAAGCGGCCAAAAAACGATTCCTTCAATCCAAGGCAGCCACAATAAAAAAGGAAAAGGTTGGATTAAAGGATGCATCAATTTCAAGCATTCGGGTTTCATCGGAGAAGTTAGATTCTTTGATGAACCTTGTATCTGAACTTGTAACAACTCAAGCACGGTTATCGCTTTTTGCAGAGCATAATAACACCCCTGAGCTCATAAGTATTTCAGAGAATGTGCAAAAGCTCTCGCGACAGCTACGCGATACCGCTTTCAGCATCGTTCTTATTCCTATAGAGCACATGCTAACCCGTTTTCAGCGGTTAGTTCGCGACCTTTCGAACGATCTTAAAAAGGATGTGGTATTTATTACCGAAGGTGCAGATACCGAGCTGGACAAAACGATAATCGAGAGCTTATCCGATCCTTTAATGCACATCATCCGTAATAGCCTCGATCATGGAATAGAGGATACGCACCTTCGATTGCAGAAAGGTAAACCCAAACAGGGTAAAATTACCCTAAAAGCCTTTTATTCAGGCGCAAATGTGCATATACAGATAAGTGACGACGGTGCAGGGATAGACCCCGACCAGATAAGAGAAAAAGCGATAAGTAAAGGCATTATACCTCCAGATAAGAAGCTTTCGAATAAGGAAATTCTCGATCTAGTTTTCTTGCCCGGATTCTCGACTGCGAAGAAGGTTACCGATGTCTCGGGTCGAGGTGTAGGCATGGATGTTGTTAAGCGAAAAATTGCCGACATCAGGGGAGAAGTTGAGATAGAATCGGAGTATGGTGTTGGAACTACTATCATAATTAAACTACCGCTAACGCTATCGATTATCGATGGGCTACTCGTTAAGGTTGACGAAACCCACTATGTGCTTCCATTGTCGGCTGTTGATAAGATATACGCTGTTGAACGTGAGCAGCTTTACGATAAGTTCAACAATGTACTCGTACTTGAAGGTAAGCAGGTTTCATTCTTCAACATCAGAAAGGAATTTGAACTTTCGGATAGCCCTCTTCCTGTTGAGCAGGTAATTGTGGTGAACTTTGAGGAGAATCGGGTAGGTTTGGTGGTTGACTCAGTGGTTGGAGAGTATCAGGCCGTTCTGAAACCGCTCGGAAAGCACTACAAGAAGCAGGAGATGATATCGGGAGCAACTATTCTGGGTGATGGATCGATAGCCCTTGTATTGGATACCAATAAGATAATTAAACTTTTCTCTCGAATAGAGGATTATACAATGAACGTAAATAGTGGAAATAAATAATACTAGGAGGAATAATCATGAACAACGAAGATCTTTCAAAAATCAACTCTTTTCTTTCGTTTAAACTTGGCGATGAGGAGTTTGCGGCGCATGTAGGAAAGGTTTTAAATATTCTTGAGATGACCAAGATTACGGAGGTTCCTCGGGCTCCAGAGTACATGAAGGGAGTTATTAACCTTCGAGGAACGGTTTTACCCGTTATTGATACTCGAATCAAATTCGGAATGCCCCCAACTGAATACACCACCAATACCTGTATTATTGTTTTGGATATCGACTTGGATGGCGAATCAATCCATGTTGGTGCGCTTGTTGATTCGGTTCAAGCCGTTCTGGAATTTGATAGCAGCAGTATTATGCCTGCTCCGAGCATTGGTAGCCGTTACCGATCCGAATTTATCGAAGGCGTTGTTAATGTAGATGAAAAGTTTATTATGATTCTCAATATGGATGCCGTATTCTCCAGCGATGAGCTCAGCAATATGCACGATAAAACGAAAGAAACAGAAGGTTCTACAGCTATTGTAGAAATTGAGTAGTTGATATTTAGTTGCTAAATGCGCTAGTTTATTTATTACCGAATGGTTGAAATCGACTATTTATATGGCATTTGTCCATTCTTCGTTTCTAAAGGATTGATTCTTAACTTTGGCTGGATTCGAATGCTTATCAACCACTCTTGGAGCTATCGATAGCTTCGGCATAGAGGAAATAAATTGAAAGAATTTCCGAAAATTATTGGGTTAAATGGTTGTTCAGCATAATATCTAGCTGCTCACGAATGATACTAACAAAAAGTGAATGGGTGATCCTCTAATCAACGAAATATTCAAGGCTGAGCTTAATCAGGAAGAGTTTAGTAAGCTGAGTAGCTTCATTTACAATGAAAGCGGTATAAAAATGCCTCCTGTTAAACGGATTATGTTACAAAGTCGTCTTCAGAAAAGACTAAAGGAACTGAGGATGACTTCGTTTAAGGAGTATTGCAGCTATATATTCAGCAAAGAGGGTATGAATACCGAGATTATCCACATGCTCGATGTGGTTAGCACCAATAAGACCGATTTTTTTAGGGAACCTATCCATTTCGATTTCCTAACCTCAACGGTACTCCCCGAGTTGCTATCTAGCTCTAAGCATCGGAATATCAAAATTTGGAGCGCAGGATGTTCAAGTGGTGAAGAGCCATACACCATAGCTATAGTGCTGCTCGAGTTTTTGGAGAAAAACCCAACCTTCGACTTCTCTATACTCGGCACCGATATTTCCACAAAAATACTTCAAAAGGCCATTGATGCGGTTTATAAGGATGAAAGGGTAGAGGGTATTCCTTACTATCTAAAACAGAAATACTTCTTGAAGAGCAAAGATCGTGACAATCCCTCAGTGAAAATGAGCTCGTTGCTTAGGAATAAGATTCGGTTTGAGCGGTTAAATTTTATGGAGAATAGCTATAGTGTTTTCGATTCTTTTGATATCGTCTTCTGTCGGAATGTATTAATATACTTCGATCGTAATACTCAGGAGAAGGTAATCGGCAAGATTTGTACAAAGATTAATACTGGTGGCTATTTCTTTCTTGGGCACTCGGAGTCAATTATGAATATGGATCTCCCTTTACGTCAAATAAAACCAACAATATTTCAGAAAATTTAGATGATAGCCAGCACTAAACCTATTAACTAACTATACCAACCCATGGGCAAGCATTTATCTGACGAAGAACTATTAGCCGAGCTGAAGAAGCGGTTTGAGGGGAATAAAAAAGCGCTACGGGAATTGAAAAACCTCAACGATGAGTTAATCCTTGTGAATAAAAAACTTGAGGAATCGGAGGCGCTAAAAAGCCATTTCGTTTCAAATATAACCAACGAAATCATCAATCCGTTTACATCTATACTTGGCCTATCAAAAGCAATTCTTTCGGTTGAGAAGGAGAATTGGAAGAGGGTTTTTTCAATGATTGCGCTTATACATTCCGAGGCTTTTAGCCTCGATTTTCAGTTCCGGAATATATTCGTTGCGGCTAAAATTGAGGCTGGAGATATTTACCCCGAGATATTCACGGTTGATATCAAGAACCTCATCGATAGCGTTATAGAATCCTTCAAGTACGAATCGAAGAAAAAACACCTTACTGTAAATGTTATACACTGCGAATCGCTCGATGGGGATAAGCCTTTCGTGTTTAAAACCGACCCCGAAAAGCTGAAGCTGATTTTTTCAAACCTCATTCGCAACGCCATAACGTTCAGCTACGAGAATGGTCAAGTTGATGTAAAGCTATGCAATAAAGATAATAACTTGATATTGCAAGTTAAAGACCATGGTATTGGTATTTCAAAAGAGAATCACACAATTATTTTCGACCGATTTAACCGTCTCGATTCAGGTATAAACTCCGTTAACCGTGGGCATGGACTTGGGTTATCGGTATCCAAAGCAATTATAGATCTATTAAAAGGCAGAATCGAGATTGAGAGCGAATTGGGTAAAGGGGCTAGCTTTACATTATATATTCCAGAATCTAATGAAGCCTCTGAGGGTTTTGCATCCGATGCGAATGAAGCCTTTTTTAATGACTTTGATAAGTTTTAATGGTATTTAAATGAATAGCTATCAGCAGCATTTTCTTTATCCATCAACACTATATGCTAGTAGTTCACCTTCGCTGGTTACTACAATCCTTGGCTCGTGCGTTTCGGTGTGCCTGTACGATCCTATCTTGAAAATAGGAGGCATTAATCACTTTATGCTTCCGCTTTGGAATGGGAATGGACTCGCTAGCCCCAAGTATGGTAATATCGCCAATGAGAAGTTGCTTGAGAAACTCTATCAGCTGGGTTCCAAGAATGGTGGCGTTGTTGCAAAAGTATTTGGAGGCGGCGAGGTAATCGATAGCTCAATTAAACAGTTTAATATCGGTGAGCGAAATATAGTCATTGCCTTAGAAATGCTTGAACGTCTCAGGATACCAGTTCTTGCAAAAAGTGTGGGTGGGAAATTGGGCCGCAAAATCGAGTATAATACGAGTACTGGTGAAGTAAGGCATCGCTTTATCGAAAGAACTGTAAATATAATGGTTTGACATGTCCAAAAAAATTAGGGTACTAATTGTTGACGACTCAGCGGTTGTCCGACAAACTTTAACGCAGATCATTTCGGATGATCCGTTGTTAGAGGTTATGGGAACTGCATCAGACCCTTTTTTTGCGGCAAAAAAAATTGCCGAGGAAGTGCCTGATGTCATTACGCTAGATGTGGAGATGCCTAAAATGGATGGGTTGACATTCCTTAAAAAGATAATGTCGCAGCATCCAATTCCTGTAGTGATAATATCGAGTTTAACAGAGGCGGGTACACAAACCGGTTTAAAGGCATTAGAGTTTGGGGCTGTTGAGATTATTACTAAACCGCAGATGAACACCAAGCAGTTCATCGAGGAGTCGCATATAAGGATATGCGATGCAATCAGAGCAGCCGCTGAAGCGAAGATAAAACGAAAAAAGATTGTTGAAATACTTCAGGTTCAACCAAAGCTCTCGGCAGATGTGATGCTTCCTCATACTCCAGCAAGCCATAGCATGATTAAAACAACCGAAATAGTCATTGCCGTTGGCGCATCAACGGGTGGAACCGAAGCGATTTTAACCTTTTTGCAAGGCTTACCTATCGACTGCCCTGGTGTTGTTATCGTTCAGCATATGCCCGAGAAATTCACCACATCATTCGCAAAACGATTAAACGACATTTGCAAAATAACCGTTAAGGAAGCTGCTGATGGCGATAGCGTACTTCAAGGACAAGCATTAATCGCTCCGGGTAACTTTCATACGCTGTTGAAACGAAGCGGTGCAAGGTACTTCGTTGAGGTCAAGGAGGGCCCATTGGTGAACCGCCACCGACCCTCGGTTGATGTTCTTTTCAGAAGTACCGCCAAATACGCTGGAGCGAATGCCATTGGCATAATTATGACTGGAATGGGCGGTGATGGTGCAAAGGGATTGCTTGAGATGAAGGAGGCTGGAGCAAAAACCATAGCTCAAGATGAGAAAAGCTGCGTAGTTTTTGGGATGCCCAAGGAGGCCATTAAACTTGGCGCAGCTGACAAGATTCTTCCTATTGAGGATATCGCTTCGTTTGTAATTAAGCCACACTAGTATAGCCTTAAACATTCAGCTTGCAATACGGTTAAAACATTGATAATCATTAATATAGTAAAAATAGAAGAACACCACACCTCAATTTAGAAATACTTCAAATGGTATAGTTCTTTAAAAAAAAGAGACATATCGCAGTTTAAGAAACAAAAAATATCTATTTTTAGTCAAATTTTCGACTATTATGGATCGTGAATACTCAAAATCCTTTGTTATAAAAAATACCCTTATCGGGTTTACAGCAGGGTTGGTAATGCTTCTTATCATACTCTTTATTGAGTCGATTTACTACAAAATTGCATTAACAATCGTTGGTGTGGTTGAATTGCATAGGATTACTCCCATTCTTTATTTTTTGGATTTAATACCAATAATTATCGGTGTTTTCTCATATTTTCTATTCAAGAACAGCGCCATATTTAAGACCCAAATAACCAATACCCTTGAACTAGAACAATCGCGCCAACGGAAGCTATACCGTTTTGTTGAAAAGTTAAAAAGCGGTGATATCGATGCCGATTATCAGCTCGATGAGTCTGATGTGCTTGGCCGATCGATTGTTAGCCTTCGCGATAGCATAAAGGTAAGCAAGCAGGAGGAAGCAGCCAGAAGGAAAGAGGATGAGCAGCGAAATTGGGTAGCTGAGGGAATGGCGAAATTTGGCGAAATACTTCGCTCGGACAACGATAACATGGAGGAGCTTTCTTATCAGATTATTAGAAACCTCGTTAAATATATCGATGCAAATCAAGGGAGTATTTACCTTTTAGAGGATCATGATCCAGGCGATAAACACCTACTCCAAACCGCTTGCTATGCCTATGAACGGAGGAAGTTTGCCGATCAGCGTGTAGAATGGGGCGAAGGATTGGTTGGGACATGCGTTCTTGAGGGCCAAACCATTTTTCTAAAAAAAGTTCCTGATAGCTACCTAAGTGTTACATCAGGCCTAGGGAAGGCTAATCCACGATGTGTTATTATCGTCCCCCTTAAAGTGCGTGAGGAGATTCATGGAGTTCTTGAAATTGCATCATTCAGCTACTTTGAACAATTCCAGATCGATTTTATTGAAAAGGTAGCAGAAAGCATCGCATCAACCATTGCCACCGTTAAGATAAATCTTAGAACCTCTAAACTTCTCCAGGAATCGCAGCTACAAGCCGAAACTCTATCCACGCAGGAAGAGCAGATGCGACAGAATATGGAGGAACTTCAAGCTACACAAGAGGAGGCAGCAAGTCAGGCTGAAAAATTCGTCAGCTTTACCAACTCTGTTAACCATACGCTTATTCGGGCAGAGTACGACACAACCGGCATCCTGCTTTATGCCAATACCCGTTTCCTTAATAAACTTGAATATAGTAGCAATAGCGAGGTAGAGGGAAAGCACATTTCCATGTTTATCAATAAAAAGGATAGGGTCTGGTTCGATGAGCTGTGGAAGAACCTCGCAAAGGGGGGAAAACATTTTGAAGGGGATATGAAGCATGTAACCCGTAGCGGTAAGGATTTATGGACCATTGCTACCTATACTTGCGTTCGTAACCAGCATGGCGGTGTCGAAAAGGTGCTATTCCTCGCCATCGATACGACCGATCAGAAAAAGCAAAGCCTCGATTACGAAGGGCAAATCAATGCCCTCATACTTTCTAGTATAAAAGCCGAGTTTACTCCTACAGGAGATTTGATTGAGGCGAACGAGAAATTCTTACAAGCAACGGGCTATAACATTCATGATGCGAAGAAAAAATCGATATACGACTTTACCCCCGACAGCGATCGCAAGCAGATAGAACGAATTTGGGATGACATAGCGCACGATATCCCTTACGAAGGGGCAATCAGAGTTTTAACAAGTAATGGTGAAGACAAATGGCTTAGAGCAACATTCTCCGTTGTAAAGGATATGTATGAAGAAATGGCTAAGATTATCTTTATTGCCAACGATATTACCCGCGAAAAAACGATGGAGCGTGAAACCAAAGTGCAAACCGAACGCTTAATGGTGCAAGAGGAGCAGCTTCGTCAGAATGAGATAGAGCTCAATCGTAAACTCCGTGAAGCCCGCGAAGAGGTTAAAAATCAGTTTAAGGAGATTGAAAAGGTTAAGATCCGAAACGAGAAAATTCTAGAGGGCTTCCTCGATGCGGTGATTATTACCGATAAGGATGGCGTTGTAAACTTCTTCAATAATGCTGCTGAGCAGCTATTCGAAACCACCAAGAGCAAAATAATTGGTCAGAATATTCGTATTCTTTTCCCTAACGATATCGATGGTAAGGATGAATTCCTCGATGCGTACCTTAGCCCTGAAAAGGAGAAAGTGGTTGGGCAGCGTCGAGAGATCAACATTACCACACAAAGCGGTAACGAAATTAATGTTTTAATGCTTCTCTCAGAAACTAAAATCGGTAGGGAAACTACCTATACCGCATTCATTCAGAATATTTCGGTTGACCTATTTTAACATAAGTACTTAGAGTGCCTAGAGTACTTCGAGTACTTCAAGTCATTTATACTTTTTATAGTATTCTAAGTACCCGAATCAATCTCTAAAATTTAGTACTCTAGGCATTCTAGGCACTCAAGGGCACTTTAAGTACTTCTCATCCTCCTAATAACCTGTTAATAACTTAACCATTTATAATACAGTCAAATACCATTTCCTCGATAATAAAGCTAGTGGGCTAAACCCAATTTTACTATTTTTGTATGATGTTATCGCTTTCTTTTGTGTATTAAATCAAACTATGGAGAACTTTATTGTTTCGGCTCGTAAATACCGCCCATCGCTATTTAATAGCGTAGTTGGGCAGCTATCTATAACCACCACCCTTAAGAATGCCATTCAACGGAAGCATTTAGCGCAAGCTTACCTTTTCTGTGGTCCAAGGGGTGTTGGCAAAACAACCTGTGCTCGAATTTTTGCAAAAACCATTAACTGTTTAAACCTAAATTCACAGATTGAAGCGTGTAATGAGTGTGAGAGCTGTGTTTCGTTTAATTCATCCCGATCGTTTAATATTCATGAGCTCGATGCCGCTTCCAACAACTCTGTAGAGGGTATTAGAAAGTTGATTGAGCAAGTGCGTATTCCTCCGCAGATTAGCAAGTACAGCGTATATATTATCGATGAGGTTCACATGCTATCCCAATCGGCGTTTAATGCGTTTCTTAAAACGCTCGAAGAGCCTCCTGCTCATGCTATATTTATACTTGCAACCACCGAGAAGCATAAGATTTTACCTACAATCCTGTCTCGCTGTCAGATTTATGATTTCAATAGAATTAGGGTAGAGGATACCGTTACCTATTTAGAATTCATTGCAAAAACCGAGAATGTAAAATATGAGGTTGAGGCTTTAAATGTTATTGCACAAAAGGCTGATGGTGCGATGCGCGATGCCCTTTCGATTTTCGATCAGGTGGTAAGCTTTAGCGATAATAACATCACCTATGCCAATGTAATCGAGAACCTAAATGTTCTCGACTATCAGTACTACTTTAAGCTGACCGATGATTTTATCAAGGGCGATTTTGCTGATACCCTTCGAATATTCGATGAGCTGCTCTCCAAGGGTTTTGATGCGCAGCAGTTTGTTTCGGGGCTGAGCATCCATATCCGAAATCTATTAGTATGTAAGGACAATCAAACCCTGTCGCTCCTTGAGGTTGGGGCAGCCATTGCCGAAAGGTATAAATCCATGTCGGCGACTTGTCCCCCTGAATTTTTAATCGGTGCGCTTGATTTAACCAATCAGTGCGATGTTACATTCCGACAGAGTACCAACCAACGACTCCATGTTGAGCTGATGCTGATTAAACTTTGCGGTCTTAATCAGGAAAAAAAAAAAGATAGCAGCTCAGCTGTAGAAGCGATAACCAAAGAACCAGAGGTCAAGAAAATCGCACCCGTTCAACCCATTGATTCATCGGTTAATGAGCCAATTGCAAAACCACAGGTAAGAACAGTCGGTCCTAAATCTTTTTCTATTAAAGGCGCAGTAAATGGAACACCTCAGCCTGTTCAACCTGAAAAGAATAATACTGAAATCGATTTAACCCTAAACGACTCCGATTCTACCCCCGATATCGACGAGGTCGTTCCTGATATCAGCGAGGATAATTTAAAGGATAATTGGCTGCTATTTGCCAATAGAATCAAGGAGTCGAACCCTAACCATAGCAGTATAATTCAAACATATCTTCCACAGCTGATTAATGAATTTCAGATAGGTATTGTACTTGAAAGTCAGCTGCAGGTAGATCTGTTTCTCGAAATAAAACCCGATTTAGTTCTCTTCCTTCGCAATCAGTATAAGAGCAAGTTGATTAATATTATGGAAACTATCGAAGAGCAGCAAACGCAGAACAGCAAACCATATACAAACGATGATAAATTTAAGTTCATGATTCAGAAAAACCCATCGTTGGTGAAATTGAAGCAAGATCTTAACCTCGATTTTAGCTAAAAGAAGTTCGGGTTAAACTAATTTTAAGTATTTTTGTTGTATAGCAATAGTTAAAATATTAAACATAAATTTAAAACCATGATAGCTAAAAGAGTTGAAGAAACAATTAACAAGCAGATAAACGCTGAACTTTGGTCTGCTTACCTGTATTTATCCATGTCGGCCTACTACTCATCCATAGGGTTGAGCGGTTTTGCGAATTGGATGCGAATACAGTGGCAGGAGGAGGTTTCTCATGCCCTAAAGTTTTTTGATTACCTCGTTGAGCGTGGTGGAGCACCCATTCTTACGACAATTGCCGATGTCCCAAAGAAATGGGACGGTCCTCTTGCTGCATTCGAAGAAGTTCAAAAACACGAAGCGCATGTTACATCATTGATCAACAACCTTATGGATGTTGCCATTGAGGAGAAAGATCACGCAACAAAAAGCATGTTACAGTGGTATGTTGACGAGCAGGTAGAAGAGGAAGCCAATGCACAAACCATTGTCGATAATCTTCGCTTAGTAGGGGGTAAGGGCGATGGGCTTTTACTGCTAGATAGAGAGTTAAAACTTCGCGTTTTTGTTGATGCAACGTTAAAGGCGAAAGCGTAATTTATAAGATTAATTGTAACTATTCAGCAGTAATCGAATTGAACAAAAACCACGGAGACACGGACCTGCCTGCCGGTAGGCAGGGGGCACAGAGTTTCACAGAGAAAATATTTATGTTTTTCGTGTTAAAGATTCTTTTGCATTTTGATACTCAGTCGTTTTTTTTAAGTGCCTCTCCCGATAAATCGGGACAAGTTGTGGTTCTCCATGCTCTCCCTGCCTACCCTGCCTACCGGTAGGCAGGCGGCAGGCAGGCGTGTCTCCGTGGTGAATGGTTACGATTAATTAAATGACATTTTAGCAGAATTAGTATTAGTATTCGGTTTTTTGTCATTAAAAAATCATCTGGGCGCAGTAAAATGCGCCCTTTTTTATTTTGCATAGTATTTGAGAATGAATAACCTTCTAGCAAATCGAAAAAAAACGGTTAAATTTGCTCGTTCAAAAAAAATTGTAAAAAATAATATCAAAGTAATGGGAATTATAGATGGTATAATTGCAAAGCTCTTTGGAACCAAGACCGATCGTGACCTAAAAGAGTTGATGCCAATAGTAGATCAGATAAAAGAAGCATACCCTCGTTTTGTAGAGCTTACCCACGATGAGCTGCGCAGCGAAACCATGCGATTGAAGAAGAAAATTCGCGATTATATCGCTGAGGAGGAAGGTAGGGTGGCTGAGATGAAGGCTAGGATGGACTTAGAAGGGGTTGACTTTGATGAGAAGGAACGAGTTTATACCGAGATAGATAAAATAGCGAAGCAAATAGATACCAAGATCGAGGAGATTCTAAACGAAATATTACCCGATGCGTTTTCGATTGTTAAGGAAACTGCTCGTCGTTTCAAGGAGAATGAAACGATTGTAGTTACTGCCAATGATTTCGACAGGGATTTAGCCGCTAAAAAGGATTTTGTAACCATTGAGGGCGATAAAGCAATATATAAAAACCATTGGATGGCAGGTGGGAACGAGATTGTATGGGACATGGTTCACTACGATGTTCAGCTGCTCGGAGGGGTTGTGCTTCATCAAGGAAAGATTGCCGAAATGGGAACTGGTGAAGGAAAAACCCTTGTTGCAACACTTCCTGTATTCCTAAACGCTTTAGCGGGTAAGGGGGTTCATATTGTTACCGTTAACGACTACTTGGCTCGTCGTGATTCCGAGTGGATGGGTCCAATCTATGAATTCAACGGCTTATCGGTTGACTGTATCGATAGGCATCAACCCAACTCAGAGGCACGTCGTAAGGCATATCTTGCCGACATTACGTTTGGAACAAATAACGAGTACGGCTTCGATTACCTACGTGACAATATGTCCATTTCTCCCGAAGATCTTGTTCAGCGAAAGCATCACTTCGCCATTGTGGATGAGGTTGACTCCGTACTTATCGATGATGCTCGTACACCGCTTATCATTTCTGGCCCTGTACCAAAGGGCGATATTCAGATGTTCGATGAGTTTAAGCCAAAGGTAGAGAAACTTGTTAATGCACAGCGTAATTTAGTAACTCAGCTCCTTGCCGATGCCAAAAAGTTGATAAGCGAGGAGAAACTTGAAGAGGGCGGTAAACTGCTACTTCGGGCGCATAAGGGGATGCCCAAGTATAAACCCTTAATCAAATACTTAAGCGAACAGGGGATGAAAGCCCTGATGCACAAGACGGAGAACTTCTACATGCAGGAGAATAACAAGAATATGCACATCGTAACCGATGATTTGCACTTTGTTATTGATGAGAAACTGAACTCAGTTGAGCTGACCGATAAGGGTATCGACCTCATTACAACCTCCTCGGAGGATTCAAAATTCTTCGTTCTTCCCGATATTGGAAGCGAGGTTGCTGAACTTGAAAAATCGAATATAAGTCATTCAGAAAAACTTGCCACAAAGGAGACCCTACTTCGCGATTATTCAATTAAATCGGAGCGGGTTCATACCGTTCATCAGCTGCTCAAGGCATACGCCATGTTCGAGAAAGACATTGAGTACGTGGTGATGGACAACAAGGTTAAGATTGTTGATGAGCAAACAGGTCGTGTTCTCGAAGGAAGGCGCTACTCCGATGGCTTACACCAAGCGATTGAGGCAAAGGAGAGGGTAAAAGTTGAGGATGCTTCGCAAACCTTTGCAACTATAACGCTTCAAAACTTCTTTAGGATGTACCATAAGCTTTCGGGTATGACCGGTACTGCTGAAACCGAAGCGGGTGAGTTTTGGACAATCTATAAGCTCGATGTGGTTGTTGTTCCTACCAATAGAAAGGTTGTTCGTAAGGATATGGAAGACTTGGTTTACAAAACCAAGCGCGAAAAATACAGTGCGGTTATCGATGAAATTGTAAACCTCATTAATAACAATCGCCCTGTGCTTGTTGGTACAACATCGGTTGAGGTTTCGGAGTTGCTAAGCAGAATGCTCAAAATCAAGGGCATTAAGCATAACGTGCTCAACGCAAAATTACACCAACGTGAAGCGGACATCGTTGCCGAAGCGGGTAGAGCAAAAACGGTTACCATTGCTACCAATATGGCAGGTCGTGGTACCGATATTAAGTTAGCCCCCGAGGTTAAAGAAGCGGGTGGTTTGGCCATTATCGGTACGGAACGACATGAATCACGCCGTGTTGACCGTCAGCTCCGTGGTCGTGCAGGTCGTCAGGGCGATCCTGGTACCTCACAGTTTTTCGTATCACTTGAGGATGAGCTGATGAGGCTTTTCGGTTCCGACCGTATTGCCAATATTATGGATAGGCTTGGACTGAAAGAGGGGGAGGTTATTCAGCACTCCATGATTTCTAAGTCCATTGAACGTGCTCAGAAAAAGGTGGAGGAGAACAACTTTGGAACCCGTAAGCGCTTGCTTGAGTACGATGATGTGATGAACTCGCAGCGTGAGGTTATCTACACCCGTCGTCGCCATGCGCTATTCGGTGAGCGGGTTGATGTGGATGTTGCGAATATGCTTTACGATGTTTGCCAAGCGGTGGTTAACGATTGCCATGGCAATATGCAGTTTGAGGATTTCAACCTTGAGCTGATCCGTAACCTATCCATCGAATCGCCCATTGACGAGAAGGAATTTCTTCAGATCAACCCCGAAGAGCTAACGGAGCAAATATATAAATCGGCCATTGATTCGTACCAACGTAAAACGGCGATCATTGCCAATCAGGCATATCCCGTTATCAAAGAGGTTTACGAGAAACAATCGGCATTATACGAGAATATCGTTGTTCCAATCTCCGATGGACAAAAGGTTTATCAGATTGTTACAAACCTAAAAAAATCCTACGAAACAGGAGCGAAGGAGCTGATCCGTTCATTCAGTAAATCCATCAGCTTAATGGTGGTTGACGATTATTGGAAGGAGCATCTCCGTGAGATGGATGAGCTTAAGCAGAGCGTTCAGAATGCTGCTTACGAGCAGAAAGACCCTTTGTTAATCTACAAGTTTGAAGCGTACGAGCTATTCAAAACGATGCTCGATAAGATGAACCGCGATGTTGCATCGATTCTCGTGAAAGCCTACATTCCAACTCGCGACCCAAGCCAAGTACAGGAGGCAAGGCAGCATCGTAAATTGGATATGAGTAGATACGAAACCAGCCGTACCGATGCTCTTCAAGCCGGTTCAAATACTCAGGAGCAAAGGCACGAACCCATTCGGGTTGAGAAGAAGGTTGGTCGTAACGACCAATGTCCATGCGGAAGTGGTAAGAAATACAAAGCTTGCCACGGACGTAACGAGGCGGGAGTTTAGTGCCCTTGTTTTTAATACGATGTGTTAGTAAAATGATATTTTATTGCTTTTAGGTAACTATTCACCACGGAGAAACGGAGGGCACAGAGTTTCACAGAGAAAATATTTATGTTTTTCGTGTTAGTGATTCTTTTGCATTTTGATACTCAGCCGTTTTTTATAATTGCCTCTCCCGATAAATCGGGACAAGTTGTGGTTCTCCGTGCTCTCTGTGCCTCCGTGGTTTTTGTTCAATTCGATTACTGCTGAATAGTTACGCTTTTTGCAATATAAATGGATAAATGGAATGATGGAAAAATGGAAAAAATTTGAGTATATAACTCTTTCATCATTCCAATATTCCATTATTCCAAATCTATAAATTTTGTAAGGTATTATACATCAAATTTATATCCAGAGCTAGGATGTCAACAGAACTATTTTTACAGGTTGAAGCTAAAAAAGCAGTTGAGAAGTTATACGGCGTAACACCCGATGACTCTCAAATACAGATACAAAAGACACGTAAGGAATTCGAAGGCGACTACACGTTGGTCGCCTTTCCTTTGCTTAAGGTATCGAAAAAGAACCCCGAGGCAACCTCACAGGAAATCGGACAATACCTTTTAGAGAATAACAAACTCATAACAAAATTCAATGTAATTAAAGGTTTCCTCAACCTTTCGCTATCGAGTGAGTATTGGGCTGAGATGTTGAATGGTATTGCATCGAGCAGGGATTATGGCTTCAAACCAAAAGGTTCATCCAACAGAACCGTTATGGTTGAGTTCTCATCGCCAAATACCAATAAACCCTTGCATCTTGGGCATATCAGGAATAACCTGCTCGGTTTCTCTATCTCCCGAATACTTGAGAAGAATGGTAACAACGTAAAAAGAGTAAACCTTGTAAACGATCGGGGAATTCATATCTGCAAATCGATGCTTGCATGGCAGCGGTTCGGTAATGGTGAGACCCCAGAATCATCTGGGAAAAAGGGAGATCATCTGGTTGGTGATTACTATGTAAGGTTTGATAAGGAGTATAAAGCGGAAATTGAGAAACTGAAATCAGAAGGGTTAACCGAGGATGAGGCGAAAGCCAAAGCCCCTTTGATGCTTGCAACCCAAGAGATGCTTCGCAAGTGGGAGGCTAAGGACTCAGAGGTTTATTCTTTGTGGGAGAGGATGAACCGTTGGGTTTACGATGGTTTTGAGAGAACCTATAATGCTTTGGGTATTAGTTTCGATAAAACCTACTATGAATCGCAGACCTATCTACTCGGAAAAGCAATCGTTGCAGAGGGTTTAGATAAAGGTGTTTTTGCTCGTAGAGCCGATGGCTCAATTTGGGTCGATTTAACGGCTGATGGTTTAGATGAAAAATTACTGATGCGTTCCGATGGAACTTCTGTTTACATCACTCAGGATATTGGTACCGCAACCCAACGTTTCGATGAGCATCATCTCGATGAGCATATCTATGTTGTTGGAAACGAGCAGGAGTACCATTTTCAGGTGCTTAAGCTAGTTTTAAAGAAGTTAGGTTATAAGTGGAGCGATAGCCTTTTTCACCTATCCTACGGGATGGTTCAATTGCCTGAGGGCAAAATGAAATCGCGCGAAGGAACTGTGGTTGATGCCGATGATCTGGTTGAAGAGATGATTTCTACCGCTCATGAGATGTCTGCCGAACTTGGCAAACTCGATGGGTTAAGCGAATCAGAGGTTGCATCAATCTGCAATATGGTTGGGCTTGGAGCGTTAAAGTATTTCATTCTAAAGGTTGATCCTAAGAAGAATATGACCTTTAATCCTCGTGAGTCAATAGATTTTAATGGGAACACAGGACCATTTATTCAATATACTCACGCTCGTATCTGCTCAGTGCTTCGTAAGGCACAGGAGATGGGGCTAGCGGTTTCGGATTCGATCTCAAGCCAAGGCTTTTCAACCGTTAAGGAGGTTGAGCTGGTTAAGCTGATTAGCGAATTTCCGATAATCGTTGAGCAGGCAGGTAAGGATTTTAGCCCCTCGGTTATTGCCAACTATGCCTACGAGTTGACCAAGGAGTATAACCAATTCTACCACGATCATCCAATCATTAAGGAGGAGAATAAAGAGATTCAGGCGTTAAGATTATCGCTTTCAAAAATTGTAGGCGATACCATTCGTATGAGCATGTGGCTACTGGGAATTGATGTGCCGGAAAAGATGTAAAATTAGCTGAAAGCTAAATATTTAAAATCACTACTGACCGACTAAAATATTATATAATTCATGAAATACTTGATATTACTACATTCAATGTATAGGTCACCCCTGCCTACCCTGCTTACCGGCAGGCAGGCCTAATGGGGCTTGATTTTCGGGTTTACCCGAATTATTGACTTCGTTGCCTGGCAACTGCTGGACCGCTAAGTCAATAAGGCGGGTTAATAAAAGTTACTACAAATAGGTCGTCGCTCTGCGACTTTAAAAGCAGCATTGCTGCGAACTATTTGTAGAATAGATGATTATATTTCAGCCAGAAGCAGCATCGCTGCGACCTACTGAATTTAGATTCTTTCTCGGTTAATAATGATTTAAAATATTGAATTTAGTATAACCTAAAGCACAGTAATTATGGCTTTTCTAAACTGGACTGAAAGTTTAAGTGTAAAAATCAATTCTATAGATGAACAGCACAAAAAGCTGATAGAATTGATAAACGGATTTTATGAACAGGTAAGTCATCGAACGAATGACGAAAATATTTCGATTCTGTTAAAAGGAATGAAGGATTACACTCAAATGCACTTCGATTATGAAGAGAAGTATATGAAGCAGTTTAATTATCCCGATTATCCAAGTCATAAAAAAGAGCATGATTTTTTTATATCGAAAGTAGCAGAAGTAGAAGAGAAGGTAAAAAAGGGAAAAGTTGTATTATCATTCGAGATCACATCATTTTTAAAGGATTGGATTAAGAACCATATCCAGGGTTCTGATAAAAAGTATACCGCTTTTTTTATTAAGAATGGGATTAAATAGTTACTGCTACTGGGATTTTAAAGTGAGTTATAAAATGTAATTATGCCATTATTGTTGGAATAGAATATAGAAAAAGCCCTTGTTATAAGGGATTTTGTGTTTATAATTTGAACATATTAACTCTTCCTGAAACCCTATATCTCGATTAACCTAACAAATGGTAAGGAGTGAATCACCTTATATTTTCCCAATTCTCTTTAGCTCCCAGAAACACTTTGCAGTAGCATTTATATCAACAGCAGCATTATGTGCTTCGTCAAACCCTGTCCTGAATAGTTTGTAGTGTAACTCCGATAATTTAGGCCATTTATAACCGTAAGGTCCAGCCAATGCACAAAAATTTGTAGTGCTTTGCATTGTACAAATCTTTCTTTTAGAGGGAATAATGTTTTGCATCCTTACCCTTAAAAATTCTGCTCCTACAATTTTTTCGTCAAAGCTTATATTGTGTGCTACAAGAACTTCAGCCTGATCTATTAATGAATGAAAATGCTTTAAAACAGCTGATAATGACTCTCCTTCTTTTAGGGCTTTTTCTGTTGATATTCCGTGAATGCGAGAAGCATCAGCAGGGATTGTAAAGCCTTCAGGTTTAATTATAAAATCACCTCCAGAAACCTTGTTCCCTTTTTCATCATAGTACAGGAATGCCAGCTGAACAAGCCTTGGCCAATTATTTAGGTCTGTTACAGGTGCTTTCCAATTTCTTGGTAATCCTGTTGTTTCGGTATCAAAAAATAAATACATAAATATATTTCTTTAGATTTTGGTTCTTATGTGTAAAGCAGCTTGTATAATTAACCTAAAGTTTATTATTACCCTTATAAATGCAACTATATCCGAAATGCCCATTTTTTGGTAATTCAAAACTAAGCAATAAAATACACAGATGCAATGGATAGGGCATTTGCTTTGCACAAGAACCTTTCACCTTTCCTGAAAGAAGGGGTCGGGGGTGAGTAGGTTATTTCACATTTTCATACAAACTTTTGGTTTGTAGATTATGCTTACCCCTTGAGGTTACCTCGGGGTTAACATCAAGCTTTAGTAATTTCGGTTTACTGCCAACCTCCATTGCAGTGAGATAAACTAGTTTGGTTATTTTTAGCATCTTTTTGTAATCGATAAATTCTAGAATATCATTCGGTGTGTGGTAATCATGGGTGAACCCACAGAAGAACCAAACAGAAGGGATACCAAAACGAATATGTGGGTATTGGTCGCTCCTGAAATAAACTCTTTGAGGATGAATTAGGTTGGAATACTTGTAGTTAAATCCCAAATTAATTCCAAATTGCTTATTGGTTTTATGAATTGATGCGTCAAGCTCTGTGCTGAGCAAATCAGAACCCACTAAGTATAAGCTATCGGGGTTGTTCCTGCCGAGCATATCCATATTGAGGCAAGTATTAATCTTCTCGACAGGGATGGATAAATTATTGATGAAGTAATGCGAACCAATATACCCTCTTTCCTCACCTGTAAACCATGCAATGATAACCGATTGTTTAGGTTTTTCAGTAAGCAGTGCTTGAGCAATCTCCATAAGGGCAACAGTTCCTGTTGCATTATCGTCGGCACCTGCAATTATTTCACCATCACTAATTCCAAGATGATCGTGGTGCGCACAGATTACGATGTATTCGTTCTTTAAAACAGGATCTGAACCTTCAACAAGGGCAAGTACGTTACGTGTTGTAGCAGGTGTCGTTTTAACCTCAATATTTAGATTAACCAACGTTTTGGGTATTACCTTGCATGGAACTTGAACCCCTTTACTTACACTTTCAAACATTCCTGCAATCTCGCTTTTTGGAACCCTTAAAATTGCAGAAGCAACATCGTGGCTTATCTCTGCTTGAAAAAACGGTAAATTTGGTCTTAAAGGGCTATCTGTGGTTTTAGCTAGCGGAGCTGGTATGCCCCTTCTTTGAGAATCGTATTGAATGGGCATTCTGCCACTAGGAATATCTGCAAAGATAACTTGACCTTCGGCTTTCTTCTTCTCCCGATCCATGTTTACGATAGAAAGTACTGCAGCAGCTCCCTTATCCCTAATGGCTCTAATTCTTGATTCAAGCCTATACGAATAGGTAAAACCCAATGCAAATTGATTATCAGGTAGTTGTTCATCGAGAAGTATAACTACTTTACCAAAAAGATCTAGATCTTTTAAATCGTCCCAACCTTTTTCTTTATTCACTAAACCCAAACCAACAAAAATAGCATCACCGTAACATGAGCCTGATGTGTAGAAATTTCCACCAAAAGATTCTTCATAGTAATATGTTTCCTCACCTTTTTCTGTAATTACTCTTAACCTTGAATTGGCTGTTGAAACCTTGGTAACGCTTATTGGAATTGATTGGTAGAATGAACCATTAGGTAGAAATGGTTTAAGTCCTACATTTTTACACCAATTTCCAAGATATAGGGTTGCAATTTCGAGTTCGGTGGAAGGCGTTTCTCTGCCCCTGAATTCGCTTGCTCCTAGGAAATCCATATGGTAGCGTAGCTCTTTCTCTGTTATTGTCTTCAACCCTTTGTTTTGACCTGATACAGAGATGATTGAAAATAATAAAATAATAATTGAGATTGATTGAAATAGCTGTTTCATTTGAGATATTATTTAGGGTAAGTATTGTAAAACATTGATTTTCATTAAATTATTCTATTAGACCTCATTTTTTTTCAGAGGTTTAATTATCAGAAAAGAGTTATAAAGCTCCTGTTTTTGCATTCTTTTAGAAACTGATTAAAGTTTAATAATTATAGCAATGGGATGAAATATTTGTAAAAAGATAGACATTAAGGGTATTAACAAAATCACCCCTCCGGGGTAGTACGCTTGTAGGTTACCGATGTTTCAGCCTTCTGGGCTTAATGTATTGGTAGCTGTAGATGAAGACACCGTTAGGCGTGATATCTCGGTATAAAGGAGATTCTTAGTTTATCCTAAACACCGTAGGTGTGGTATACTCCTTTGAGAAAAGGATGACCCCTCTATTATAATCAGTGATTTTTCTTTGTATGAAGAAAGTTTATCATCAAATATTTAAACAGTTTCTTAAATTCTTTTTTAATTTTAAAGAATTAATTAGAAGTTGAGAGTAATCAAAAACGTATTGCATGAAAAGCATTTTAATTGCATTAATCATAGGCGTTGCAGCAGGATTAATAGATGTAATTCCAATGATTATCCAAAAATTGGATAAAAGGGCTTGCTGGTCGGCATTTAGCCATTGGGTTGTTCTTGGGTTGATTATACCATTCGTTCATTGGGATATTCAACCTTGGTTCAAAGGATTGATAATTGGCGAACTAGCCACGATTCCAGTTATGATTATTGTTTCTCAGAGGGATAAAAAAGCATTAATCCCAATAAGCATATTTTCTGCTATACTAGGTATTGGTGTAGCTGTGGCTGGGTCAATTTTTATTTGCTAACGATATGGAGTCCAAGAATACACCTAACACCCAGTTGATTGCACCATGTGGAATTAATTGTGGGGTTTGCTTAGCTTACCTAAGAACAAAAAACAAATGCGAAGGCTGCTGGGGTTCCGATACTAAAAAGCCAAAGCATTGTGTGGCTTGTAGCATAAAAAACTGCGAACATCTATTAAAAACTACCTCTAAGTTTTGTTACGATTGCGAGAAATACCCATGCTCAAGAATAAAACAGCTTGATAAGCGGTATCGGACAAAGTACAAAATGAGTATTATTGATAATCTCCTTTTAATCAAGGAATCAGGGTTAAGCAATTTTATTCAACTTGACAAAATCAAATGGAGTTGCAAGAATTGCGGCGGAACGATATGCGTACATCGTGGATATTGCTTGGATTGTGATAATATGAGTAATAGGGTAGCAAGTATCAATAATTAAATCGATTATCAAATATAAATATGAATCAAAGAATCTATCAAGTTGATGCATTTACCGATAAGGTATTTGGAGGAAATCCCGCTGCTGTTTGTCCTCTTAAAGAATGGTTGAGCGATGAACTTCTTCAGAAAATTGCTATGGAGAATAACCTTGCCGAAACGGCATTCTTCGTTAAGCAGAACGAGCAATATCATATTAGGTGGTTTACCCCAACGGTTGAAGTTGACCTTTGTGGACATGCAACTCTTGCAGCAGCCTTTGTTCTATTTAGCTACGAGAATCATAATGGGAATGAAATTCAATTCTATTCCCTACGAAGTGGTGGATTAACGGTTAGCAAGCAGAGTGATTATTTAACCCTGAATTTCCCAACCGATGTTTATGAACGCATCGAACTATTTGAAGAATTAACCATAGGTTTTAAATTTAAACCCATTGAGGCGCTAAAAGGGAAAACGGATTATATGCTTGTTTTCGAGAATGAGGATCAAATCAATAAATTATCACCAAATTTTGATGCGATTTCAAAATTGAATGCTCGTGGTGTGATTGTTACAGCTAAGGGGAATAGCGTTGATTTTGTATCACGGTTTTTTGCACCACAATCCGGTATTAACGAGGATCCGGTTACCGGCTCAGCACATACAACGCTTACTCCATACTGGGCTAAAAAACTAGGAAAGAATGAATTATCTGCAATACAGCTCTCGGAACGTAAAGGGTATTTGAATTGCAAGTATTTGAATGAACGGGTTGAGATTAGCGGAAAGGCTAAACTTTATCTTATTGGTGAAATCATAGCTGAATAATAGATATTTTAAAATATGAGGATTGCAATCACATCAGATATACATGGGAATTCATGGGCGTTAGAGGCTGTTCTTAGCGATATTGGTCAAAAGGGTATTACTTCTATTTATGATTTAGGCGATAGCTTATATGGCCCATTAGACCCAAAAGGTACATTCGATCTGATATCAAAGAATAATATTATAAGTTTATGTGGTAATCAGGATCGAAATATTGTTGAGAACCAGCATGGTAATGGGAATCAAACATTAGGTTTTGTTTTGCAAGAATTAAATGCTGATGCTATTAATTGGCTCACGGAATTACCCAAAATAAGGCGTATTAACGATAGTATTATACTCTTTCATGGGACACCTGCTAACGACATGGAATATTTAGTAGAACAGCTGAATCCTGGTTATGTTGGAATTAAAGGTACTCATACCTTGGATGGGATATTGAAAGGAATTGCTGAGCATATAGTTTTCTGTGGTCATAGCCATAGTCCTAGAGTTGTAAAAACTGAAAAAAAGTTAATTATAAACCCTGGTAGCGTTGGTTTACCTGCATACGATGATGAATTGCCTATTCCTCACAGGATGGAAAATTTTTCACCTTTGGCTAGATATTGCATTCTAGATAATACAGATAATATCAAGATAGAACACATTGCTGTTTCGTATGACTTTATGAAGCCAGCTAATAGAGCAAAAAAGAATAATAGACCCGATTGGGCAAAATGGATTGAAACGGGCATTGCATAGAAATTAGTAAATTAACGTCAGTTCGACGTAAGAAACAACTTAAATGATATATTATCAGTGTTTTACTTTATTGGGAGAAATGGAACCGAGCTTGCGAACCGAACGTAGTGAGCTCAGCGAAGCTAGTTCGGCGTAGCCAATGATGCCTGCCTGCCGGTAGGCAGGGAAAAATGGAATGTTGAAAGAAAAATGTTAGAAGAAACCCCATTATTCCACTGTTCCCTGCCTACCGGCAGGCAGGCACCATTCCAATTCCAAAAGAAATATTTGTAACAAATTACATTTTAAAGCATTACCACTATTTCTTATATCGAACTCACATTAAATTAGTATGATCGAATATTGGGAGTCACGTTTTAGTAACGAGGGAGCAATGTGGAAATTTGAGCCATCCGATTCCGCAGTTGCTGCAATGAATTTATTCAAGTCAAACAGTATTCGTAAAATTTTAATTCCTGGATGTGGATATGGTCGCAATACAAAGATATTTTACAATAATGGATTTGAGATTACTGGAATAGAAATCTCTAAATCAGCCATCGAAATAGCAAAAGAAAATGGATTGAATTGCAAATTCCATCATGGCTCGGTTGCATCAATGCCATTTGATAATGATCAGTATGAAGGGATCTTTTGCTATGCATTAATTCATTTGTTAAATAGAACTGAACGACGAGCATTTCTTGAATCATGTTACAATCAATTAAAAGTAGGTGGATTGATGTTTTTTGTGATTGCCTCAAAGGCAATGAGTTTATATGGTAGCGGTAGATTCTTAAGTAAAGACAGATACGAAATATCAAAGGGATTAAAGGTATTCTTTTATGATCAGGATTCTACCATAAAAGAATTCTCGGATTTTGGAATAGTTGAATTTAAAGAGATTGAAGAGCCCGTTAAATATATGGTTGGGCAAGAACCAATAAAGTTAATACAAGTAATCTGTAAGAAGAGATAATATAACACTGTTAGAGTTCTAAACTCTGACAGTGTTATAGTTTGTGAAGAGGTATGCCCATTTAATATATATCATGGTAATGATGCCAAAAATAGTTGGTGAATTTAATGAAAATAGAGATTAACTTTAGTCAGTAAGGTTAAGAGGACGTAGGCTCTGCTGGAGAGCAACCTGCTAGCAATAAACCTTATGGATATA
>Ga0105099_10000391_pt1 | contig 30099 bp, 20 predicted proteins | sample PPLLak3cmMay2015_2_FD_79138 | JGI IMG/M metagenome (GOLD analysis project Ga0105099, IMG submission 79138) | Freshwater sediment microbial communities from Prairie Pothole Lake near Jamestown, North Dakota, USA - PPLs Lake P8 Core (1) Depth... | ecosystem: Environmental > Aquatic > Freshwater >... | reverse complement strand
TTTCAAAAGTCCTCAGCTTGTCATTCCGAACGAAGTGAGGAATCTAAAAGGCATTGGTATTAAGAGATTTCTCCCTTTGGTCGAAATGACAATTGATGCTTTTTTGAGTTTTGAAATTACCTCGTCATTTAAATAGATTAAGATTTGATCTTTCAATTCTGCATAGCAGCCTAGCATTCAATGTATGGGGAATAGGGGATGTACATGAAACTATGAATCGAAAAATTTATTATAGAGTTATCTTTTCATATATTCATGTGCGTCATTCCTCACCAACAATCAGATTGACAAGTTATATCACCGGCAGTATCATAATTTATGACGAAAATCGAAAAATTACTGAACAAATTACGAAATAACCCTCGAGATTGGCAGACCGAGACTCTAAAGGAGATTGCCGCAAGGTATGATATTCAATGGCGACAACCCGGCACAAGCCACGTTACATTTCGACACCCAAACGGTTCCAAGCTGACAGTTCCGGCCCACAGGCCAATAAAACCGATTTATATTAAAAAATTTGTTCAGCTGATAGATGAAGCAGAAGGAGAATAACCCTATGGAAGATCAATTAAAATATCCGTTTGAAATCAGACATCTTTCCGAAGAGGAAGGGGGAGGCTATCTGATATCCTTTCCTGATCTGCCCGGCTGTATTTCTGATGGTGAAACAATAGAAGCTGCGATAAAAAACGGCATCGACGCAGTGAATTCGTGGATTGCAACGTCCAGGGAATTTCATGACTCGATTCCCAAAGCCGGCAGCAGTCAGGCAAGCGGTCGCTTTGTTCAGCGGCTGCCCAAAGGTTTGCATTCAAGGCTTGCTGAGCGGGCTAAACAGGAGGGTGTCAGCATGAATGCACTTGTTACAGCGATTATCGCGGAATCAATGGGAAAAAGGGAAACTCAAAAATCAGCCACAAAACATCAGAAAGAAGAGGTTCAAGTCTATTCTCAAAGAGTTCCGAAATCACTCAGGGCAGCTGAATCAAAATCGCGGTATAGGACAAAAAAATAGCTATCCCCTATCTTCGCACCCGGGCTATCTGCCCCCCGACATCTGACCACTGCCCTCTGTCAACTCCCTTTCAACTTGCGCCTTGCACCTATATTTTAACCCAACCGTGAATTTCCTGTCCGTAGGGTTTGTCTTTGTCCGCCCCTGGAGGGGGAGGCCGTTCCTAATAGGAGAGTGAAAGCGGATCTGACCTCTGACCTCCGATCTCAGATATCTATCTTTCCAACCGTGAACTTTGAACTGTGAATCCAAATGAGATTTCCCCGTTTCCCCGATTCTCCGTTTCATTTTTTTGATTTTTTAAACACTTCAGGTGTATTTTCTCCAACATAGCTGCCAAATATTTTCAGCGGCCCTGGAGGGCTAACTGAAAACATATCAAGTTTTTCGAATCTAGTTTATTTTGCGACCGACTGGTCTGCCATTAGATCAGAGGAGGTTGCAGCTTAAGTCTTATCAGAATGATTCAATTCCCGCTGATCCGAAATCATTTTCGGAAGAGCGTATAGATATTGGGTTTTGTCTATCACCAACAACACAGTAAATTAAGTAGGGGTGAAAAGGTGAGTCAACTAAAGACCCCTTTCATGTTGAAACTTCAGGAGATCGATGAAGGAGGTTGCCATGCGACGAATCTTAAACGCAGCAATCATGTCATGCATTTTGATGGCAATTGCAGGTTTCTCAGGTTGCGTCTGGGGCGATGATGATGGGACATCCAATCCGGGTTTAGATAAATGTACGACGCCTGCTTTTTCTCCAGGCGCCGGTGAATTTACCTCTGACCAAAATATTTCAATAAGCACATCAACTCAAGGAGCGACTATTTACTACACAACGGATAATTCAGCCCCATCGACATCTTCGGCCCTCTATTCTGCTCCAATATCTGTATCCGGCAATGGCGCAAACCTGACCATCAGGGCGATTGCCGTGAAAACCGGAATGAGTGACAGTGAAATATCAAACGGGACATTCACCATCAACTATCTGAAAGTGGCTTCTCCACGGATTTCACCAGCACCGGTTAAATTCAACTCTTCACAGACAATAATAATAACCTGCGCTACAGACGGAGCCACAATACATTATACTATTGATGGTACTGATCCGTCAGAAACCACCGGAACAGCCCTGACAAACGGCACTTCATTCACGCTCAGCTCAACAAGCACGGTAAAGGCTATTGCCTTAAAACCAACCATGCTTGCCTCTGACATAACCAGTGTCAATTACACGTTCCAGCAGTGGACCTGGGTTTCAGGGGATAACACAGTCGATCAACCTGGTGTCTATGGTACCAAAGGGATATCAAGCGAATCTAACAAACCAGGGGCGAGGGTTTCCAGTGTGTCATGGATAGACACATCAGGAGATATGTGGCTGTTTGGTGGTCAGAGAGTTTTTTTACTGATAATGGAGGTGACCTTCATGAATATAATGACCTGTGGAAGTTTGAATCTTCCACCGGTGAATGGACCTGGGTTTCCGGGAGTGATATACCGGATCAGTCCGGTGTCTATGGCATAAAGGGGACTGGGAGCACGAATAATAACCCCGGCGCCAGGGGAATCAGCGTATCATGGATAGATGCATCGGAGAATCTTTGGCTATTTGGAGGCGGAGGACATGACTCTTTTGGAAATCCTTTACTTTTAAATGACCTTTGGAAGTTTGAGCCATCAACAGGGGAGTGGACCTGGGTTTCAGGAGATGATGAAGGCGGTCAACCCGGCGTCTATGGCACAAAAGGAATAGCAAGAGTGTTTAATAAACCGGGCGCAAGGACTGCCGGTGTGTCATGGATAGACATTTCAGGGAACATATGGCTGTTTGGGGGATGGGGATATGATGTTTCAGGCCATGAAGCCTATTTAAATGATCTATGGAAGTTTGAACCTTAAATGTTGCATAAAATTAATCGTGGAGTGAATGTGAAAGGGGACACTGTTAGCTTGTTACCTGTGGGGAATGACGTACATGAATATATGAAAAGAAAACTCTATATGAAATTCCGATTCATAGTTTCATGTACGTCCCTGTTTACGTTTTGGGCAAATACATTAAAGATTTTTTACGTATTTCGCCGCAAAAGTACCCGCACAAAATCCCGAGAGGAATGCAGGGCCTAGACCGCCGCATGGGGAGCCTTTACCTTTCAGTATGCCGGTTTCAGCGCCGCCACCCATCATCATCGCCATACCGCCCTGGCCACCGGGCATACCACCCATCATGCTCGGACCGCCGGCTTCCGAAGCGCCGGAGCCGGAAGAAGAAAAAGCCTGGGCCAAGGCCCTTGAAAGAGCAGTACGGGCTACTTTCTCCTCTGCAGTCCAAATATCCCCGCCCATTGCGCCATTGGATGAACCTATCATAAACCCGCCGAAGATTGTGCAGCCGTCTCCGGCAGCATACAATCCGGACATCACCTCGCCTTTTGCATCAAGGACCTGGAACCTGGAATTTACTGCAATACCGTTTCTGCCCTTTGTGCTCTGGGACCAGCGGTTACCAAAGACTGCATAAAATGGAGGTTTCTTAACCGGCTGGAGCATCTGGGCAGATTTTCCGAAGTCCAGATCCTTGCCTGTCTCACAGAACTTGTTGTATCTCTCCATTGTGCCGGCAAATGCACTGGGGTCTATCTTCATCTTAAGTGCCAGTTCTACAAAGGTGTCGGCCTTTCTCGTATGATTTCCGCTTGCTCCCGCATCATCCATGGCCGCTTCCCACTCAAGATCCGCCTTCAAATCTCTGGAAGGCTCGCCCATCATCGCGCGCATATTGTCCTTCTGCGATGCGGCCGCTTCGACTATGTCACTGTCGACAATAGCAATCCATACACCATCCGGCTGTGCAGCCAGATCTCCCCCGCCTGCGCCTGCTTCATTTTTCCAGCGCTTGCCGTGAAGATTGATAATTACACACTTCCCCGTCGCAAGAGTCAAAAGGCCTGGTGACCAGGGATGACGCACCATGCCGTCGCCATAAAAACCTCCTGGGAAACTCGCGCTCCTTATGGTCGGGTCTATATATGCGCCGATCTCCTCGGCGGCAAGGATGCAATCTCCTGTCATGGCTGGCGGGCATAGGCTGTGCATCTTTCCTCCCGCGCCAAACTCCTTCGGATAATATTTTTTGAGGAGTTCCTTGTTGGCCCCGTATCCTCCCGCCGCTATAACGCAGGCCTTGAAGTTGATCACTAATTGTCCGTCTTTTGTATCTGCTATACAAACCGTCACATTGCCCTGGTCATCCTTGACAAACTTCCTTGCACGGGTTTCAGTAAGAAGGGTAATTCCCTTCTTCTTGCAGTACTCGGTCAGGTGATCAACAACCCATGATCCCATCCTGCCTGGTCCGATGCTGTGGTCAGGCAGATCCTTATACTTTTCGGTACGCTCAAGGTTTTTAATGCTTCCCGCTTTCCAGAACGAATTTGTATCTCCGCCAGTCTTGATTACTGAGAACATTTTCCTCGCCTCCTCCTCAGTTGTCGCAGTCACAAGCCAGTCAAAGAACTGTCCGGAGAGGTCCTGGGGATCTTCGTTTACCTTGAATCCCGCATCCTTCTGCCACTTTGAATCCGTTATCGGTCCTGACTCTCCCATGCCGCTGGCAAAATATGTGCAGCCAGCCGGTTTCTTGGCTTTTTCAAGGATAACCACCTTTTCCCCAATGAGATCAAAGGCCCTGGCGCCCGCAACAAGACCGGAACCTCCGGCGCCCAACACCAACAAATCACAGTCCATAATTTTTGTAATCATAACTTTATCCTCCTTATGGAAAATCAGATTTCTGTTTCAGTAACCACGGAAATAGGACATTCCCTGTAACAGGTGCCGCAATGGATGCATTTGTTCTGGTCTATCTCATTTCCGGTGTCACCGAAGTGGATAGCCTTTGCCGGACAGAATGTCCTGCATACCTGGCAGCCTATGCACCCATGATCAATGAAGTATATCTTGGTTGCTTTGGCGCTGTTAGTTACAGTTGGCTTGGTATCAGCGGGTTTTGCCGCAGCCATCGAACTTGCAGCGTTCAAAAGCAATGGCGATGCGATAGCAGCGGAGCTTACCATCATAAATTTTCTTCTGGTTAAATTATGACACTGTGAATCCATATCGATCTCCTTTTTTTTTTATGATTTTTTCATAAAGTTGGAATCCATAATACCATGGCGTTGAAGTGCACTGAGAATCCTGATTAAAATATAAGAAGTTTATAATAAATCCAATTAATACTAAAGATAATTGACCATTACGATTGAAAAAAGATATGGCAATATGTGACTATTTTATGACATTTTACGTTGTTTCTAAGGGATGATTCAAACCCCTCCCATTCAAACGAGATAAGCTCTTAGTCCGGATTGAAGGCTACATAACGCCCGCCACGAGCAAGGACGATGCAGTCCCTTCAGTGTAGAATCGGGGACGCAGTAATAGAATCGTGGGGAATCAGGGGCGTAGGTTAAAAAGTAAAAATAATTAAGCGATTCATCTTTTAACCTACGTCCCCTGATTCCCAGAAGATATTTTGGCAAGATTCAAGACCTGACATTGGTATTTTCGGATAATTTTTATCTTGACAAGCTAATGAATATTCATTACTTGTGGTTCACATAAAGATCATTAACGTATTTTATGGTCTATACACGAACCAAAAGGAAAACAATGCCAAAATCCATTACACGCACTTACTCACGCTATAGCCGCGATGCAGCTGCCTTGCTCGGCTCATTAATCCGCGAAGCGCGTAATGAGCGTAAGCTCACCGCTCAGGAATTGGCCGAGCGCGCTGGTATTTCCAGAGGACTGCTGCAACGCATCGAAAAAGGCAACCTCAAATGCGAAATGGGCGCCGTGTTAGAAGTGGCAACCATTGCTGGCGTCAGACTGTTTGATGCCGATGAAAGTACGTTGACGAAATACCTGGGTCAAACCAGGGAAAAGTTGGCGTTCCTGCCAAAGTCTGTTCGCAAGAAAGCCAAAGTGGTGCGCGATGACTTCTAAGAAGGAGAAAGAAGCCTTTGTCTGGATATGGCTTCCGGACGAAACCGAGCCTGTCGTAGCCGGACGGCTTGAGGCTTATAACGGTAATATCCTGTTCAACTACGGTAAAAGCTACCTGGATCGTATCGGTGACAGCAAACCTGCCATTGCGATTTACGAACCCGAATTGCCGTTAAAGGCTGGGGTGCTGCCTTTGACCGAGGGCTTGACAATGCCAGGCTGTATTAGGGATGCTGCGCCAGATGCGTGGGGCCGGCGTGTGATTATCAACAAAAAATTAGGGCTTAAAGGCGCGGGCACAGATACAGCCGAGCTTGATGAATTGACCTATTTGCTGGAGTCAGGCTCGGACCGGATCGGTGCGCTCGATTTTCAGCGCTCACCTACAGAGTACGTGCCGCGTACCGCTAATAACGTCAGGATGGAAGAATTGATTGAATCCGCAGAACGGGTCGAAAAAGGTGTGCCCCTCACACCGGAGCTGGATCAAGCGTTGTTCCATGGCAGCTCTATCGGAGGTGCTCGTCCTAAAGCCTTAATTCAAGACCAGGGTAAAAAATATGTGGCCAAGTTTTCATCCAGAACCGATCTGTACAGCATCGTTAAAGCTGAATTCATCGCCATGCGGTTGGCTGAATTGGCCGGGCTGAATGTTGCGCCGGTAAAGCTGGCCAAAGCGGCAAACAAAGACCTATTATTGATCGAGCGCTTTGACCGAGTTCCAAAAGGTGATAATTGGACGCGAAAGGCCATGGTCTCCGCTCTAACCCTGCTTAGCTTAGATGAAATGATGGCGCGGTACGCCAGCTATGAAACTTTAGCCGAAATTATCCGCCACCGTTTTACCGATCCGAAGCATACGTTGAAAGAACTGTTCTCTCGGCTTGTTTTCAATATTCTGTGCGGCAATACCGACGATCATGCGCGAAACCATGCTGCGTTTTGGGACGGCAAAGCGCTTACCCTGACGCCTGCTTATGACATTTGTCCGCAAGGCCGCACAGGCTATGAGGTTTCACAGGCCATGCTCATATCTAACAACAATAATCTGAGCCGACTCAAAACATGCCTGGAGACCGCGCATAACTTTCTTTTATCTGAGGAAGAAGCCCGCGAAACATTCGGCAAACTGACTGCCGCAATCGAACAGCATTGGGAAGCCGTCTGTAAAGAAGCTGAGTTGAATGAAGTGGATAAGAAACTTCTTTGGAGACGGCAGTTTCTAAACCCCTATTCGGTTGAGTAGCACACAGAGGGTGAAACAATTTGACACCTATTCTTTTTGAAGAATTAAAGCGCCGCCAGCCTCTCTCCCAGCATATAGCCTTCGGTCATTGCCATGCCTATGCTTATTCCGGCGAGCGGACTCTGATACACGGTTATGAAGCGGCCTCCGGCATTGTTTCCTGCCGCATAAAGACCCTTGATGGGTTTGAACTCGCAGTTAAGCACGCGGCCGTCCGCATCCGTGTCAAGGCCTGTGGTTGCACACATGCCCGGGCTTATGCCGCCAAACATGCCAGGGCCGTTGTAACTGCTCAGGACGCCATAGAATGGCGGATCTTTGAGGCTGGTAACCTTCATGATGCGCGGGTCTTTGCCGAAGTCCTCATCAACACCTTTTTCGCACAGCTCGTTATATCGTTTGATCACGGACATGGCCGTTTTCCTGCTTTCGCCTTTATAGCAGTCCATGTAGTCAAGAAGCTCCTCAACAGTATTGCCGCAGCATGGGGTGCCGCTCACGCCGGGCAAACCGTTCGGCCCTCCTCCCGGCATGCCCCCTTGCCGGCCTTTGGATATGGGGCCTGGTTTTATGTTGTCAAAATAACTGAGCCTCCCCCCGAGGGTTCCGCCTGAATCGGCAGTATCCGGCGCCATGTGGCGCGGCGGCATCATCTCAATGACCCTCGCCCAATTGGCATCCATTAATGTGACGGTAAAGCTCTCCTTTGGACGGGAAAGGGTGGTGCCTGCGGCCTCATCGCAGAAGCGTTCGCCATGATCGTCGAGCTGCAGATACCACGCTCCTGTACCGGGATCGCCGTTCCCCATGGTTGATCGCGGGCCGATCTCTATATGGCCTCCTGCCCAGATACCTAGCTTGATCCCGGAACCGTCACGGGTGAGGCCCATGCCCCTGCTCGTCTGTACAAGGTTCATATCTCCTTGAGCCTCGGCTTGATGCCGAAGGTCATCCAGGATATCAACGAGCATCTCGCGGTTTGCAGAAAAATCGCCCGCGCAGAGCGCAACGCCTTTCCGGGCCTTGAAGCGAATGTATTTTCCGTCCGATTTCTTGGCGACAACTCCGGTTACTGCCCCGGTGCTATCAAGATCGCATATCTCCGCATGGTGCTCAAAAAACCACTTGGAGCCACCGGCCTCTGCCTTCTCTTTATGCATCTTCAAAAGGACCGGCCACATCTCTCTCCCTGCATTTTGCTTTTTACCGAGGAAAATGGCAGTTCCGTAAAAGAATCTCCATCCTGACACCTCCAACAGGACCGTCGGTTTGGGGGGGCAGCTCATGACGTGGCAGTTGTCGACCATCCATTCCTTGTCAACCAGACTAATGACCCAATCCAGAATCTTTCCGCTGTTCTTCACAAAATAACTTACCCTCTTGGGATTATGGCGGATCACGTTGCGGCGGGCCCACTCCCTGAGAAATTCATCCTCATTGATCCTTGGCGCCCCCTGGCTCATTGCATACTGGGAATTAACATGGCCGACCTCTTTCCCGGAACCTGGGACGTAGGCCTTCTCGGTCTGGTTTTCGATTACTGCAACGGAAGCGCCCTTACGGGATGCGGCGCAGGCGCAAATCAGACCGGCATTGCCGCCGCCCACAACAACAACGTCATAGGTTCCGCCGTCGCTGATGAGACTTTCATCGATGGGATCGGGCTTGTCCCGCCATGATTTTGTGGGAGTATTGTTCTGATTTTTTGATTGTTCGGTGTGTGCGGGATGAGCAACGGCTAATGCACCTATTGCGCCCGTTGCGGCGGCGCCTTTAAGAAAGGAACGACGATCCAGCTGCACCCCGGGCTTCCTCCCTTTTTCAGACATATTTATCTCCTCCTATGTCGGCTTGTTATAAATAACCTTCCTCTTCTCAGAAGATATGAAACATAATCCTATTTAATTTATTGATAACCTGTTCGTCCTCGATGTTAAAGGAATCACTGTTATATTTTTCGAGCAGCACTATAACCGCTTGCGACTGCTTCCATGGTAAGGCCGTAGCTTGCACAATCTCCGATCGGTATGACCTCGGGGACTTTTACCTTTAAACTTTTATATAGCTCGTCATTTGGCGCCATCTCTGTAATCGGTATGATGGTGTCGGCCTCGATGGTCTGTCTATTACCCTCCCTGGTGATTATAGTAATACCCTTTTTAGTTATCTCTTCATATTTAACGCCGGTCAGCAACGTTACCCCTTTTTTCTGTGTCCATTCGAAAAAGTGCCTGTTGTTAACCCCGGCTATTCTTTTATCCTCCCACGTCTCAGCAGTGTCCATCATGGTTACCTTTCTGCCGCGCTTCACCAGAAATTCGGTCAGCTCACAGCCGTGAAGTCCCCCACCGAGGATAACAACCTCTTTCCCGACAGGCATCCAGAGCTTCGTCAGCATCCGGAGGATACCCGGGGTTAAGAACCTTAAAAAGAATTTCAGCATCCCGTGTAATTTTACCGAACTGACTACGTTACGAAAGTGAATTCCCGGGATTTCCGGCATCACCGGAATACCGCCGGTAGCTACGAGCACTACATCCGGCTTTGTTTCGCTGATAGAAGATGGATCAAATGCCTTCCCCAATTTAATGTTAACCCCGAGTTTGGTAATCTGGGTTTTCAGATAGCGAACCATGTCCTCGAAATCCTGAGATTTGCCGTATTTTACAATGGCGGCCAGGTTTAACAATCCGCCTAACCTGGGCTCTTTCTCATAAAGCGTTACCTTGTGTCCTCTTATGGCCGCCACCCTGGCCGCTTCCATGCCGGCCGGCCCCCCGCCGATAATTACTACCTTTTTCTTCTCGGCTGCCGGTTCGATCGCGAAGTCCTGTGTGCCGCCCATAGCCGCATTTATGCGGCATCGCAAGTAATCGTGTTGCTCTATTAGTGCATGGCATGCCATACATGCCAGGCAGGGAGCAATATCCTCAACCCGCCCTTCGGCCGCCTTGTTAGGCAACTCGGGGTCCGCTATGAGACGTCTCTGCATAGCTATGAAATCCGCTTTACCCTCCCGCAGGATTTCCTCTCCTGTTTCAGGATCAATCCTGCCCACGGTTATAACCGGTATGGATACCACCTCCTTGATTTTGGCAGCCACGGGGGCTAACGCACCGACTCCATTATTGCGTGCATCAATCAGTTTATGCATCGGTTTCGGCGGTTCCGGAGAAAAAATAACCTCGTTCCATGGAAGACCGTGATACTCCCAATAACCGCAGGCGCGAACTTGAAGATAATCGGCGCCTGCCTTCTCGAACATTTTGGCGAACTCTCTAGCGTCCTCTATGTTTATTCCGTTTTCAATGCCGAATTCAGCGCCATTAAATAAAATACCGAGGGGAAAATCCTGCCCCAGCCGGTTCTTAATTTCCCGTATGATTTCGAGGAGAAAGCGGGCCCTGTTTTCAAGGCTATCGCAACCGTATTCATCATGACGCCTGTTCCAGGCCGGAGACAGAAAAGCGTTGCCAAGATGGGGGCCGCCGTCGTTTATCTCTATAGCGTCGAATCCCGCTTTCTTTCCCCTTTCGGCCGCATCGGCGAATTGTTTTACCAATTCTTTAATTTCTGCGACGCTCAATTCCCGGAGGGGCATACCGAAGTCCATCCCCATTGCCTGTAACTCACTTCTAGACAGCCCCGAGGATGATACCGGCTGAACACCATCATTCATCATGGTATTATAAATTCCGTGGAGGGGTCCTGCGTGATGTATTTGTGCATATATACGGCAATCATACTTATGAATTACCTCCGTGATCTTCTGATAGCCCGGAATAAATTTATCATCATCAAGACGCGGCTGTCCCGGATGGATAGCCCCCAAAGGATAATCGAGTATCGTCCCCCCAAATCCAATCAATCCCACCCCGCCTCTGGCCAGGGCTTCATAAAAGGGCAATTCCTGCTCAAGTATCGGGAAATCATTTTCATCAAGGTAGTCTACTCCGGCAGCTGTTCTTACGAGCCGGTTCTTAAGCTTTAAACTGCCTATTTGCCCAGGTTCAAATAACTTTGGAAATCTATTGCTGATCATTGTAACTCCTTATTAAATATTTTTTTATCAAGTTGCCCGTTTCTCAGATCTATGGGAGTTCTTTATGACGGGGGTGCCCCGTCATTTCCTCCCAGGTCTTAGGACCCACATCTTCTCGCTTCAACAACCTCCTGAAACGCCCTCTTGCCTCGGCTAATTCCAATTGCAGAGAAATATCACCGCTGCCTTTTCCGAGATCGACTTTTCCGGCATCACCTTTTCCGGCATCCTGATCTCGTTTCCGAAACTCAAATTCTATAGCCCCGGTAGGGCAAATCCCCTCACAGAACAGGCACATCTCGCAGTCCTGCGTTTTAAAAACGTATGGAAATACAGAGTCATCAATATTATAACAAGGGCAACCTTTGACACAGCGCCCGCAGCGGATGCACTTGTCCTTATTTATTTTCAGTTCATTTCCCGGCTGAGATTTCGATCCTTCACTGTTCGGTATCCCTTCGAGTTGCGTGACGTAGTTCATCGACGTCGGAATTGCCAACGGATACGGTTTTGTTTCGGTTTTTTTATTGCTGTCTGCAGCCGGCGTCGGACCCTGCTGCCCAGCGCCCATAAAGACGAAGGGATGACCCTTTCCCCAAATCTGATCGGATGTTTCGGTTGAGTGTAACGTCGGGATAATGCCGGTTTCCCCCCCGGATATTATCCTGCTATGCTCCACCATTGCTGCACCGAAGGACTCTGCCTCCGCCAGATCGATTTCATCAGGGTGTCCATCCGTGTACCATGGTTTCATATGTCCGGGGAGAGAGGCCTGACAATACCAGTCCTTCCAGCCGATAACGGTCATGCCAGCTTCCTGAAGCGGCTTTACCCCCCTTATTACACATCGCCCCGGCATAGTCCCATGGGTGGAGTACCAGAAGAAATGCTTGCCCTTCAAGGTCGGAGGCAGACTTTTACAATAATAAATAACAATCGGACTGGGGCAGCTGCTCCAGGTCGGGGCGCCTATCCCTATCAGATCATATTTAACCAGTTCCTCCGGTTTTACCTCTTTAACCCTGGCTATGTCGCATTGCCCTGTCAAGTTTGTAATTCCCTTTTGAAGGGCCTGGGCAATCTTCTTGGTATTTCCGGTCTGTGAGTAATAAATCACGATGCTTTTCATATCCCTGTACTTCCTGTCGGCCTCCTTCTCTGCCGCTTCGACAGGGGGGACCGCGCCTGTAATCTTCATGACAAACGGCGCCGCGACGGCAGCGGAACTGACAGCCATGAACTTCCTTCGAGTCAAATTTAAGTTCTTTTCACCCATGGTTACATCCTCCTTTTTATAATTTATATTTTTGCCGCCAGTTCTTTGCCAAGGACACGTCCCATCGTCATTGCCGTGCCCAATGGAATGCCGTTCATAGGGGTGACTAAATAGTTGGAGAACTTTCCGCCGCTGCTATTCCCCACGGCATACAGATTCATAATAGGATTGTAGTTTTTATCAATAACCGCTTGCTCCTCGTTGACCATTAGTCCGTTCAGGGTCACCGTTCCTGTCATGGGATGCTCCGGCATGCAAAACACGCCGAAAAAAGGCCCTTGATTGATGGGCAGCAGCAGTTTGGAATCTTTGCCGAAATCCTCGTCTTCGCCCTTTTCACAGAACTTGTTGTACCGTTCTATTTCGGCCTTTAAGGTGGATTTCATTTTATCGTCAAATCCCATATAGTTAAAAAGCTCATCCAGGGTCTTGGCTCCCCAACCAGCCACCGCCTGACGTTTCTGCGCGGGAATGCCGGGAGGACCTCCCATCGCTTCAGCCCCTAATGCCCCTCTTTCTACCCAGGAATTGAGCGTTTCTAAAGTAACTCGTGTACCGGCAAAGTGTTCCGGTGCAATGCGGGATTTTAATTCCTCGAAATGACCGTAGTCGAAAAATCCAAAAAATCTTTGGGGCTTCATACGGGCTGTACGGTACACGCTCCCAAAAACACCCATAAAGGATTCGTCATGGAAACGTTTGCCCTTGCTGTCCACCCAAATTTGCGGTGTAGTCCCGCCTGCGGGTCCGCCCCAGCTGCAAATGTTGGACGGCAGTTTCCAATCGTCGGGAGAGAACATTACCTGCGGAATAAGCGCGATTCGTGATCCCGGATCCACATAGCCGCCTGCCCATAAGCCCATCTTTATTGCGCTTCCGTCACGGCCGAATCCGGAAGTATGCATATTGCTCGTGTCAAGGCCATGGCTTTCCCAGGTCTCTCGCTGTTCATCTTGAAGCGCCCGATACATCGCAGGATTGCCGCCATAACCCCCGCCTGAGAGAACCACTGCCTTTCTGGCCAGAAACCTGATGTACTGGCCTTTAGCATTCTGTGCGACTACACCTTTTACGATGATTTGCGGAACCTGTGTATCCTTCATTATAAGTTTGCCGTTCTCATCCCATGATTCCTTCTTTTCGACAACACTGGATGTCTCCGTAATCAGAACGACGCCCTTGTGCTGCCAGTACCATGTGGCGCCCTGCTTTTCCGCCCTGGCAATATAGGTCGGAGCGGCCTTATTATAATTCATATTGATGGAGCCCTGAAAGCAACGATACTTGTTTATCTCGCCGCCCAACTCATAATATCTTGTGTTCGTCTGCCTGGCCTTGCTGTCCAGGCCGGTAATGATGGTAACACCATCCAACACCTCCTTAGGGGCATATGTCATCAGCCAGTCCACCAATTCCCCGCTGTTCTCCGCGAATTTCTTCATCAGACGGGGGTCGCTCCTGTTGCCGGTGCGTCGCTGCCATTCCGCCACGAATTCGCACGCCTTAACTTTTGGTATACCCCGACTCATGCAGTACTGGGAATTGATGTGGGCAATATCATGCAAACCATAGTAGGAGATTTTATCCTTGGTCTGAGATTCAATGACGGCAACGGTTACGCCGCCCTTTTCAGCAGCTGCCATGGCGCACATGGAACCGGCATTGCCGCCGCCTACAACTACAATATCCACTTCTACTGTTTTCACAATCTTGTCATCGCTAATGACCGGGGGTTCACCTAACCAGACAGGATATGTGCTTTTTGAGGCGGAACCTGCATTTGCAGTATTAGATGCAATGGTTTCCGCATGACCTTGGCTCGTTTCAAGAACACTTCCTGCAGCAACCCCGACTGTACTTGCCGCAACACCCTTAAGAAAATACCTGCGTGATAATTTCATACCGCTTCCTCCTTTTATTTTGTGACCCTAACCCGGCCAGGCATTAAACGACGACTGAAATAATTCGCAAATAATGCATGGCACGGGGCATAAGGATATATAACCTCAAATTTCAAATTTGAAATTTCCTTGAGCCCTGTGCCCTGCGCCTTTATTTTATCTTTTTCCCAGCACACTGCCTCTCCTGTCCTCCGAAGTCCCATAGGGACGAAGGAGGATGCGCCTTATTTCTTACATCGCCGCCAGCCTCTCCCCAAGCAAGCAGCCCTCTGTCATGGCCATGCCGATGCTCATGCCCGCCATTGGGGTCTGATACCTGATAATGAACCGGTTCCCGGCGTTGTTGCCGGCCGCGTAGAGCCCCTTGATGGGTTTAAATTCGCTGTTAAGCACACATCCCTCTGCATCCGTGTCAAGACCGACAAACGTATACCCGCCGGCGCCCATCCCCATGCCTATGCCTCCACCTTTATTTACGGTGCCATAGAACGGCGGATCTTTGAGCGCGGTCGCCTTCATGATATTCCGGTCTTTGCCGAAGTCCTCATCAATGCCTTTTTTACACATCTCGTTATATCGTGTGATCTCGGCCAGGGCCTTCTTCCTGGTCTCGCCCTTATAGCAGTCCATGTAGTCGAGAAGCTCCTCGATAGTATTGGCGCAGTACAGATCTCCTTGAAGAGTCCACCTTAAAAACCTATCCTTTCCCCAGCTATTCTTTTGCGGGCCGGGCTTTATGTTATCCAGCTGCGCCAGTGTCGGGGGCCAGCTGGTCATATCGGCAGTATCCACGGACCCGTGATGCGTCGGCCTCATCGCTATTACCTTCTTCCAATTCGCATCATGAATGGTGACGGTAAAGTTATCGCTAGGTTGCTTCATAGTGCTGCCGGCGGCCTCGTCGAAAAAGCGTTCGCCGTTTTTATTCAGCTGCATAAACCACACCCCCCCGCCCGGCTCGCTGCTCGATGCGGCACGGGGTCCGATCTCGAGATGACCGCCCGCCCAGATCCCCATCTTGATGCCGGAACCATCGCGGATAATGCCGATCTTTACACCGGAGGCGCTCAACGCCGCTCCAACACCCTGGCCGCCTGAAGTAACGCTGCCTCCTCGAGCTTCGAGTTCATGACGATAAGTATCCAGGATATCCATTGCCATCTCGCTATTCTGTGCAAAACCTTCGGCGCAGAGCGCGACACCTTTTCTGGCCTTGAAACGGACGTATTTCCCGTCCGCCCTCTTGGCCACAACACCCGTCACAGCCCCTGAAACGTCAACATCGCATATCTCGGCATGGTGTTCGAAGAACCATTTGGCGCCGTGCTCCTCTGCTTTCTTTTTATGAGCCCTTGCGACTACCGGCCATGTTTCCAGTCCCGAGTTATTGTTCTTATTAAGGAAAATAGCGGTTCCATGGTAGAACTTCCATCCGGATACCTCTGATAGGCATTCCGGCATAGGGGGGCAGCTCATCATATGGCAGTTTTCATCCAGCCACTTCTTGTCAACAAAACTAATAACCCAGTCAAAAATCCTGCCGCTGTTCTTCACATAAAAGCTTGCCCGCCTGGGATCATGACAGATTGCATTGCGGCGGGCCCACTCCCTGAGAAAATCATCCACTTCGATCCTTGGCGCGCCATGGTCCAGCGCATACTGTGAATTGACGGTCGCAACCTCTTTGCCTGCGCCGGCGACGTAGCCCTTCTCGGCCTGAGCCTCTATTACAGCCACGGAAGCCCCCTTGTTGGCAGCCGCGCTCGCACAATACATACCGGAGTTGCCGCCGCCTATGACTACAACGTCATAGGTCCCAACCTCTGAAATAAGACTCTCGTTGATAGGGTCCGGTTTGTCCCGCCACGATTTCATGCCGGTTTTCTCATTGCCGGCGGATTGCGCGGCAGTTGCGGGATGCGCGGCTGTGATGGTGGCCATAGCGCCGGTCGCAGCAATTCCTTTAAGAAAGCCGCGTCGATTAATTTGTGAGTTGGAAGTCTTTTCATTCTTAGACATATCTTCTCCTTTCAATTGGTGACAGTGAGTACTATTTTGCCTTTGTATGTGCCGACCCCGATCGGTTTATTGACTCCATCAACCGTCATGGTCAGGGTCTTCCCCTCCGGCGCCTTAATAACTGCGGCCTTGGCAACGGTAAGCGAGGTCAGATATGAAGTCCCGGCCACCGTCCAGACACTATTCTTGTCGAAGGATACGATCACGCCGTTGTTCACCGGCTCGTGGGCAGTCTGCGTGACAGCACTGAGCTCCTCGCAGTTGCTGACATCGATAACCGCCACGCCCTCCCTATAGGCAGCCGTGGCAGCGCTGATTATGCCGTTCACCCTGGCGTTGGCAAACTTGAGGTCGAGGTTCTTCACTCCCTGCTGGTCTTCTGTAGCACTACCGCCCTCGGAAAGGCCCTCTGCACTCATACCGGACATACTTGGCATCGAAACCGCCTCTATAGAGTTAGCCCTGAGGTTTGTAGTGGAATTGTAAAAGTTTCCCTTTACCTCCATGTTGGAGACGGTCATGAAGACATCTTTATTCGGGTCAGCCACCGTCAGATCGCGCCCCGGTATCGCTGCATCAGCACCAATGGGCACTATGAATCGGGAAGGCCCCATGCCAGGATCGTCATTGTCCATGAGCTGCAGAATGACGCCATTGCCGGGATTCAGTAAGGCATTGTCGATATTGAGATAGGGATTGCAGCCCTTTACCACAAATACGGATGAAGCCGTATTTAAGGTGGAGCCTTTGTTGACCTTGAGCTCACCGCCTTTCAGTCTGAACATCATGACACCGTAGACTGTGGAATTAATGACAGTGCCATTGGTGATCTCGCCGTCGCTTTTATCCGTGTGACCGCCTAAAAGTAGGGGGTAGCCCTGCACGTTTATGTTACAGTTGTCGTAGGAGATGAGGGCATCGCCGATGGAAAAGGCCCCATAGCCGCGCGCCCTCGGGCCGGTAAGCTCGATCGTGCTGTCCTTTAGATACATGCGGACGCGTTTCCCTCCGTCGATGGAGAGGGCGCCCCATCCGTTGCCCTGTATGTGACAGTTGTTGTAATAGACGGTAGCGTTGTCGCAAAGCTGGGTGACGCGGTTGGTTCCGCTAAGACCCAATGCCCACATCGGTACAAACCCTTCCCTGTCGGGGCTTTCGTTGATCAGGCGGCAATTGTTGAGGGTGGTTATGCTGTCTCCACCGGCGTGCAAGGTGCATCTTGTTACACCCTTGAGTTTAATCTCTGAGTTGTTGATGGTGACCTTTGATTTGCCCAGAGAGGTTATACCGGCGCCGTAGCCTATGAAGTCATTGCCTCCATTGCCTTCAAAATCAATCTTGACTCCTTCAATGGTGTATTCGCTGTTGCCCATAACCACGATGCCGTTGAAGTTGTCCTCGGTTCCCATAAGGGTAACGCCGTTCGTTGTCCTGTCGGTCACCTTTCCGCCTTTAACTATCGCCGGAACGGACTTTTCAGCAATATATCTGCCGTCCTCGATCAGGATCGCCGCCCTGAACTCCTGCGGTTCCTTGCTCTGCGACATGCTGGAAGAGGGACCATAGAATTTCTCAGTGACGGTGATGAAAATATCACCTTTAAAGACTCCAGGTTTTATCGCCTTTCCTATGCCGTCAACCGTCATGGTAAGGCTCTTGCCGTCAGGGGCCTTGACTATAGCGCCATCGGCAATGGTGAGGCTGGACAGGTTAGTAGTCTTATCGACGACCCAGCTTGAGCCTGCACTCACTGTCTTGCTTGCAGCAGACAGGGCAAGCGCTGGATTATCGATTGCAGCAAAGTGAAGCATAAGCATTGCTGCAACGCCCATTGACACCAGAATCCTAATAACTCTATTTTTAATGATCATTTTTGCCTCCCTTAAATTGATGTTTGTTTTTTCCTTGTGCCTTGCGCCCTGAGCCTTGCGCCTCAGTTATTAAATCTCCGCCAGCCTCTCTCCCAGCATATAGCCTTCTGTCATGGCCATGCCGATGCTTATACCGGCGATTGGGCTCTGATAAACTGTGATGAAGCGTCCGCCGGCATTGTTTCCTGCAGCATACAAACCCTTGATTGGCCTGAAGTTCGAATCAAGCACGCGGCCGTCTGCATCGGTATCAAGGCCGGTGGTAGCACACATGCCCGGGCTTATACCCCCGAACATGCCCGGGCCAATACCCATATTGCGGAAAATAGCTGTCCCAAACCAGAATCACCATATGTCTCCTTTTTGAGATTTTTACGAAACGGACTTCAAGTACTTGGCTGAAGCAATCCCGCCCTTGTACCCAGTGGTAACGCAGTTTGTCAGCCCTTCTAGGCTTTTTGTTCTCTTGACGTCTCTGAACGTTATACCATCGCCTCCTGCAAACAGTCCGGGAATTGTCTTGCCGTTTTTATCAAACACCTCCGTGGTATCATAATCAACAACTATTCCGCCTTTTGTGCATTGCGTAAAGCGATGTCCGAAAAATGCATAGAAGGGGGGCTTGAGGACAGGAACAAGGAATTTCGGATCTTTCCCGAAATCCGGGTCCCTCCCGTTTTCACAGATCTTGTTATATCTCTCGACCGTTTCAATAAACACCTTGGGATCTATGTCCATTTTTAAGGCCAGCTCCACAAGTGTGTCTGCCTTCTTGGTATGATTTCCCTTGGCGCCTGTTTCATCCATTTCCACCTCATTGGCGATTTCTTCCCTCCATTTTTTAAGGCAAGAAAGCTTTGAGGGCGTTGATTCGTTTGCAATGCACCTCTCTGCAACCTTCTGAACCGTGTCACTGTCGGCGATATTATAAACCGCTGCCTGCGGCTGATTGGCCAAGGAATCTGAATGCAGATTAACACCGCTCCCGTTTCTAATATCCTTAATCACATCATCGGTCAGCATCCAGCGTTTGCCGTTCAGATTTACAATCAGCATATCCGGCTCACTCGATATATTCTGAACCGAGTGTGAATAGGGGAAATGGCATGGACTGGCTCCGCCTGTAAACCAGGCGTTGCTCAGATCAATAGCAGCCCCGATCTCTTCAGCCATGTCAATGCAATCACCCGTAATGGAACGGGGGACAACGCACAACATCGGTTTATAGTTAAACTCGGTAGGCCAGATCTTTCTGCATTTCTCATAATCAGCGCCGAAGCCGCCGGCGCCGATAAAGCAGGCCTTGCAGTTTACCAGCAATTGTCCATCCTTTGTGTCGGCAAGAACGCCGGTTACTTTGCTGTTGGAATCTATTACAAATTTTCTTGCACGGGTCTCCGTAAGAATTGGTATCCCCGCTTTGCCACAGCATTCAAGCATCTTATCGATAACATAGGTTCCCATCCAGCCTGGTGAATGGCCGGGCTGCGGATGACCTTTGTATTTGTCCATGATGTCATGAACATGTATTGATGACCAGGCGCTTTTCGGGTCATCGGGCTTTGTTACATAAAAATACTTTTCCGCTCCGCCCTTGGATACCAGCCAGTCGAAAAACTGGCCGGAAATATCCGGCGGATCATTGACCTTCTCACCGGCTTCTTTCTGCCATGTTGAATCCTTTATTCTAAGACCGGCGGCAAAAAGGGTTGCCCCGCCGGGCTTTTTAGCCTTTTCAAGAACAATCACCTTTTTGCGGCTTACATCCGCCGTCTTTACAGCGGCCACCAGGCCTGCTCCACCCGCGCCAAGCACCACCAGATCGCAGTCAATAACTTTTGTTGTCATTCAATTCTCCTTTATTAAACTATCGTCTCAGAAATCGCGCCGACAGGACATTCCCTGTAACATGTGCCGCAATGCATACATTTGTCCTGCATTACCTCATTACGGCAATCAGCGAATCGGATGGCGCTTGCAGGACAGAACAACCGGCATGTCTGACAACCGACGCATTCGCTAGTAATAAAATAAAATTTGCCTGACAGGTTGCCCCTGGCCTCGGGGAGCGTCCCAGTAAGGTCCAAAAACAAAGGCAATGCTATTGCCTCGGAACTCACAATAATAAATTTTCTTCTGGATATACTTGAAGTTTTTTCAGCCATAACTCTCCTTCTAAATGTAATTTATAAAAGCCATAAGCTGCCCTATTAAGGAGCTGCATATAATGAATATCGATAAATTTAGTTAAATAAAAATCCAGTGCCGTAGAATTATAGCGCCGCCAGCCTCTCTCCCAATAGATAGCCGTCGGTTATGGCCATGCCGATGCTTATGCCGGCGAAGGGGCTTTGATACGTTATGATGAAACGGCCCCCGGCATTGTTTCCTGCTGCATAAAGGCCCTTGATGGGCTTGAATTCTGAGTTGAGCACTCGTCCCTCTCCATCCGTATCAAGGCCGGTGGTTGCAAGTATACCGGGGTTTATTCCTCCAAACAGACCCTCGCCGTTGTAATTGCTCATGGTGCAGTAGAACGGCGGTTTTTTAAGGCTGGTCACTTTCATAATGTGCGGGTCCTTGCCAAAGTCTTCATCCACGCCTTTTTCGCACAACTCATTATATCGTGTGATTTCTGCCAGGGCCTTCTTTCTGGTCTCGCCCTTATAGCAATCCATGTAATCGAGAAGTTCATCAATCGTATTGCCGCAGCAGGTTGTGCCCGCGATATTAGGCAAACCCATGTCGAGGTCTATTTTTTTTTGATCTTTTGACGGGGGACCGGGTTTTATATTATCCAGGTGCGTAAGCCTCGCCGTCCAGGTCCTTGCATCGGCACTGTCCGGACCAAGGTGATTCGGCGGCATCATCTCAAGGGCCTTCCGCCAATTCGCGTCATATAAAACGGCTCGAACACTGCCGACCGGTTGAGCAAGCGTAGTGCCGACAGCCTCGTCGCAAAAGCGTTCGCCATTATGATCGAGCTGAAGATACCATCCTCCTGAGCCGGGATCGCCGTTGCCCATGGTGGAACGAGGGCCTATCTCAACATGGCCTCCAGCCCAGACACCCATCTTGATTCCTGAGCCGTCACGGACGCTGCCCATACTTAGGCTCGCCTTTACAAGGTTGAGATCCCCCCTGGCTTCTGCTTGGTGACGAAGATCATCCAGGATATCGATTACCATCTCACGGTTCCCGGAGAAATCCCCTGCACAGAGTGCGACACCTTTCCTCGCCTTGAAACGGACATATCTTCCGTCGGCCCTTTTTGCTATAACTCCCGTTACGGCGCCTGAGGCGTCAACATCGCATATCTCTGCATGGTGATGAAAGAACCATTTGGCGCCGTCAGCCATGGCCTTCCGGTGATGGGTATTCAAGACTGTCTGCCATATATCCTTACCCAGCATCGCGGTCCCGTAATAGAATTTCCATCCCGACACCTCTAACAGAACCGTCGGCTTTGGGGGACAGCTCATCATATGGGTGTTCTGGGCCAATGTCTCCTTGTCGGCATAGCTGAGAATCCAGTCCAGGACCTTGCCGCTGTTTTTCACAAAATAACTTGCATGCTTAGGGTTGTGGCGGATTACATTGCGGCGCGCCCACTCCCTCAGGAAATCTCCCTCATCAATCCTGGGTGCGCCACGGTCCAGCCCATACTGAGAGTTGACTGTCCCTACCTGGCCGCCGCCAATGCCCGGGACATAGCCCTTCTCTGCCTGGTTTTCTATCACAGCCACGGAAGCCCCTTTCATGGCGGCGACCCTGGCGCAGAGCAGCCCGGCGTTGCCTCCGCCTGCAACAACAACGTCATAGGTCCTGCTGTCACTGATGAGCGTTTCATCGATGTGATCAGGCTTGTCCCTCCACGATTTTTCTGCAGACTTATTCTCGCTTGTTGATTGTACGGCGGACGCGGGATGCGCGGTGGCAATGGCGCCCATTGCGCCTGTTGCGGCAATGCCTTTAAGAAAATTGCGCCTATTTATACGTCCGACAAACTCCTTATCTTTCCTATACATATTTGCCTCCAATGCATTAAAGGTTTTTCAGGTAATTCGCCGCATTAATACCGCAATAATATCCGGAGATGAATGCCGCGCCAAGACCGCTGCATGGAGAAGGCGCACTCGAGAGTATATTGTCGCCGGCAGTAATTGCAGCTGGAGCAGCGCCGGGCTTGCCTCTCATTATGGTTTTGCCGCCAAAGATAGTGCACCCGTCGCCTCCTGCATATAATCCTGGTATGACCTCGCCTTTGGTATTAAGTACTTCAAAATTGCCGTTTACCGCTATCCCGTTCTGACCTTTTGTGCATTGCGTAAAGCGATGTCCATAGAATGCGTAATAGGGAGGTCTGCGGACAGGCATTAAATATTTTGAGTCTTTACCGAAATCCGTATCCTTTCCGGTATCGCAGAACTTGTTATATTTCTCTATCGTGGTAACAAATGCTCCGGGATCAATTTTCATTTTCAGCGCCAGCTCTACCAGTGTATCCGCTTTCTTTGTATGGCTGCCGCTCGCCCCTTCGTCATCAATAGCTGCTTCATAAGCTAGATCTTCTCTGAGCTTTTCATAACTGTAGATGTCGTAATCAGCCTTATCAATTGAGGCTTTAACGATGTTCGGACCCAGTTTCTCAATCATGTTCTCATCGGCGATATAATATGCAACGGATTTCGGCTGTGAGGCGACTGTAATGGTTTCCATCAAGACAGTCATTGCACCCCCGCCTTCATTGTACCAGCGCTCGCCGTTGAGGTTGATGCTTACCAGCTCGGGCCGAAGCGCCAGCTCTGCTATTGTAGGCGAGTAGGGAAGATGAGTCGGCATCGGGTAAAAGAAACCGATCGCATAGGTAATGGCCCATTTAGTCTGGTCAATGGCGGCCCCGATCTCCTCCGCCATATTAATACAATCCCCGGTGATAGTGGGAGGACACAGGTGAAGCATTTCTTCATTATTATAGTCTCTCGGCCAGCGCTTTTTCAGCATCTCATAATTGGAGCCAAAGCCCCCGGCCGCTATCACGCAGGCGCTGCAGTTGATCAGCAGCTGCCCTTCGCCGGTGTCGGCAAGCACAGCCGTCACCTTGCCCTTATCATCCGTAATAAACTTCCTTGCCTGTGTCTCTTTAAGGACCTGTATTCCTTGCTTCTCACAGCATTCCATCATCTTGTCGACAACATATGATCCCATCCACCCTGGGCCTATTGTAGGGTCCGGAAGGCCCTTATATTTTTCCTGGCGCGCAGGCATGTATATTGCGCCCAAGCCACCGACATCCGCCTTCCTCTCTCCCTCTTCGGTGGCTACCTTGAAATATTTATCCGCGCCGCCCTTGGATACGAGCCAGTCAAAAAATTGGCCCTTGATATCAGGCGGATCATTAACGGCAATTCCCGCTTCCTTTTGAAACTTTGAATCTCTTATATCTCCAACCTCTCCCATGCCGTGGGCGAAAATGGAGGACCCACCGGGCTTTTTAGCCTTTTCAAGAACGATCACCCTCTTGCCGCTGACGTCCGCTGCCTTGACGGCGGCAACCAGGCCGGACCCGCCGGCCCCCAGCACTACTAAATCACAGTCCATTACTTTTGTTAGCATTAATATCTTCCTTGCCTTACACAGATTTCCCCTCCCCTTATCATAAGGGGAGGTTGGGAGGGGTTACAAAGATTTGAAATAAACATCTTGATCAATTGCTCCTAACATCCAGGTAAAAACTCATACAAGCCAGGTGATAGCATTACACCTGCGACGCCACGAAGAACGCGTTTCGTATGGTCTTTTGAATGGTGCCGTTCCTGCCTGTACAGTCACCGAGAAGCAGGACCTCGTCTGCCGAGCCTATGAATTTCTCGGCCTCATCCGTCCTCGGCTTGAGGCCTGCATAGATCACAATGCTGTCTGCCTGGACGGAGTTCTCCGCGCCCTTTGAATCCCTATAGGTTACCTTCCCTCCGGTAATGCTTTTAACCATGGCCTCCAGCACATAACTGAAGTCAGGATGGTTTTTATATATAGCTTCCTGGTTATACATATTGTGAGGCCCGACAGCTTCGGGTTCCACAATTTCTTTTCCGATTGTCAGTACTACTACATTATGGCCGTCTTTGACCATGCCTATCGCGGCCTCTATGCCGATCTTCCCCGCCCCGATCATCACCACATTTTTCCCCAAGGCATTCTTGTCGCTGTAGCAGGTCAGGATATTGAAGACATTGCGGGCATCCGCACCAGGCATCCTGGAAACAACAGGCGCAGCTCCTGTCGCAACAAGGACCGTGTCATAACCCGCTGACTTAATAATCTCCGGGGTTGCAGTCGTATTCAGCATAACATCCACCCCTGCCTTCTTAACCTGACAGGCAAGATAATCCTTGAAGACTTTTTGGTTCCATCCCCATTGGCTGTGGTCCGAGAACCTGAGCAGTCCGCCAAGCGCCGCATCCTTCTCAAAGATTGTAACCTTATGGCCCCTTTCTGCTGCGACAAGGGCCGCCTTCATTCCTCCGGGCCCGCCCCCTATCACGGCAACCGTCTTTTTTTTCAATGGCGGCAGGATGCCAGCAAGCTTATATGCAGGCGTTGCCCACGTCGGGTTTACGTCACATGTGTTATACCATGGCCCCTTTGTCATACTGATCCCGTGACAATTCTGGCACTGATAGCATGGGACCACGTCATCTGCCCTGCCTGCCGCCACCTTTCTGACCAGTTCAGGGTCCGCGAAAAAGGGCGTCGTCATGCCGACCATGTCCGTTTTGCCGCTTGCAATAAACTCGTCATTCTGTATCGGGTCGTGGAACCCGGCGCTGGGGCATGTAAAGATTTTTACACCAGCCTTCTTGATGGCCTCAGCATAGGCAAGGTTATATGGTCTGTCTTTGTCCTGGCAAAAGCTGTTGGGATGCTCACTGCCGGCCCTGATCCACATAAAGTCAGCCAGGCCCTCTAGCCTTTTTGCCTCTTCAACGGCCAGTTCCAGTTCATCGGCGCCCGGCTGATTCACGTTGCTCACCCCGGCGCTGTTCTTCGCACCTCCTGTCTGGCCCATGCTCATGTCGCCATGACCTCTAAAAGATGCCATTATGATGAGATTGGTTGCGTTCCGGACCGCCTTGATAGCGTCAAGGTTGTCTGTTTCGAGTCTATAAACGTCGAAACCCTTGTTTTCGATCTCCTTTGCCTCCTTTACTATTTCTTCAACGCCTTTGCCTGGCTGTGCCGAGGTCCCTGAGCCGCCGGGAATCCCTCCCTGTCCAGGCGCGCCGTTCCCGCCTCCCGGCGGTATGAGACCGGCCATGGTCCCCATGGCGCCGGCGAAACATATCAGGGCGCCCTCGCAATGGATATCATCCATCAGGCGCTCTACGTAGTTTTGAACCGGAGGGATATCCTGCCAAATATCATCTGAAAAGTTTGCGCTCGGCCCATGCTGGTTCGGGGTGTAGATCTTTGGGTATGCCCCGAACTGTGTGTTGATCGTTACAATGGCGGCATTTTTTGCCATATTTGAATAATGGTTTCTATAGGCATCCGCGGGAAAATTTTCCGGCCCCTGGATAAGGGTAGGGGTCGATACGGTATGCATTATTCTGTTCTTCAACACAAAGTTTCTGATCTTGAGGGGTGATAAAAGATGAGGGCATCTGTTGCCTGCCGTCTTTATACTGGCGGCGGCAGCCGTATCCGCCGCCATCGCAGCACGCGTTTTAAAACCCGCGAGCTTTTTACAAGTCAGCGCACAGGTGGATGCCAAACCCACTGCAATCATAAATTGTCTTCTGCCCATTAGTGTTTTAATCAGACTCATTATTTTCTCCTTCTATTTTGTTACCCTAACCCGCCATATAAGGTTCCCGCCTTGTTTGGTGTTTTAACAGCATCAACCGTTCTTTTTTCCTACAAAAAACACCTTCTAAGGCTGTGATTTTTCAGCTGCCGCATTTCTCCCGGCGATGCGTCCAAAGGCCATGAATTCGGACCAGTTGTGTCCGGACATGCAATAAATATTTCCCATGCTGCTGCCGAGCACGCCTGCGGCATACAGCCGGGGAATTGGGTTTTTCCCGGTGTCCAACACCTGGGCCTTCCCGTTTTTCCTGGGGCCACCGCATGTGTTGAAGATACCCGGATATGCCTCAAAACCATAATATGGAGGCGTCTCTATCGGTCCCAGTTTTTCACATCTGCCGAAGTCCGTGTCTTTGGCGGTTGAGCAAAAGCTGTTCCATCTGGCCACTGATTCCTCCAGCAGCTCAGGGTCCATGTCCGATCCAATTGCCGCTGCCAACTCTCTCAAGGTGTTCCCTTTTTTTACCCACCCCAACTCGATCTCCTTACTATTGTCCTGACTCCATTTCCCGGCAGTCACGCCCTTGCCTGCCTGGAAAAATGGGAGCCCGAAGGCGAGGGGACCGGCCAGCCTCTTCTTTTCGTCAAAGATATAGTAAAAGGGGATGCAGGGATAGCCTGCAAAATTTTGTTTGTCGCTCCAGTCCCAAATACCAAACCCCATGTATGACCTGTGGTCAAACCATGCGGGACTTTCGCAGGTAAACCTCTTGCCGTATCTGTTGACCCATATATAATTGTCTCCATTCGATCTCCCACACCCCCATAACTCCTCGGACCCCTGCGGGCAAATCTGCTGGCCGGATGAAGCTGCCACGTTCATATGCCAAAGGTCTGCACCTACCGATTGGGCCATCTTGACGCCGTCGCCGGTATTGTATCTCCAGCCCGCGGGTTTTAAAGGGTAGGGCCTCAGGTAGTTTTTCTGCATCTCTTCATCACCTTCAAAACCTCCGGTGCAGAGAACCACGGCCTTTCCGGCCTTAATATTTATTTCCTTCTCCTTGCTCTTTGCCTTTACGCCGATGATCTCTTTTGTTGCGTGATTCCGGATAAGGTCCGTCCCGGGAGTATCAAACAGTATCTCAATGCCCCTCTTTTGTATATGTTGGTTCATGGTTTTAAAAAACGTCGTTCCGCCCCCGGATACTCCCAGAAGCTTTATGGCGTAGGCGCCCGGAAAGTTTTGAAAATCCGCCCTGCTTTTTGAACCCTGTTGAGCCCCCATATCATTCCATTTAATGCCCATTTTTGAAAGCCAGTCGCCGTTATTCGCCGTCTCTTCGGCCCATGCCTTGCAGACATCCATCGGTGTTGTGCCGAAGGACCCCGCATAAAGATACTCGGCCGCGCCTGCCGCATCTTTTAATTCCGTGTATGCGGTCTGGCCGCCGGCTAACCTTGTCAGACCGCCTCCCTCTGCAGGCGCCTTTTCCAATATGAGCACCTTGGCTCCTGCATCATAGGCAGTGACGGCCGCGACAGCGCCGGCACCGCCGAATCCTACTACTACAACATCCGTTTCCCTGTCCCAATGGTCGACTGGAGAGGCATTCCCTGCCCCGGCATCTTTAGCCTCATATCCTGCCAGGACGCCGGCGCCGGCTCCTATAGAAGCGGTTTTGATAAAATCTCTCCTTGAAATTCCTTTCCCTTTATCCTTATTGCGTCCCATGGCATCTGTCTCCTTTATACAGAATCCCCCTGATCCGAGGGATTCTGTATTGGTTTGTTAATAGCTGAATGTCTCGCTGAATGTGTAATACGGTTCAGGGAACTTGGGATACATTTCGGGAACAGTTGTCGGACTCCAAACCTTAGGTGTGCCTGCATCAGCTTCTTTCTCAGCCAGATTAGCTGCATCCCCAAATAGTGTTTGTTCTGTTTGGCTTGGTTGGCCGGTTTGATTGTTTGCTCCCCATGGCGGGCTGGTATCACCCAAATTCTGAAAATGCCAGATCTTCCATTTCCCGTCCTCTTTCGCAAAGTCTACAGCGTACCTTTCAAACATCCACATTCCGCTCTCAGATACCTTGCCGTTCTCAATAACTACTCTTTTTATAAAACCCGGGGTATACCATATGCCCTTTGCAGTCTTTCCGTCGCCTGCTATCTCGATGACCGGTGTTGTTTGCATATGGAGAGAAAATTCATGACCAGCGCCCAGATTTTCAGGCACATCCTTGATATCCGAGACCTTGCTTATGGCAGTGAGGTCTTTCTTCTTATTTTCAAGATTATCAATACAGTATGCTTTTTTAATAACGGCAATCCCTTCCTGTTGACCCCAATGGGCGGTTTTATCATAAGCGCCGCCTTCCTTAACCCAGACATCATCCATCTCTTCACAGTGGTTGCCGTTAATGTGATAAAATGCGTGCTTGCTGAACGAGTTCTGAACCTGCAGCATCGCCAAGGCTCGCTCGGCATCCGAGATGGTCGGCCTCTCTTTAGTCCCAGTGCCAACCCCACATGAAGTTACAAAAGATGTTAAAAGACATATAAAAAGGATTGTTAAATAACTTATTTTTGTTTTCATGAACTTACCTCCTGTAAAATGATTATTAAGTAATCAGAATATAAATTTAAGCCCAAGAGCAGACTGACCCTTTCACTCTGTTCACGCCATACGCAACTTACAACTACAATATTATAACAAGGGCAACCCTTGACACAGCGCCCGCAGCGGATGCACTTGTCCTTATTTATCTTCAGTTCATTTCCCTCATGACGATTCCGCCTTTCAGGTTGATGTGAAATCGGGTTTCCGAAGTATTTAAACCTGCGACGCTACGAAGAATGCGCTGCGTATGGTTTTTTGAAGGGTGCCGGCCCGGCCCGTGCAATCACCCAGAAAAAGGACCTGATCCGCCGATTTTGAGAATTTCATTGCCTCATCCATCATCGGCTTAAAACCGGCGTAAATTACCACACTGTCGGAAGTTATGGACTTCTCGCCGCCTGTAGCGTCCCTATAAGCTACTTTTCCATCAGAAATCAGAACAGCGGTCGCTTCAAGAACATAACTGAAGTTTTTATGATGCTGATAAATATCGATCTGGTTTATCTTATTGTGCGGGCCGATGAATTCATCCGGTATCAATTGTTTCCCGCTACCCAGGACCGTCACCCTATATCCGTCATTGGCCAAACATATGCCGGTCTCTGTGCCGAAGACGCCTGCGCCGATAATAACTACATTTTTCCCAAGCGATTTCATATTGCTATAAACATCCAGGATATTCATTACATTGCCGCCATCCACGCCGGGGATATTCGGAACAATCGGCTCCGCGCCGACGGCGACAAGGACGGCATCATATCCCATCGCATTAATCATCGAAGGCGTTGCCGTTGTTTTCAGCTTCACATCAATTCCCGCTTTGTTCACCTGACGGATAAGATAATCCTTGAAGTCTTTATAAGCCCATCTCCATCGAGTAAAGTCCGTATGCCGCTGTTGACCGCCGAGTGCATCATGTTTTTCATACAAGGTCACCCTGTGTCCCCTTTCCGCGGCTGTTATGGCAGCCTTCATGCCGCCCGGACCGCCGCCGATAACGGCAACCTTCTTTGACATGGAGGAAGGATTGACCGATCTTTTTTTGGTTTCCGACAATCCGAACTTGGGGTTAACGGTGCATACGGATATCCATGGTCCCTGGCTCATGCTTATCCCGTGGCAGTCGTGGCACATAACGCAGGGCACTATATCCTCACCCCTGCCTTCATATAACTTTCTGATATATTCCGGATCGGCGATTAGGGGTGTCGCCATGCCCACCATATCTGCTTTACCTCCGGCAATCCACTTATCGACCAAATCGGGATAATGAAAGCCT
>Ga0105099_10000390_pt1 | contig 30163 bp, 29 predicted proteins | sample PPLLak3cmMay2015_2_FD_79138 | JGI IMG/M metagenome (GOLD analysis project Ga0105099, IMG submission 79138) | Freshwater sediment microbial communities from Prairie Pothole Lake near Jamestown, North Dakota, USA - PPLs Lake P8 Core (1) Depth... | ecosystem: Environmental > Aquatic > Freshwater >... | reverse complement strand
TCAAAACCCCGCCTGAGGTCTGATAGCTGTGTTGCAAGCCTCTTCAAAATGCTCACATACTACCGTGTATGCTGCGCTTTTTCATCGGCTTGCGCCTTGCTCTCAAACCTGATCCGAGGTTTTAAAATAACTTCAAGTACTTATGGACCCGTAAAAATCAATTTTATGCCGCTTTGCGGCAATCTACATTCGACGAACTCATTAAAAGTCCGAAACTTCTCTTTATCGTCATTTTCGCGAAAACAGGAATCCTGTCATATCCGTGACATATGACTTTGTGCTTTTCTCATAAAAACCAGATCAGCGCAAAAACGGTCAGCGCAATAACGATGGCTGCCGACAAATAGTCCTGAAAGCGTCCTGTCTGTGTCAGAGCGGCAATCCGGCCGATTTTCTGAACCATATGGGCGGACCCGTCCACCACTCCATCGATGGCGACCTTGTCAAACCAGGCCGAACCGGCTGCTATCTTCAGCAGGCCCTTCAGGCCTCCAATACGATAGAATTCACTCCACCACAGGTCAATGGCCTCGACCGGACGTCTGGCAATTGCAAGAACCAAACGCCCCGCCAGCCGGTAAAAATAATCGAAATCCATGTTAATCTTGGCTTCCGGCTTCAGCTTATTACGCATGATGTAAAAACCAAGGCCGGTAAAACCCAGAAGCATTGAAGACTGAAGAACATGCCACGGAGTGTAGGGAACGTATTCGACCGCATGGGGAAGAAGCCTGTAAAGAAAGCCGGGATATATGCCGATGATAAAGCAGAGAAACCCGCCGATTCCCATGGCAAGGTACATGTTCATCGGAATCGGAACCAGTTTCATCCCCGGATCTTCTTTGGCAAAAAAGGCAAAATACGGCAGCTTTATGCCGACGGAGAGGAATGTGCCGACTGCGGCGATTTCCATGCCGATGGCCAGCCATGTATGATGAGCTTCGGCGGCGCCGGCAATGGTGATGGTCTTGCTTACAAATCCGGAAAAGAGAGGAAACCCGGAAATGCTGACCGCTGCGATCATGTACCAGAAAAAAACCATGGGCAGGCGCTTAAAAAGTCCCCCGAGTTCCGTCAGCTTCGATGTCCCGGCTGCGTACAACAGTGTGCCGGCGCTCATAAACAGAAGCCCCTTGTAAAGAATATGGGCATAGGCATGGGCGCAGGCCCCGTTAACGGTCATTGCGGTTCCTATCCCGACCCCGGCAACCATGTAGCCGACCTGTGATACTATATGGTAGGCCAGAATGCGCCGGGCATCGTTTTCTATGGTCGCATAGACAACTCCGTAGAGGGTCATCAGCGTCCCCATGATCCCCAGGATCTCAAAACCTGAAAACCCGCGAAGCAGCACATAGACGGCGGTTTTTGTGGTAAACGCGCTCATGAAGACCGCGCCGGTAACGGTTGCTTCCGGATATGCATCCGGCAGCCAGGCATGCAGCGGAACGACCGCCGCGTTCACGCAGAAGCCTGTCATGATCAGATAATCGTAAAATTGCGCTGAATCCGGCAAAACCGCGTCAAAGGCCCAGGATCCGGTGGCCTTATACCTCAGAAGCATGCCGGCAAGAAGCAGCAGTCCGCCGAAAGTGTGAAAGAGGAAATACCGGAAACCGGCTTTTGTCGAAGCAGGAACCCGTCTCAGCCAGACCAGAAAAGTCGATGAGACGCTCATCATTTCCCAGAAGATAAACAGGGTGGGATAGTCGGCCGCAAAGACAGATCCGAATGCCCCGGTGATATACATCAGGGCTGCAATATGCTGAGCCCGGTCCTTTATATGAAACGCGAAGACAAATCCGATGAAAGCCTGGATGGCAAATACATGGGCAAACACCAGAGACAATGCATCAACGCGGCCGAGGTTCATTGTCATGCCCAGATAATGCAGTGTTGCGTAAGATCCATGCGTCATTGTGATCACGCTCATGACGGCAAGGAATGCTGCTATGAGCGGAAACCACCTGCCGATTTTAACCGGCAGAAAGATGACGATCATCGCACAGCCGGCAAACAGGATGGAGGGATGAATAAACTCTGTCACTTTGCCTCCTTAAGGTACGCAGATGCATTACTTCTCATGTTTTTCATAAAAATCCGTTTCTTTTCCGAGAAAAGTGTGCGCAGCCCCCTTGGCAAGCCTCGATAAGGCCACTGCTACGCCCAGGCCAAAAAGGGCCCAGAACCCGGGAATTCTTTCCGCGCCGAAATGGGGGTGATGCGGTAAAATCAAGAAGTTCAGTATGACCATCACGGCCAGAACCGCATACATGGCCTTTTTCAGGAAAGGCGCTTCCGTAAAATGTTTTAAAAAAAACATGGCTTACTACTCCTATCTCAAAACCCCTTGATCGTCTGAATAAACCGGATAAAGACCTGAGGATACAGGCCCAGAAACACCGAAACAAGGGCGGTAAAACAAAGCGGCACTACCATGGTCATCGGCGCCTCCGAATAATGCGCGTGATCGGTACCTGCAGCAGGCGCCTCGAAAAACGCCTTGAAAATTATCGGCGTAAAATAAGAGGCGTTCAGAATAGTGCTGGATAGAAGCGCTGTCATGAAAAGCGTATAACCGGCGCCGACTGCGCCGTTAATCATATACCATTTACTGACAAACCCGCACACCGGGGGTACGCCAATCATTGAAAGGCTGGCCAGGGCAAATGCGCCGAATGTCCAGGGCATTTTCCGTCCGAGGCCTGACATCAGGCTGATTTTTTTATTATGGGTCGCCACGTAGATCGCGCCTGCGGCAAAAAAGAGGGTGATCTTACTGAAGGCATGGTGAGCAATATGTGCAAGGCCCCCTGTAATGGACGACGGCGTCAGCATGGCCACGCCCAGTACCACGTAGGAAAGCTGGCTGACGGTGGAATAGGCCAGTCTGGCCTTCAGATCATCCTTGGTCAGGGCAATCACCGATGCAGCCACAATTGTAAATGCGGCGAAACAGGCGGTCGCAAATCCCAGGTTCAGGTCGGTCATGACATTGACTCCGAATACGGAGAGCAGAATGCGGCTCACGGAAAATACACCGGCTTTTACAACCGCCACTGCGTGCAGCAGAGCGGAAACCGGGGTGGGCGCAACCATGGCAGACGGCAGCCAGTTATGAAAGGGCATGATGGCGGCTTTGGCAAGGCCGGCAACATACAGAAAATATGTGATCTGAACCAGAACGGGATTGGCATCCGCGGGAAAAATACCGGTCATCATATCGCCAAGCTTAAAATCCAGAGTTCCGCACAGGTTATAAGTCATCACCATGGCCGGAAGCAGAAAGAGCTTGGATGTGCCCATGAGATAAACCAGGTATTTGCGCGCCCCGGCAAAACCTTCCTCATCCTGATGATGTGCGACCAGAGGATAGGTAAAGACGGTGATGACTTCGTAGAAGAGGTACAGGGTAAAGATATTTCCGCTCAGAGCAACTCCTTCGGCCCCGAAAATGGCTACTGCAAAACAGAAATAGTACCGGGTCTGTGCGTGTTCTTTAAGTGATCTCATGTAGCCGATATTATAAGAGGTGGCCAGTATCCATAGAAAGGAGGCGACAATGGCAAAAATCATCCCGAGGCCGTCTGCGCAGAATTTCACCTCGATTCCGGGAAGGATCTCAAAGAGACTATAAACCGGAATATCGCCTTTTAATACCTGCGGCACAAATGTCATCACCGAGGCAAACGTCAGAATGCCGGCTATAAAAGAGGCTGCTTCGCGCTTATTTATATTATTACGAAACAGCCAGATAAACAGCGGCGACAGGCCTGTTATGATAATCGGCAGAAGGAGAATAGCGCTTTCAGTCATCATCCCTTAGCCCTTTAACGTTGAGATCTCGGCAATTTCGGTGGTTCCAAAGCGCCGGTATACGATCAGGATTATTGCAAGCACCAGCGTGGCTTCAGCCGCGGCCAGTCCCATTACCAGAAGAGTGCCGAGCTGCCCCAGTTCATCTGCGGCCGGGGTCAGCCTGCTGCTGGCAACCAGGGCAAGCCCGGCGCCGTTCAGCATCAGTTCGACGGATATCAGCATTCCGACAAGACTCTTGCGGCAGTTGATTCCGTAAAGACCCAGGCCGAAAAGTATCAGCGCCGCAAGATGGTACAATACAAGATAGTTCATTTGGCTTTTCTCCTTTCAAAGCCCAGAAAAACAGCCCCGGCCATCGCTGCAAAAAGGACAACTGAAATCAGCTCAAAGGAAAGAGCAAACGGACCGGTCAGGAACTCTCCCAGCCTTTCCAGGGTGGTTTCGGGTTTCAGCGGGATGGCCTGCGGCATATGGCGGATCACTACCCCGGCCAGAACCAGTGTCGAAAACACGGCTGCCCAGATGCCAAGAATGCCGCGCCCGATAAATCCGCCTTCGGAACCGGATTCGCCTTCAGATGTCCGGGTCAGCATGATGGCAAAAAATATCAGAACCGTAACCGCGCCCACATAGATCAGTATCTGCATGAAGGCAATAAAAGGGGCCGCCATGAGCAGGTACATCCCCGCAACTCCGAACAGCGTGACGATGAGTCCGGAGAGCGCCCGGACCAGGCTTCTTGCGAGCACTGCCACAGCGCCGCCTGCGATTATGAGAACCAGATAAAGCCCGTAAGCCGGATGAATCATTGAAAGCTGATCCATTTTTTTCCTGTCCTTGTTATGATGGAATATAAGTTCTTCCCCCAATCAGCCGGGAGGAAATTTTATATAAAAAGTTGCCAGCCATATTATACAGCATTCAGGGATTTGAAGATTTTAAGTATTCAGTTCGTTTCACTTGAACCCCCGAATCCTTGACCCCTTGAACCCCCATTGAACTATCAACTCATTTCGAAATAATCCTGAATATTATTAAAACCGTTCGATTCTGATATATCTCTGTCACACCGCTTCCCTGAGATTTGCGGAATCCGCGCGCATTCTGAGCCGCTGCAGCAGATCATACTCAAAATCCTTGCGGGATCTGCCAGCCAGATACACATCACCGGAAAATGTCAGGGAGGATACCGGGCAGCTTTGAACACAAAGGCCGCACAGGCTGCACAGGTTATAATTAAGACTGAACCCATCCAGGACCCGCAATGTCTTATCAGCCGAACATACCGGCTCCCTCGCCGCTGAACCCGGCAGCGGAACATCGGAAATCAGCAGAAGCCGGCGTGCCGGATTTTCCTTTTCCTCTCCGGGCACATGTCCTTCAATACGGATGCAGCCGGAAGGGCAGACTTCCTCACAGCGCCTGCAGACAATACAGAGAGGTTTTCGCGGATCTTCCGGAAACGGCACCAGGTCGATATGACCCCGGTAGGAATCCAGATTACTGACTTCCTGCCGCGGATAATGCACGGTAATCCAGGGTCTGCAGAATTCTTTTCCGGTAACCTTCAGGCCGACAATCAGGCTCCAAAGCCCCTTAAGAGTCTTTTGAATCGTTGTCATCCTACCTCACGAGGTTAATCATAAAAGCGGTTCCGAGCAGGTTGATCAGGGAAAGCGGAATCAGCCACTTCCAGCAGATATTCAGGAGCTGATCGAACCGCACTCTCGGATACGTCCAGCGAAACCACATCATAGCCAGTATCAGGGCATAGATCTTGCCCAGCATCCACCATGGGCCGGATAAAAAAGGCCCGCTCCAGCCGCCCAGAAACAACACGGATGCGACCGCGCTTACCACGATCATGTAAGAATATTCCGCCAGAAAAAACAGGCCGAATCCCATCCCGGAATATTCCGTATGAAACCCTGCGGTCAGTTCGCTCTCCGCCTCCGGCAGGTCAAATGGAGCCCGGTTTGTCTCCGCAAGCGCAGAAACAAAAAATATGAAAAAAGCCAGCGGCTGTGAAAACACATTCCATGACAACAACCCGCGGGTCTGCGACGCCGTGATCTCCGCAAAATTCAGCGATCCTGAGATGAACGCCACGCTAAGAACGGAGAGCAGAAGCGGGATTTCGTAGGCTACGGACTGTGCAACGGCGCGGGCCGCGCCCAGAAGAGCGTATTTACTGTTTGAACCCCAGCCGGCCAGACAGAGAGCCAGAACATTTAATCCCGAAAAGGCCAGAACCAGCAGAAGCCCTAGGTTAACGTCAAGCCCCGCCAGATTGGGACCGAACGGAATGGGAAGCAGGCAAACGGCAACCGGAGCAAAGGAGAGCAGCGGAGCAGCCCAGTAAAGAATACGGTCTGCGCCCCTCGGCATGACAAGCTGTTTGCCAACCAGTTTCAGCGCATCAGCAACCGGCTGCAAAAGCCCGTGGGGGCCGACTTCATAGGGTCCGGGCCTTCTTTGAACGAAGCCGGCCACTTTCCGTTCCACATAGACAAGTATCAGGCCGTTTAGAGCAATAAAGGTCAGAATGGCGACCAATGCAACCAGCAGGTATACCAGCGGATTCGTCAGTAGCTGGAGAATTTGCGTCATCTGTCAATCTCCGGTATCACAAGGTCAAGACTTCCCAGTATGGAAACCGCATCAGCCAGAATAGTTCCCTGGGCGAGTTCCGCGAAAACATGAAGATTCGAATACCCCGGGGCCCGCAGTTTAAGGCGGTATGGCCTGGCTGTTCCGTCACTGACCAGATAGACGCCGATTTTTCCGCGCGCGCCTTCCACCGCAAAATAGACCTCCCCTTTGGGCGGGAAAATGCGGTCCGGAACGTCGGGATTGATGAACGGACCGTCCGGAATGCGATTCAGAGCCTGTTCAATAATACGGATGCTCTGTTCAAGTTCCGCCATCCGAACGTCGTATCTGTCCATGGCATCGCCGTTTTGTCCGACCGGAACATCAAATTCCAGTTTGTCATATACCGAATAGGGTTCCATGCGGCGGACATCATAAGGAACGCCTGATCCGCGAAGCACTGGCCCGGTTGCCCCGTAGCGCCTGGCCATTTCAACCGGGAGCGCGCCGATCTCCTCGCATCTTCCCCGCAATATCATATTTCCTGTTACAAGATCGTGATACATCGGAATCCGGGTCTTGAAACGCTCAATAAAGTTACGGGTCCGGGTCATAAAAGTCTCCGTCAGATCCGCCGAGACCCCGCCGAATCTGTAATAACAATAGGTAAGCCGGGAGCCGGTCGGAAGCTGGAGAATATCCATGAGGAGCTCCCGGTCGTCGAAGGCATAAAGAATAGGCGTAAAACCGCCAAGATCCAGAACATAGGCGCCCCACCAGAGCAAATGCGATGATATCCGGTTCAGCTCGCAGGTAATAACCCGGATGTATTCGGCGCGGCCCGGCACCTCAAGTTCCATAAGCTTTTCGACCGCGCCCACATAAGCCCAGTTCCAGGCCAGCGCATGCAGGTAATCTACACGGCCCATATTGGGCAGGTATTGAACATAGGTTTTGATCTCAGCCATTTTCTCATGCATCCGGTGAATATATCCCAGAACCGGTTCCGCTCTTTTAACATATTCACCGTCAAGTTCCACGATGACCCGGAGCACGCCGTGGGTGGACGGATGCTGAGGCCCCAGATTCAGAATAAGGGTATCGCCTTCTCCCTTGCTGAGTTCTGAAAACCGGGACGAATAGTAATCGCCGTCAAGATTGAAAGGGGCTTTATCCGGCATTTGCCTGACCTTCTTCTTCGAAAACGCCGTATTGTTCGAAATGCCGCCTGCCAAGTTTAATCGCCAGATTCCTTCTGGAACACTCCGGGCATATCGTTGCATTCGGAGGCGGGATCAGACGCTCGCCCATGCGCTCCATGACCTGATTCAGATCGATAACCGGACCGAAATATTTTCCGCATGATGTGCACCTGGGCAATTTTACCCGGGATGCTATTCTTCCATGAAGGATAATCCGGCGCTCTCCGTCCACATCTTCCATGGCGATTTTTTTAACCGGACAGATCTGAACGCACGCGCCGCAGCCGATACAAAAGGCCGAGGCTTTCTGAAACGCCGTATCCACATGAATGGCCGTGCCCCTTCCGGCCAGGGACAATGTCCTGCCGGTAACCGCTTCACAGGCCCGCGTGCAAAGGCCGCAGACAACACAATCGTCATTTAAAGGCGAGAACCGCTCCAGATCACAGCCGTAATCAACAGCCAGCCGCTGCAGTTCAGGAGAGGTCGGGCATCTGGCCATCAGAAGTTCGATAATCAGCTTTCGGCCATGGCGAACTTCCGGGGAATCGGTCACGACCTCAGCGTCCCGTCTCAGAGGAAAATTGCAGGCGGTTACAAATTTAGGCCGGTTGCCCTCAATAACCTGGACTGTGCACAGCCGGCACATGGCTGCAGGCTCAAGAGCAGGGCTGTCGCAAAGCGTCGGGATAAAGACGCCGTTTTCCCTTGCCAGTTCAAGAATCGTCTGGCCTGCCTTTGCGGTAACTGCTTTACCGTTTAATACAATGTTGAGGACTTTCATCGATGTTGTCCTTTAACGTGATGAATATAATCTGTTCCGTTCTGGTACGGGCGCGTATGCGATCCGCGGGAACAATAACACTATCACTTGATTATGACGCTTCTGAATTTACAACCCTTGTAACATTCCATGCACTTGATGCAAAGTGACTGATCTATGACATGCGTTTTCTTCTTCTCCCCTGAAATGGCTTTGACCGGACATTTTGACTTGCAGAGTCCGCAGCCGGTGCATGTTTCCGGATTAATTTCATAGTGGAACAGGGGTTTACAGACACCAGCAGGGCATTTCTTATCCCGGACATGGGCATTGTACTCTTCGCGGAAATACCGGATTGTTGACAGTACAGGGTTTGCCGCCGAGGTTCCAAGGCCGCAAAGCGAAAAACTATTGGTGAAATTGCCGATTTCTTCCAGCAGCTCTATATCTCCTTCTTTTCCCTGGCCCTGGGTAATCCGGGTCAGTATTTCCCGCATCCGGATCAGTCCTTCCCGGCAGGGCGTACACTGCCCGCACGACTCCTGGAACAGGAAGTTGACGAAATACCGGGCCACCTCAACCATGCAGGTGTCTTCATCCATGACGATCATTCCGCCGGAACCCATGATAGATCCGACTTCCGCTAGTTTTCCGTATCCCACGTTGATGTCGGGGATCGTGTGCGGAATTGGAATACAACCGCCCGAAGGCCCGCCGGTCTGAACTCCCTTTAATGCCCTTTTATTAGGAATTCCCCCTCCGATGCCGAAAACTATTTCCATCAGCGAGATTCCCATGGGAACCTCAACCAGTCCGATGTTGTTGACATTGCCGGTCAGGGCAAACACCTTGGTTCCGGAGGATCGTTGGGTTCCATAGGATTTATACCATTCAGCGCCATTGGTGATAATGCCGGGGATGTTCGCGTAGGTTTCCACGTTGTTGAGGTTCGAGGGGCTGTCCCTGAACCCCTTTTCAACGGAACGGATATATTTCGGCCTGGGTCTCCCGACTTTTCCTTCCAGAGACGCCATCAGGGCGGAAGATTCGCCGCAGACAAATGCTCCGGCGCCGGTAGATATGGTCACTTTGAAATTAAAACCGGTTCCCATGATATTTTCACCCAGAAGGCCGAGCGCTTCAGCCTGGGGAATTGCAATTGTCAGGGTCTTCACGGCCATCGGATATTCCGCCCGCACGTACATGTATCCGCGGTTGGACCCTATAGCATACGCGCAGATGGCCATGCCTTCCAGAACGCTGTGAGGATCTCCCTCGAGAAGCGCCCCGTCCATGAAGGCCCCGGGATCCCCCTCGTCCGCATTGCAGATGACATAACGGGTGCCTTCCTGCCTGGCGCAGGATTCCCATTTAAGCCCCGTGGGGAATCCGGCCCCGCCGCGGCCCCTCAGTTTGGAATCGGCAACTTCATTGATGACATCCTGCGGCGACATCCGTGTCAGCACCTTGGCCAGAGCCGAATAACTTCCGCGCATGATTGAGTCTCTGATATCAGTCGGATCCACTTTCCCGATATTCTTCAAAACCAGGCGGGTCTGCTTGGCGTAATAGGGAATATCGCTTGTTTTGGAAATGACCTCTTTGGAGTTTGCGGGCTTGTATTGAAGTCTTGCGATGGTTTCATTGTTTAAAATCGTTTTATTGACGATCTCTTCCACGTCATCAACCGTGACCCGCTGATAAAACAGGTCTCCCGGCTCGATTACCACCAGTGGGCCCCGGGAGCACAATCCATGACATCCGGTGTGTTTGATCATGGGAACGACTTTTCCGTTCCAGGCGGTTCCGGAGAGCACCTGCCTGAACTTATCCACGACCGCGACACTGCCGGCTGCCCGGCACCCGGTGCCGCAGCAGACAAGAACCAATGGCGCATTCGGATCGTGTCCGGATAGAAGTTCCTGCCGGAAAAGCGCCAGACCCTCAGGGCTCATAATTTTTGCGGCTTCAGAGGGTAAAATTGCGGTTTGAATTGCTTCGGTCATATCATGATTCCCTTATTCCGCATTTAGATGATCAATGAAATCGTTCAGCATGGATATATCCGCCTTGGGGTGACACTTCTCATCAATAACCACGACCGGGGCTACAGCGCATGCTCCGACGCAGTTGACTGTTTCCAGGGTCAGTTTCAGATCAGAAGTGGTTTTACCCGGGGTTATTCCAAGCCGTTTGGATATGTGCTCAACCATGCCTCCGCTTCCTCTCAAATGGCAGGCAGTGCCCGTACAAACGCTGAGAATGTACTTTCCCTTGGGTTCAAGGCTGAACGATGCGTAAAACGTTGCCACTTCATAAATTTTGGTAGTCGGAACATCGATAACCTGGGATAAATATTGCACGGCAGCTTCAGGTAAAAATCGGTAAACCTGCTGAATTGCCTGCATCATCATGATCATGGCTTCTTTGTTCCCGCCATAATCAACACGAATGATTTTATCCAGAAGATTATAATCGATTTCGATTTCCCTGCTTTTTATCTCCCGGCACGCACACGCTGTTCCCGACATTCACGCCTCCTTAGACTTGATGGACTCGTAAAAAGCAATTTTATGCCGCTTTGCGGCAACCCATCATCCGACGAACTCGTCGGAAGTCTTAATATTCTCACATATGACTTTTTAATAGAGCATCAGACCTGATGGCAATCAAAGATGCTTATTGCCCTTCATTCTATTTAAAAGGGTACAGATTGACAAAACAACTAATCTGAATCCGAGTCGCTTTCGCTCAGATCCTTAAAGCTCAGGCATCCGGTTGTGCAAACCGTTACGCAGGCCGGCTTGAGCCCCTGATCCACCCGATCCATACATAAATCGCACTTGACTACTTTCTGTGTTGCGGGATTCCACTGGACCGCTCCCCAGGGACAGGCCACCATGCAGGACTTACATCCGATGCAGCGGTCAAAATCCACATAAACAATACCGTCGGATTCGCGCTTTTTCATGGCGCCTGTCGGGCAAGCGGCGACACAGGCCGGGTTTTCGCAGTGAAAACAGGACATATAAATGTAGGCTTCGCGGGGAATGCCACTCAGTTTTCGTTTGCCCAGCACCACGATTTCACACAGCCGGGGGCCTTCCGAGAGCTGCTTGTTCTGAAGGCAATAAACCTCACAGCTCAGACAACCGATACATCGTTCTTTATCTTGGATAATGGAGTAACGACTCTTCATGGTATCCTTCCGGGTATGCCTCTTGCTTAATGTTTGCAGTCCAAAATCTTCATAATGTAAAATTGACGGTTAAAAACAAAACATGCTGACCGGGCTTTTCATAAAACGGTTGCAAACCGACTCACGCCCTCGCCTTTCCTGCCTGTCACACAATAGGTCACGGTTGTGAACAGCTTTGCTTAAATAAAGAATAACAGCTAATTTACCTCCGGCGTTTTAAGCGGCCGTTATGAGGAATTGCAGTCAACAAGCTGATCAAACGGCAGCATCGCATAAAGCGACTGCCGGTTTTTTTCTTTTAACAATGGATGCACACCGAGATCATCGGGAAGAAGAAGCGGTTTTAGGTTTGGATGGTTTTCAAAAACAACACCAAAAAAATCAAAGCATTCCCGTTCGTGCCAGTCTGCGCCGCTGAATACGGAAACAATGGACGGAACCGACGGAGCATCATGGGAGACCAGCACCCGGACGGTAAGCCGTTCAGACCGGTCATACCGGTCGAAATGATAAACCACAAGAATTCCCTCCTGAACATCGACGCCCGAAATATCTTCGAGAAAATAGCCCTTTTCAAAAAGAATGGCGGCAAAGTTCAGCAGATGTGCTTTTTCTATAAACATCCCTGCATAAAACCCGGTTTTGGCATAATCGGAAACCACGTTTCCGCGGTCTTTACAGCCGGGCAGAACTTCAGGGACTGAGCGATTAATAAGTTGTTTTTTCATATACGGTAATGTTCTTTGGGTTCCGGCCACCACCGCCGGCCGGTCAGTTTCTTTTGAAGCTCAAACAATCCTTCAAGCAATCCCTCAGGTCTGGGAGGGCAGCCCGGCACATAGACATCTACCGGAATCAGACGGTCCACTCCCTCAATAATGCCATACTGCCCCTCAAAGCTGAACGGGCCGCCTGATATGGCGCAATTTCCAAGCGCCATTACCCATTTGGGAGCCGGCATCTGCTCATAAAGCCGGACAACGGCAGGCGCCATCTTCTTTGAAACCGTTCCGGCAACTATCATAAGATCAGCCTGCCTTGGGGACGGGCGAAAAACCTCCGCTCCGAACCTGGAAATATCAAATCTCGCCATGCCGGCAGCCATCATTTCAATAGCGCAACAGGCCAACCCGAACGTCATGGGCCACAAGGACATGGCCCTGCACAGATCCACGATCTGCTGAACGGGTTCTATCTTAATCAGCGGCAAAGCCTCACCCGTACCCGCAACGACCTGTTTTAGAAGGTTATCCTTTTCGGCCATGTAAACACTCCTTTGCGCCAGAAATATATCACCGCAAACCCGAGAATTCCCAAAAAAACGGACAGTTCCCAGAACAGGACCCAGCCGGGACTTTTTGAATAAATGACAGATACCGGAAACAGGTACAGTACATCAACATCAAAGGCAAGAAACAACAGCGCATAATAATAATAATTGATGCCAAAATTCACGCGCGCCGACCCCAGGGGGTTTATTCCGCATTCATAGGGAAGGGATAAATCGCCGGCTTTGCTTTTTGGGGACAAAAATAACGAAAGAACAACCGGAAGACCGCCAAAGGCAAGTCCGGCAAACAGAAACAATATAATTGCAAAATTCAACCAGTCAAACTGCATGAAATTATAACCCGTGTCCGGATTGGAATAAGGTTTCCGAAAAATAAATTATGTCCGCTTACACTGATGCTCTTTATCCTGTCAAGAACAAATGAACCGAACAGCGAGCGCTAACCCCGCTGCTTGCGGCGGGGTTAGCGAGCAAATTAAAAACAGATGATATTCCATGCGGTGAAGATTCCCCGCTCGCTCTGCGGCGGGGAGCTTCAATTACGGCAAAGCCTAAAGGCCGATATCCGCATCGAGTTTAATCATTCGTTATTGCGGCGTATTATAAACTTGTCTAATTCTTCAGGATTGAGGCGCCCCGCCGCTATCCCGGATTATCGCTTTTTAAACGATACGAAATGCTCCTGAAATGCCAGTCCGCCTCCGGCCGGGTCCCACTGCCCCAATCCGCCGCTCATCAGCGCAATATCCGAAACCCCCTTCCCGCAGGCTCTGGATTCCGCAGGAATGCTTCTGCCAAAGCCATGAACCATAAACACGGCTTCCGGGTGCATGTACCGGCTGATACGGACTTTTATTGCGGCGCAATATCCATTGCCTGAGATCTCTACGCTCTCTCCGTCAGACACTCCCATATCAATGGCAACCGAATCATGCATCCACAGCTCGTTTTCAGGCATCCTCGGAAAAAGTCTCCGGTTGTTGATCGTATGGCCCTGTACATGAAGCGCGCAACCGCCGATGGTAAGACGATAAAGCCCCTTTTCCGGAACAGGCATGGAGGCATGGGGCTTAAGGGAGGCAATACCCGCCTTCTCCCATAAGGAGTTGATTATTTCGATCTTACTGCTGGTTGTATTCAACCGCTCCGCGCTGAGTTTTTCGTAAACCGGTTTCCGCGTCAATTCAACCAGCCCCCGTTCTTCAAAATCTTCCATCGAAACGCCGGTTTCCCGGAGCTGGTAGCTCCAGATATCCTGAATACTGTCAAAGGACAACTCGGTAATTCCAAGGCGCTTTGAAAGCTCTGTAATTATTCTCCAATCCGGCCGGCTGTCAAATACGGGGTCGAGGCAGCGAAACCGGACTGCAAAGCCGGGCTTAAGACCGTTTTGCTGAATAAGAATACTCTCCTGTTCCAGATACGAGGATACCGGCAGCACAATATCCGCATACCAGGCGGTCTGAGACCAGAACGGGGAAGCACAGACTATAAGCTCCAGCTTATCCAGAATCCGCGTTAAAGCGGCCGGATCAGCATGTTCAGACAGCGGATCATGACCAAAACTCATATAGGCTTTAACCGGATAAGGCTTTTCGGTCCAAACTGCCTGAAAAGCCCGGTGCAGCAGCCCCCTCTTCGCATCAAAAAGAGGGTATTCGGAACCCACTCCGTCAGCACGGATTCCTCCGGCTTCAGGCAACAGATCCACCAGTTTTTTTAAGCCTTTGCGCCCGACGCTTTCCGGTTTCGCGGCAAGGGCCAGCCCGCCTCGGGCGCCGATGGAGCCCAGCAGCGAATTGATTATAAACGCCGTACGGCTGACATAAAACGAATCTTTGTAGCGGGCTGTCATTCTGCCCGGATGCCAGATGACGGCAGGCGCTGCCCCGGCGATTTCCTGAACAAGTGATATTATGGCCTCTTCCGGGATCCCGGTCTCTGCTTCAGCCCATTTCGGCGTATACGGAGCGACAAAAGCAAGCAGGGCCTCTATATCGCTGATCCACGTCTGCGCAAATACGGCGTTGTAAAGCTGCTGAGTCAAAAGAAGATTGATAACGGAAAGATTCAACGCATAGTCTGTGCCGGGACGGATCAGCATAAAGCGGTCGGCCTTGGCCGATGAAACAGTTGCCCGAATATCGATAACCGCAAGCTTACATCCGGCTTCAAGGCCATCAAGCAGATCATTGACCTCTTTAACGTCGATGGATTCAAAAAGATTACGGGTCTGGAGAATGACATACCTCGCTTTTTTGTAATCAAAGACCAGCTCATCCCCGCCAAATCCGAAAAGCGACTGTGCGGCATGATGCACATTGATATCGAAGCTTGAACTGCTGGTATGATAATTGGGAGAACCCAGCCCGCGGACAAACGCAGCGTTAAGGTCTGAAAAACAGTCGCCGCTGTCCGACCACATCAGGCTTTCTTTGCCATGCTGAGACTGGATTGCAGAAATTTTTTCAGCCACCCGGTCCAGAGCATCATCCCAGGAAACCCGCAGCCAGCGGCCTTCTCCTCTCTCTCCTTTTCGAATCATCGGAAACTGCGGCCGTTCATCATCCATGTTCAGTTCAAGCCCGGCTGCCCCGCGCACGCACAAAGCCCCTTTGATACCTGGAACATATTGATTTCCCTGAATAAACCTGCATTCACCATTTTGAATATTGATCTGAACAGGGCAGTGAACAGAACACATACCACAGATACTGAATATGGTTTTCTCCGGCATGACAAAGTCCCTTTCGGTGTGGAAACATTAATTAAAGGTTAACGCGTACAAAGTCGAAATCGGGATGGCACGGAACCGGTATCTCTTCTGTTCAAGATCAAGGCGAGCAAAGCATGTCCATGAGGCGCATTAAGCCGCGATGACGGAGGATAAAGCTAAACGCAGAGATTAAAACAAAAAAGCCATCAAAATTCCGATAAAGCACGGGTCAGACAACAATTTTTTTTGCACGCATAACATAATCCCCGATGACTTTCAAGAAGAATAACCCCGGAAAAAATGAAATCGCGGCTTTCACTTATTCCCGCATTGCGCTGAACCATATTGGTTTTTACCTTTGCATGAAAAGAACCCTTGACACAACGTTATCAGTTTTATAGGTTCAGCCGACAGATTTTCAGCCTGTAAACCCTGCAAATAAACTGGAACGAGATGAACAACCGCCATATTCAATTTGACCCAAGGCGATGCATTGCCTGCAAGGCATGTGAGGTACACTGCCAGGAGGCCCATCGGACTGCTTCCGATGTCTGGATGGGATTACTGGTTACTTCAGAGGCGATTTGCGAGGAAGGAAAAATCCGGATTCTTTCAGCCTTCAGGGCGTGCTTTCATTGCGAAGAACCATGGTGCATGGCAGCTTGCCCCACAGACGCCATTAAAAAGCGGCCAGAGGATGGAATCGTTTTTGTGGAAGCCCGGCTCTGCGTCGGGTGCAAAGCCTGTATCGACGCCTGCCCCTGGAGAGTTCCCCAATGGGATAAATCGAGCGGAAAGGTATTAAAATGCGACTACTGCATGGACCGCGTCGATGCGGATGAAAAACCGGCATGCGTAGCGGCATGCACTGCTCACGCCCTGAGCTTTGAAATTCCAAATACCGGAACGCGAAAAACACGCCAGGACTATGCAAAATCGCTGCTGGACAAAAAACGCTGGTTATAAGGCATCCTTATTTTTCAGAGCGGCCGGGGCCGGGCCGGCTCATTCTTATTCAGGAACATTGTAGGGCTTGGCATCCATCTCGAACAGAATATCGGCATACCAGTCCTGTCGTGTCTTGAGCTGGATCAGAAGCTGATTTTTTTCGATTGCCAGGCCGACGTTGATCGCAAGGTATTCCTTCCACGTCAGGTGGTCCTTGTCGGGTTCAAATTCAAAGTCATAATACCACCGCAGCGCGCCGACAATCTTCGAACCCACTTTCACCGGATAACCGATGACGGCCTTGATGTTCTCCTGAAGGGCCTGCTCGCGGTACTGAATACGCGGGTCTGTCGCAACTTTTGTTACGACAACCGGCTTTCCGGTGGACACTTCTCCGATGCTGTGCGCGATGGAGACTACCCCTTTTGACAGATAATTCTCGCTCAGACCGAAAGAGGCTACCCGCTCCAGCATCCCGTCCGACTGCTTGACCAGAAAAAGTGAACAGCCCATGGAATTACCCGAAAGGGTTGCCGTCTTTACCAGGTTCAGCATCGATTCGCTGACCTTGAACGGAGGCATTAAATGAATATTGGTGGTCGAGTTCTTGATGGCGTCAAAATAAAATGATTTTCTTAACGACAGTCCCACATGAAGCGCCATCATCTTGAGATATTCCATTTCTTCCCACGTAATATCCCGGGGCCTGTCGAAATAGAGCCGGAGCGTGCCGACCAGGATGTTTCCGACGGCAACCGGAAGCCCTACGATACTTTTAATCCCTTCCTGCAATGCTTCCTGGGGATACTGCAGATTGGGGTCCGTGGCGACATCCCGAATCACAACAACGTTCCCATGGAGCGTCTCGCCAATGCTTTTTTTAGGATTGACATCCCCCTTGATCTTGTAGGCTTCACTAAGGCCAAACGACTCTGAAAGCTTCATGGTCTCATGCGTGCGATCAAAAAGAAGCAGAGAGGCGCCTTTTGCCCCAAAAACCCGCGATACAACACTGACGGCAGCTTCCTTTGTCTCTTTCAAATCAAGTGACCTGTGAATCTCCGAAAGACCCTGAACGAACTGGTAGGAAAAATCCTGGAACGCCATACTGATTTTCTCCTTCATTTATCAAAAGGGTTAAACAAACCGGGTGGCAACCTGAAAGTATCAGCACCTTTATCGGTATGCGCCTATCACACTTGTCCTGCCGAGTCAACAGTCACTCATGAAAAATGGCGCTTCCCGTCGGAATAACTGCCTGACCGGACACATTTATGGAAATAACCAGTGAGCTTCAAATTTTAGTAAGCAGGAATAATATTGTAGGCAGTCATTGACGGAGGCCCTTTCGATTAATTTCATACGGTCAGAAAGCGAAAAGCCGGTCTAATAAGAGGTCTTGAGATCAGGGGGTGCGGAATTCCGATGACTATATTCGAAGGAAACTCCGAAATATTCGATTGAAGGTCTACAGACAACCGTTTAAGTTTGCTTGGAATAAGCGGAACAAGCCACCAGCTCATGCGCAACCACGTTTTGAAAACAATACATTCAGAAACAACAGGTTTTTTCACATCATGATCGGTTCACCTTACGGGTTATTTGAAAAAAGAAAATTTTCTGGAGTTTGCAGCAAAAGAAACAACCGTAATAGGAAATATAGAATACCGGTGGGATATTCAATAACTATCTCAAGCCATGTCTGTATATATGGTCGCAGGCAAAACGATTCGGAATGCCGTGTCGGGAAAATGTCTATAACATGGTATATTTTGATTCCTTTGATTTTCGTCCCTGAAGGATCTCGGAGAAGTATTCGAATGGATAAATTCCTCGGGCGGAATCAACTGTACAACCGGCTCCATCACAGCCGAAGGGGTCAGGGTTATCCCGGAAATGGTAGAACCCATTACCTCTGTCAGCCCTTTAATCAGATGTTACGCAAATCTCTCCCAGGTGAAGGGCTTTTGGCTTTTAAAATTGGTTGTAATCTGGTAAAAGTAAAAAATATCACAGCAGCGAGAGTCTTGAATCAAAACAGTGAGCGCATTTCCCGCGGCTTGTCGCAGAAAGCTTATTAAAGGATGTTCCGCAAAGCTTTCGCAGCAGGGCTTAAAATCCGGCGGATTATTAGTTGTCAGTGGCCGGGGATAAGGAACCGAGTGCAAAGTTAAAATAAAACAAACCAGAAACAACAGGCTATGAACCGTAAACAGGAAACCATAAACCACAAACCAGTGGCTACCGCTCTTATCTGCAATATCCAAAGATTTTCCGTTCATGACGGCCCCGGAATAAGGAGCACGGTTTTTTTCAAGGGATGCAATCTTCGCTGCCTCTGGTGCCAGAACCCGGAAGCTTTGAAATTTGAAAACGAGCTGGTTTTTTCGGAAGAAAGATGCATTTCATGTGGTGAGTGCGTAAAAGCATGCCCGAATTCAGCGATAAGTTTTAACGGCCGTCCCTCTATTAACCGCGAATCATGCAAAGGTCAGTTTGCCTGTACTCTCGTATGCCCCTCAAAGGCGCTTGAGCCTGCGGCAAAGCAATATTCCGTGACAGAACTTGTAACTGAGCTTTTCAAAGACATTGATTACTATGGCCCTGAAGGCGGAGTTACTTTAAGCGGAGGAGAACCGATGCTTAAAAGCGTATTCATTAAAGAGCTTCTGCCTGTTTTAAAGGAAAATAAAATACATGTTGCGGTCGAAACCTCAGGATATTTCGACTGGGAAAAAGCCGAACCTTTGCTTTCAATGGTTGATCTTGTCCTGTTCGATATAAAAGCCGTCACAAAAAAGCTTCATGAGAGACTGACCGGAAGAGATAATGGTTTGATTCATGATAACCTGGGCAAAATAATCGGGGCGGGAATTCCCCGCAGAATACGCATGCCTGTTGTTCCTGGCATGAATGACAGCGATGAAGAACTTGAAGCCGTTGCTCTTTTTATAAAAAATGCAGGCGAATCTTCGGTCAATCTTCTCCCGTATCACCGGATGTGGGAGAACAAGCTCAAAAAACTGCACGATACAATCAAGCCCCTTGGCGCCTCTTCGCTTAGCGAAGAGGCGCTTGGGGAAAAGGCGGAGATTTTCAGAAAGAATGGGATTGAAGTGATCTTTTAAGGCTGGAAGAGGAAAGGTGCAAGGTTCAAGGAGCAAGGGCCAAGGCAAAAAAAGCGAGGAGAAAGAATGAGATTTGAAGACCTTGATGTATGGAAACGTGCAATCAGTTTAAGTGTGGATATTTATAAAGAGCTGAGCTATTTAAAAGATTATGGATTCAGGGATCAAATTACCCGATCCGGGTTATCGATACCAAGCAATATTGCCGAGGGTTTTGAAAGAGTATCATATAAAGAATCAGTTAATTTCCTATCTTATGCAAAAGGATCGTGCGGTGAGTTGAGAACACAGATATACATCGGCATGCAAATAGGATACATTGACAAAGACAAAGGCGATAAATGGCTTAAAGAGTCAAGTGAGTTGTCATCAATGCTGAATGGTTTAATAAAAACCCGCCGCAAATTTGAATAAGAACCTTGTTCCTTGTTCCTTGAACCTTGAACCAGATATCAGGACCCGGAAACATGAATAACCTTTCACATAGAATTTCATCTTTAAAGTCGGAAATTGAGAATTCACCGAGAAGCATTTGCCTCGAGCGCGCAAGGTTGCTCACTGAATTTTACAGGGATTACCGACAGCCTGAAGATCCGGCTGTCATCACAAGGGCAAAGGCCGTTTCATACATACTTGAGAATATGCCGGTAATAATTTATCCGGAAGAACTGATAACAGGCGCCATATCCTCTAAAAGAAATTCTGCAATGCTCTACCCTGAATTTTCAAGCCTTGCAATGCTGCCTGAAATCAGGATGATCGACAAAAGAAAAACAAACGCTTTTCACATAGACAAAAAAGGTATTGATGAATTTGAAAAAAGCATCTTTCCGTTCTGGGTGGAAAAAACCGTAGGAGCGCTATCCATAAGCAGGATCATTTCGAAAAGATTAAGCGGAAAGTTCATGCTGTTCACAGGAAATCTTCTTAACCGGTGGTTCATGAATCTTCCAGGTTCATTCAGGGGGTTCATATTCAGCAGGATAAAGGTTGAGCCGGAAAAAGTCGTTATAGGCATGAAAAAATTCGAGCCCTTCCGGCTCTTTTCGCTCTACGGGGTATATGTCCTCACTGAATTTGCAGGCATTTCGCATATCACTCCGGATTACAGTCTTCTAATTGAAAATGGAATCTCCGGAATCGTAAGGGAAATAAATTTGAGGCTCGAACGCGAAGAGGATAAAAAGAAACGAGATTTTTATTCGGCAGCTCTCATCGCTCTTTCGGGAGTTATCGAGTTCGCGGAAAGATACGCAAAAGAAGCCGAAAGGCTTGCCGGTACTGAAAAGGATCAGGCGCGGAAAAATGAGCTCCTGAAAATAGCTGAAAACTGCAAAAAAGTCCCCGCTAATCCTCCGGCAAACTTTCATCAGGCCCTTCAGGCAATCTGGTTTACGCACTTATCTCTCTACCAGGAGAATTATGACAATGCCATCTCCTTCGGGAGAATGGACCGGTATCTTTATCTCCTGTACAAAAAAGGAATCGATTCAAAAGAAATAACCCCTGAAAGCGCGCGGGAACTTTTACAGTGTTTCTTTCTCAAGGTTTGCGAGTTCCTGCCGTTTTACCCCGGTAAATTCAATGAATACTTCAGCGGTCTTCTTACCAGCCAGGGTTTATGCGTAGGCGGTTTAGATGAAGAGGGTCGTGACTCGACAAATGAGCTATCCGGTATCATTCTCGAATCCGTCAGAGACCTTGCCACACCTCTTCCTAACCTTTATGCAAGAATTCATGAAGAAACTCCGAAAGAGTTCAAAAAGAGTGTCTATGATTCAGTTTCTTCGGGCTCTCCGCATCCGTCCATATACAACGACAATGTGATTATTCCATCGCTGGTAAATGCGGGCTGCTCCCTTAAGGATGCAAGGGATTACGCCCCTCTCGGATGTGTTGAACCGAATCCGCAGGGAAAGACCATGGGATCGACTGATGCGGCTTTAATCAATCTTCCCCTTTGCCTTGAACTTGCATTGAACAAAGGGAAATCTCTTCTTCTGAAGGAAACAATCGGACCGGATACAGGCCCGCTTGAAAGCTTCGTAAGCATGGATGACGTGGTAAACGCATTCAGGCGGCAGACTGCGCATGTTGTCAAGATGATGGTTGACGGGACAAACCTTCTCGGAGAAACCCACAGGGATTATTATCCGTCGCCTCTTCTTTCATCGTTTATCGAAGGGCCGGTAGAAAAAGGACTGGATGTTACGGCAGGTGGCGCAAAATACAATTTCACCGGGGTACAGGGAGTCGGGGTCGCCGATGTTGCCGACTCGTTTGCCGCGATTGACCGGCTTGTGTATCAGGAAAAGAAACTGAGCCTTTCGGAACTTGTTGCAGCAGCGAGAAATAACTTTGAGGGCAGGGAGAATATAAGACAATTTATACTCAACAAGACTCCCAGATACGGACGGGATAATTCATCCGGAAACATTTATGCAAGGATTGTTGCAGGCATCTATTCGGACGAAGTAACAAAACACAAAAACCCGCGGGGCGGGATTTACATCCCGGGTTTTTACAGCGTAACGGCTCATATAGCATTCGGGAAATATGTTTCAGGTCTTCCTTCCGGAAGGCTGGCGGGAATGCCTCTGTCAAACGGGATAACTCCGGCCGCAGAATCATCAGACATGGGACCTACCGCATTTTTGAATTCGGTATCATCGGTCGATTTTATAAAGGCTGCAAATGGAGTGAATCTCCAGATGGGACTTGATCCGGTTATTATCAACAACAAACGTGGGTTTGAACTTTTTGACCTTCTTCTGAACGGCTATTTCAAAAATGGCGGAATGCAGGTTCAGTTCAATGCCCTGACACCCGAGATTCTGAAAAAAGCACAGGCAAATCCCGTCGAATACAAATGGCTTACGGTAAGAGTAGCCGGCTACTGCGCCTATTTCGCCGATCTTTCGAAGGAAGCCCAGGAAGAAATCATTGCCAGGCTCTGCAGATTCTAAAACCCATGAGGCTATGGTTTCGGTTTTGCAGTTTCTTTCTCTTTCTGTCCCGTCTCATGATAAATTTCTTGAAACATACAAAGAATACCACTATGATATGAAATGAACTAGTTGTGTATCAATAATACTTAATCATCTTTGATATGAATGGGATTCAAGGGGCAATGGGATAGGGGTCCCAAACCCTTGAACCCAAACCTTTATACAATATTAGGAGCCGGAAAAATGCAACTATACAGAAAGCGTTGGCGTTTTATCGCTTCCCTCATTTTGATCTGTTCTCTTTTTTTAATCATCTCGGGATGCTCAAAAGAGGCAAAAAAAGAGAGGCACCTGAAGAAAGCTGAACAGTATTTCATTGAAAACAAACTGAGTGAAGCCATACTTGAGTATAAGAATGTTGTTAAGATTGACCCTGAACATACGAAAGCTCATTACAAACTTGCGCTGGCCTATCTGAAGACCGGATTATTCAAGAATGCCTTTTCCGAGTTGTCACGAACTATAGAGCTCGATCCCGGCATGGCAGAAGCCCACAACCAGTTGGGCAATCTGTATCTCATGGGAGGAAACCGTGAAAAAGCAAAAGAAGAGGCGGAGATTGTGCTTTCAAAAGATGCGAACAATTCTTCGGCACACCTCCTGAAGAGCGGTATTCATGCTTCAGAACGGAACATTGATGAGGCCATTCTTGATGCAAAGAAAGCCGTTGAAGGAGACAAGAAACTGGAGGCATACTCGATTCTGGCCAACCTCTTTATTCTAAAAAAAGATTTCTCCCAGGCAGAGGAGATGTTTTTGGCTGCCGTCAAATCCGACGAAAAAAATCTCAGGGCACGCTTCGCCCTTGCTGAGTTTTATCTGCGTTCAGGCAAAACAGATATCTCGGAGCGTGAATATCTCAAAGCTGTTGAAATTGCGCCAAAAGATTCGAACACATACATGACGCTGGGGAATTTCTATGCCGCCACAAACAGACTTGAAGAAGCGGAAAAGCAGTTTTTAAAAGGCGCGGAATTATCGCCGAAAGACGTTCCTGTCCGCATGCACCTTGGAAACTTCTACCTTGCATGGGGGAAAAAAGATAAGGCTGAAGTTATCTTTAAAGAGGCTGTTATTGATGATCCGAAAAATATCCAGGCATTAGCAAGGCTGGCGGATTTTTATATAACTGAAAAGAGGTATGACGAAGGTCTTAAGGAAACGGAAAAAATTTTCAAGATTAATCCTAAAAGCTATGAAGGGCTTCTCTTGAAAGGAAGGTTATTTTTAATAAGGAACCAGTTCAATGAAGCTCAAAACCTTTTCCAGTCTTACTTGAAGGATAACCCGAAAAATCCTATGGCGCACTATCTTCTGGCCATGGCCCATTATGGAAACAGGGATGTACAGCAGGCAAAAACAGCGCTTACCGAAGCAATAAAACAGAGCCCCAAATGGCCCGAACCCCGGCTGCTGCTTGCAGAAATCTACATGAGAGATGGCGCATCCGACCAGGCTGTGGATGAAGCAAAAGCAGTACTGAATGACCATCCTAAAAATATACAGGCTTATATGGTCATCGGGAATGCTTATCTCATGAAAAAAAATATTCCTGAAGCTTTAAACAGCTTTGATGCGCTGCTGAAAATTGCTCCCAATAACCCGGCAGCTTACACACAAAAAGGCAGGATACTGCTCATTCAGAAGAAAGTAAGTGAGGCGATGTCATATTTTGAAAAAGCGCTCTCCCTGCAGCCAAATTACACGGAACCCCTGCAGCTTATCGTCGCAGTCCATATGAATAATAAGGATTACATAAAGGCTTTTGACAGGGTTGAGAATCAGATCAAGATATCTCCTGATAATCCTTTCTTCTACAACCTGATCGGGCGCCTTTATGAAGTTAACAAAGATATCACAAATGCCGAAAAAAACTTCAAAAAGGCAATCGAGGTAAAACCGGATTCAATAGCCATGCAGTTGTCTGTTGCCGGCTTTTATATGCGTCAGAAGCTGGTCGATAAGGCAAAAAGTGCATATATCAAAACAGTCGAAAAAGATCCTGATTCTCTGAATGCCCATATGGCTCTTGGAATGATTTATGAGAGTGAGAAGAAATATGATGAGGCAAAAGAGCATTATCAAAAGGCTCTGAAAATAAATCCCGGCTTTGCTCCTGCAGCAAATAACCTTGCATTTCTGTACGCAGAAAGAGGAGGGAACATAGATGAGGCGCTTAATTTAGCCCAGAAAGCGAAAGAACAGGCTCCGGATGATCCTCATGTTGCTGATACACTGGGATGGATATATTACAAGAAGAATATTCCAACCAGAGCCATTACATACCTTAAGGAGGCAAGTGCCAAGGTTCCGGATCAGCCTATCATAAAGTATCATTTAGGAATGGCTTATTACAAAAACGGGAATCCTGATCTGGCTAAAAATGAACTCAATCAGGCTCTGAAGATTGATTCCAAATTTGAAGGAGCTGACGAAGCGACAGCTACACTGAAAATGATTAAGTAGTGTCCATCCGGAAACAAATTAAAGACACTATAGCGTTTCCAATTCGGAAATAGGCAATTTTGGGCAAGCTTAAGGAAATCAAGGGATTGAGCTTAAGGCATACGAAATGTATGCCGCACAAGAAATCCCGCAGATTGACACTTTAGATCGCCCAAAAGGGCCATTTCCGGATGGATACTAAGTAGAGACTTCAAGGGTTCGGGTAACCGGAAAAACTAGCGCATTCCCCGCTGTCTGCGGCTGTGTCAGCGTGCGAATTTTAAAAGGCTGGCTTCCTTTTGCCGGGAAGATTCCATGTCCGCACCAGGTGGACTGCAGAGAGCTATAAATGCTGAAATCCATAGATAAAATCATTAAAAAACGAACACTTGAACCTTGGAATTCTGAACCCCCGAACCCTTTTCTTCCAACCGATTGGGAAAAGAACCTGAAATTAATATGGCCTATATTTATTTCAATAATATGGGCAGGTTCTACCGGTGTTGTCATCTTCTGTTCGCTTCTACCCCGGGTCGAATTCCCTGTAGATTTCTGGAATGCAGACAAGCTTTATCACCTTATTGCATACTGCTGGTTATCTATCCTGCCCCTTGTTGGCTATTCTGAAAGAAAGTTTGCCATGAAGGCCTCACTTTCAATGATATTTCTTGGAATATTTCTGGAAACAGGACAATTGTATGTTCCGGGGCGCACCTTTTCCGTGGTGGATATATCGATGAATACACTGGGAGTTATCCTTGGAGCACATGGAGGAGAGCGTTTAAGATGTTTATTTCTCACCCATGGAAACTTCCGCCTGTTTAAGAACATCCAGCAGTAAAAACCCTTTTTCTCCTGTGGCAACACCAAAGGAGAGATTTAACGGCTCTTCGCGGTAATGTTTGTTTTGTGCCTCCAGTGTTTCCCTGAGTCGTACGATGATATTTTCTCCGGTTAATTTGTCGGACATGGGCAGGAGAGCTGCGAATCTGTCACCACTGACCCTGGCTACAACATCTTCCGTACGGAATATCTTGAGAACCTTGGCAGTGCGCCGCAGGAGAGTATTTCCCGCTTCGATACCATCACGATCATTTGCAGCCTGCAGGTCGTTCACTTTTATGGCTACGACACTTATTGGAAATTGCCTGCCTTTTTCAAGCCTGTACATCTCTTCTTCAAAATATGTCCGGTTATAAAGTCCGGTAAGTACATCGTGAAAGCTGAGATACCAGAGTTTTTCTTCCGTTTCCCGGAAATCGCTGATGTCAATCGCTATGCATATGACCCCGATTATGTTCCCATCGTCATCCCGATAGGGAACCCGGTCGTTCTGAATCCATCGTCTCCCGCGGACAGATGGAAAAATCTCAATAAATCCCCGTTTCGAATCACCGGAACTCATGACCCGCTCATTTACGTCAAAAAAATGAAACAGCTGTTCCTCCGGCAGATTCGGAAATAGTTCAGTTAATGTTTTTCCAATTATATTTTCCATTGGAAAGCCTATGGATTTACAAAACGCCTTATTTGCCCGTACAAACCGGTGATTAATGTCCGTATAAAATATGCTCGTAGGTATGGAATTCAGAACAATCTGGAGGTCACTGCGGCTCCTCTGAAGTTCCTCGTCAATTCGCTTTCGCACGGTGATGTTTCGAAGCATTCCATGAATTGCAACACCCCATTTATAAGGGATGAACAGGACAAAAGTCTCACACTCAATTATTAACCCACTCTTTGTCATACCGGTATATTCGTACTGCTGGGCCTTAAATTCGCCGGTAGCCCCTTTTCTGTATTTATCTTTTATGAAGCGGCGACTTTCCGGAGCCACCAATGTCATCGGATCGAAATCGGGGCTGCAAATCTCTTCCGATGTGATTTCAAACAGTTCGGCAAATTTCTTATTGACGAATTCGTACTTTCTGTCGAAAAGGACATAGATTGCCTCATTCATGTGTTCCACCTGCGGGAAATACCGGCCTATCTTTTCACCAAAGTCAACCTTCCCTGAGAACCTTTCAATTGCTTCCAGTTCTGAAACCCGCTCTTTTAAGGCAGCAACTTCATCAATAAGCTGTTTCTTTGTTTTGCTTGTTGCCTTCATGTTTATAAACTCCTTGCCTCTTTCTTGATGATTCCGTAAAAAGCCAATATACGGACGATTTTGTAAACTGCCTCATCGGGACAGCTGCTTCCGTTTTCGATTCGGGAATACAAACCACTACACTCCACCACTCAGACCGATTTTTTTTTATGAAGTCATCAAAAATCGGCTCTAAATTATTGGTATTATAATTTTTTGTCAAGGTGTTTTTTACTTAGAGAAGCGCCTATACGGGCAAGAATTTTGTCAAAACACTCTTTTATGCGAATCCTCCTGACCAATTTACTAAAGCTTTTCCACCACTGGAATTCCCCTGATTATACGGCGGAACCATTTGAATCATCGTTTAAATTGTGTTAAGATAGTTATATCCTTTCAATCAATTGTTTTTATGGAGATCCGCGCGGATGAGTGTCTATGAATATGTCGCATTGGATGAAAAAGGCCGGCAGCGCAAGGGCTTTCTGGATGCAACAGGTGTTGCCGCTGCCCGGCAGCAATTGCGCGAACAGGGTGTCTATCCGGTGGAAGTTCATCAGGCCCAAGAGAAAAAAAGCGCATCTCTGTCGGGGATACTGGACATCAGCCTGAGCAAGAAGGTGTCGGCCAAAGAAGTATCGGTCTTTACCCGCCAGCTCTCCACGTTGCTGGGCGCTGGAATTCCGCTCGTTCCGTCCTTTGGAGTCCTGCTGGCGCAGACGAAGAACCCTCCGCTGGAAAAAATTCTCACGCAGATTCGCGGAGATCTTAACGAGGGTAAAAGCCTCACAGCCGGCATGGAATCTTTCCCGCGCATCTTTCCACCTTTTTATACCAATATGGTAAAAGCCGGCGAAGCATCGGGAACCATTAACCTGGTTCTCGAACGCCTGGCGGATTTCAGCGAAAACCAGCAGGCGCTGAGAAGCAGACTCCGTTCTGCTCTCGCCTATCCGCTGATCATGCTCCTGATCGGCAGTATGGTCATCTTTCTTCTAATGACCTTTGTGGTTCCCAAGATTACCGAAATATTTTCTGACATGAAACAAACGCTGCCGCTCATTACGATCATCCTGATTGCAGTCAGCAATTTCTTGAAATCTTTCTGGTGGCTCATCCTGCTTTTAATCTTTTCCGGCATTGCCGTCTTCAAATATCTGACGGCTGGCACTCAAGCAGGCAGACGCTTATGGGATTCGGTGCGCTTGAAGTCGCCGGTTTGGGGACCGGTCAACCGAAAAATAGCTATTGCCCGTTTTTCGAGAACTCTGGCCACGCTGTTGCAAAGCGGTGTGCCGCTTCTGACGGCCATGGATATTGTGCGCAACGTGGTCAATAATATTTTCATAGGCGAGACAATCGAGCAGGCAGCCAAAAACGTGGAGGAGGGCCAAAGCCTGTCCGTCCCCCTTGCTCAAAGCGGAATTTTCCCGCCCATGGTGACGGAGATGATTGCCGTCGGAGAACAGAGCGGATCGCTGGAAAAAATGCTCAACCAGATTGCCGTGACCTATGAAACGGAGGCGCAGTCGGATATTATGGTGATGACGTCTTTGCTGGAACCGATCATGATCCTGGCGATGGGTCTGATCGTCGGTTTTATCGTCGTCTCGATTTTACTGCCGATTTTTGAAATGAACCAACTGATCAGATAATATTTGAACTTTTTACGAAGGTTTCAAATTTAAGAGAGGTTGATTATGGAAACAAATAAACAAAAGAAAAACAACCAGGCCGGATTCACGCTCATCGAGCTGATGGTGGTGATTGTCATCCTGGGCGTATTGGCCGGTTTAATTATTCCCCGTGTCATGGGACGTCCCGATGAGGCGCGCCAGACAAAAGCGAAAATCCAAATAGAGAGTCTGGAATCAGCCCTGAAGCTCTACAGGCTCGACAACGGCAATTACTCGACAACGGAACAAGGGCTGAAGGCGCTTGTTGAGCATCCCACCGCCGGAAACCTGCCGAAAAACTGGCGCAAGGGTGGTTACCTGGAAAAAGGGAAAGTCCCCAAAGATCCATGGGGCAATGATTTCATCTATATCAGTCCCGGCAGCCATGGCGATTTTGATCTGATTTGCCTGGGGAAAGATGGTGAACCCGGAGGAGAAGGTGTCGATCAAGATATCAACAATTGGGAAATCGAATAAACTGCTCATATGCAGGGAGTTCACGCGCCCTCGCGCGCCCTTCAGTAAGTTGGAAATTATTTCTTGCGATTTCCTACCACTAAAAGGGGTACTGAAAAGAGTCCCGTTTAACTGGGTTAGGGTGCCGGCGTATTTCAGGAAGTCGTTGGGCTTCACACTGGTCGAGTTGATTGTGGTCATCGCTTTGATCGGACTTGTTATGGCCCTGGTTGCGCCAGCCACGCGGGACGCCCTCGCCGTGGACAAGCTGAAGAAAGCGTCGCGTCAGCTCATCGGTCTGGATCGCAAACTGAGGGTAGAGGCGGTTCGCGATCGGACGGATTATATCCTGTGTCTGGATTTGGCCGGCGCAACCTATTGGGTGGTCACATCCGACATGACGCCTGAAAAAATCAGCGAGGCAAAAAAAGCGGCCAGAAGATTTCCCTCGGAAGTCTCCATTGTCGATATTACAGCAGAGAAGAATATCAAACAAACTGAAGGCGAGTTCCGAATCAAATTCGGCAAAAACAGTCTATCTCCGCCTTTCATTATGCACCTGGCTGAAGGCGATGATCGTATGACACTGGTGGTCAATCCTTTTTTAGGGGTTACCGCGGTTTATGACCGGTATGTCGATATTGCCATAGATGAAGGTTTTGGCAAAGACCTTACTAAGTAGTGCCCATCCGGAAACCAAGCTCGGAAACAGTTAAGTTTCCAATTCGGAAATAGGCAATTTTGGGCAAGCTCAAGGAAATCAAGGGATTGCGCGGAGACATACGCATAGTATGTCGCACAAGAAATCACGCAGATTGACACAGAGATCGC
>Ga0105099_10000388_pt1 | contig 30247 bp, 20 predicted proteins | sample PPLLak3cmMay2015_2_FD_79138 | JGI IMG/M metagenome (GOLD analysis project Ga0105099, IMG submission 79138) | Freshwater sediment microbial communities from Prairie Pothole Lake near Jamestown, North Dakota, USA - PPLs Lake P8 Core (1) Depth... | ecosystem: Environmental > Aquatic > Freshwater >... | reverse complement strand
CGGGCTCGATGCGCTGGTTGCGAAAGGTGCGGACGAATGTGTGGAAATTGCCGAGTATCTGGCGAACCGTCCGGAACTCCTGAAAGTCCTGAGAAATGGGCTCAGGGAGAAGATGCGCTACTCACCCCTTAGTGACGGTAAGGGATTTGTTCTGGAATTGGAAAGTGTGTATTTGGAGATGTGGCGTAGTCGGCTGAAGAGAATGTAGCAATATATATTTGTTCAATTCCTGATTGAGGGGGCAAGAATGGATGACAGCGTGCAATTGACTGCCATGCTCGACAAGATGTTTGCTGCTGCAATTGATTTTCAAAAAAATGGAAAATTGGCAGAGGCAGAGGAACTTTACAGAAAGATTATTTCAGTTCAACCACAAAACCCTGTTGCACCATACTTGCTTAAACAAGTTGAAGGAGCTGTGACCGTGCAGGGATCACCCTCGCTGGCCGATCGGATGCTTCTTGATGCTTTCAAGAGGTATCCCTCACATTACAGCGCAGTGTTGCCCTATAATTTGAATTGGATGTTGGATGATATCTCGCCAGTTCATGATTTTCTCGATCGTAATCCGATTGTTGTTGCAGATATTGGAGCTCGCGGAAACTCCATTGGGGAATTGGAAAGTCTGAGGCAGCACCTTGTGTATTACGGCTTCGACGCGGACCGTGATGAATGCAAACGATTGAAAAATGATACAACCGATTCATTTTCCCAGTACAGTATCTTTCCCTATTATGTTGGAAAAATGAACGGACCGGTAGAGTTTTATCTCTACCGGAATGCTGGTGAGAGTTCTCGTTACAAGCCGGGTAAACGTTTTCATCATGAATTTAATCCTGACCTTGTGATTGAAAGAGTAGTCCAAGTTGAAGGGGCTACCCTTGATAGTATTATTGCCCATGAGAGGCTGAAATTCCCGGATTTCCTGAAACTTGATACTCAGGGGTCAGAGTTGGAAATCCTTCAGGCAAGTCCCTCCGCACTGACTAATGCACTGTTTGTAGAAGTTGAAGTCGAATTTATCGAGATGTATGAAGGGCAGCCTTTGTTTCATGATGTGGCCCGCTTCATGTATGACAAGGGGTTTGAATTATTTTATCTTAACCGTGTGTTTCAAACTCGCCCATCCTATGGTGGGGAAGCGAGAGGGCAGATTATTTTTGGTGATGCATTATTTGGCAGACGTGAAAATGAGCTTCATTCTTTCTCGCCAGAACGCTTGGCAAAGTATGTCATATTGCTTGCTAACTATGGTTATCTTGATATCTCGGCAAAGATTTGGAGGACAAATAAAGACATCCAAAGCTTGATTCCAGGGATGCCCGTATTTTTTAAACAATACCAAAGCGAAGAAACCAGATCTGATGTGATGGCTAGCGACAAAGGGGTTTGTTGGCAACTGAATCGCCGTCGTAATAACCAGCTTCACTATGACAGTGATCGTAGTTGGCCCTTTAGGTGAGAAAATCTTATGTCACAAACGTAAAACTACTTGGTTAAGTATTTGGATATAGTTAACTGTTTTTTTGCTGTTCTTGAAGTTACAAAAAAGGAAAAATATCATGGATAAAGCGGATTCTTTTCACTCTGAACTCGATGTGATTATTCCCCCTGAGATAAAAAATGATGAATTCTATTTCATGATCCAGAAGTTGGCCCGTGAGGAAAATATCACCAATGTGCTGGAGATAGGTTCGTCATCAGGGGGAGGAAGTACCGAGGCCTTTGTGACGGGTTTACAGGGCAATCCGAATAGCCCCCGTCTCTTTTGCATGGAAATTTCCCGAGCGCGTTTTGGGACATTACGCGATACGTATAAAGACCTCGGTTTTGTCAAATGTTATAATGTTTCTTCCGTTCCGCTCGACAAGTTTCCTACCGAACAGGATGTGGCGGCCTTTTATTCCGGCGTGGGAACCGCACTTAACAATTACCCTCTTGAAATGGTTCTGGGGTGGTTGCGCCAGGACAAGGAATACGTCAGCGGTTCGGGAGTTTCCAGTGACGGAATTCAGAAGATCAAGCGTGAAAACGGCATTGAGACTTTTGATCTGGTTTTGATTGACGGGTCGGAATTTACCGGCTCGGCTGAATTGGAAGAAGTGTACGGCGCGCTTATTATCATTCTTGACGATGTGAATGCCTACAAGAACTATTTCAATTACCGACGACTGAAGTTTGATGACAATTATGTTTTGGTCGCGGAAAACTGGTCGCTGAGGAACGGCTATGCGGTCTTTCGCTTGAACGAAAGGTCGAAGCAACATTCAGTCATTTCGCCCGGGGGAGAAAACATCCAGACCGCCATGCCGCTCATGTCTGACGTTCTTTCTCCGAGAAATTTGCCCGTTCATTTTTTTACTATCGTCCTGAACGGTAAGCCTTTCATTGAAAAACATATCAGCACCTTCGAAAAGCTTCCCTTTACCTGGCACTGGCATATTATCGAGGGTGTCGCGGCCTTGAAACATGATACTGCCTGGAGCCTTGCCAATGGGGGCCGTATTGATGATTCCCTGCACAGGAACGGACTCAGCAACGACGGTACCAGTGAGTACCTGGATGACCTCGCGCGGAAATATCCCGATCAGGTGACGGTGTACCGCAAGAAACAGGGCGTGTTCTGGGACGGTAAGCTGGAAATGGTTCAGGCACCGCTCGAGACTGTTACGGAAGAATGTTTGTTGTGGCAGGTGGATGTAGATGAAATCTGGACAGTAGAGCAAATTGCCGCGGCCAGGGAACTATTTGTACAGGCCCCCGAAAAAAGTGCAGCTTTTTACCTCTGTCAATTTTTTGTGGGGCCCACTCTGGTTACAACCACAGTTAATACGTACGGAAACCACCTTGGAAACGAGTGGCTGAGGACCTGGCGCTTCAGGCCGGGCGACCGCTGGTTGGCCCATGAGCCTCCCCGTCTTATGCGCCAGATGGGTGGAGTGGCGATTGACGTTGCCACCATCAACCCATTCATGCATACCGCAACGGTGGAAAAAGGCCTGGTTTTTCACCATTACGCCTATGCAACCGAAGGCCAGATCCGTTTCAAAGAGGTGTACTACGGCTACCACGGTGCGGTTGAGCAATGGCGTAACCTGCAGAAAGTGAAAAATTTCCCCGTGATGCTGAGAGATTATTTTTCCTGGGTCAGAGACGCAGCCCAGGTGGACAAGTACGCAGGGGAAACCATTTTCGATGCTGCCCCGAAGGAGATACTCTGGATCCGGACAGACGCAATCGGTGACAATGTTCTGGCATCGGCGATGCTGCCCCATATCAGGACGTGCTATCCAGGCGCAAGAATTACCGTGCTTTGCCAGGAACGGGTTGCTCAACTATACCAAGCTTCACTTTTTGTCGATCAGATTATTTCATTCAATTGGTGGAAAGCTTCTCACGAAGAAGCATATCGCCAGCAGATTCTTGAACAGATCCAAGCTCTAAATGCCGACCTGACCCTGAATTCTGTGTATTCCCGCGAAGCATTGACCGACTTTTTTGCTATCGGCTCTTTTGCATCTGAGCGGATTGCCTTGCATGGTGATGAAAGCAATATCAGGGGCAACCTTAGAGATGAGAACAACACCGCTTACACCCGGATTATCTCCACAGAAGGGGCTCTGAAATCAGAGATGGAACGACATCGCGATTTCCTTCAGGGACTTGGAATCTCTGCACCGGCGTTGCAACCTCTTGTCTGGACAACTTCAGAAGACGAACGTTTTGCTGACGATTTTTTCTCACGCCATGGACTCGATCCTCAAAAAACGGTGGCTTGCTACCCTTCAGGTCAATGGGCGGGCAAGTTTTATGAGCGCTATCCCGAGGCTCTCAATGCTTCACTAAGGCAAAATGGTTTTTCGGTGATCATGTTCGGTGGTGAAGGGGAACGTGACCTCAACAACCTGCTTCTCAGTGAGTTGAGCGTGCAAGGAGTCAATGCTGCCGGTGAGACAACCATCCGCCAGACCGCAGCAATTATCCGACGCTGCAGGATTGGAATCGGTGCTGACACCGGAACTGCTCACATCGCCTGTGCTGTGGGGACCCCCCATGTGGTATTGCTCTGGGGCGGACATTTCGGCAGGTTTTTCCCCTATTCACCGTTAACTTCCGTCGCCTGTCTTCCTTTGACATGTTACGGCTGTAATTGGCAGTGCACTTATTCCCGTCCCCATTGCGTTAAGGATATAGATCCTGCCGTGGTTGAGACTGCCTTCCGGGAAACTCTTGACGCTGATGCTGACCGACCGAGGATCTTCGCTCAGGACTTTGATTCTTGGCGTCCTGGCGCGGGTGAGCCGGCGTGGGACCTTTTTTCCCGTTTCCTTGATCTGCGGACGGTTGCCATTGTTCCGGTTGCTGGAAAAGAAGAATCCAGGTTGGTAAATTATTCCTAAAGTTTTTTCTGAAAGGAACGATAAGTTTTATAAATGCAGCGCGAGGGAAAAACCTGCCGCCGAAAGGGGGACAAGGTAAAAAAGGCCTTTCCTGAGAGTTGCCAGCTGCCGAATGCAGCGCACACTAAAACGGCAAGAATGCCGTACAGTCATCCAGAAAGGAGTAACAACTCATGGCAGTCAACGACATTTCCTTAACTTCAGGCATGCGGAACAACCTTTTATCACTGCAGAAGACTTCGGACCTCATCAACACAACTCAGCAGAGGTTGTCCACCGGGAAGAAGGTTAACTCCCCACTTGATAACCCGACCAACTACTTTGCAGCTCAGTCTCATATGGAGCGTGCGAGCGACCTCACCGCCCGTAAGGACGGCATGGCTGAAGCAGTTCAGATGGTCAAGGCAGCTGACTCAGGAATCAAGGCGATAACATCGCTAATCGAGTCTGCGAAAGGTGTTGCATCGTCTGCGGCAGCAACCAGCAGCGCCACCGACCGTGCAAACTATGCATCAACCTTCAACACACTGATGACGCAGATTTCACAACTTGCAAGCGATTCCGGATATCGCGGCACAAATCTTCTCAATGCACAGAACCAGACCGTAGAATTCGGTCAGGCTACAGGCACTGCTACTCTTGGTATCAACGGTTTCAATGCAACTGCGTCCGGCCTTACCATTGATACTGCTTCAATCACCAGTTCTGCTTCTTCAGGTGGGACGGCTACAACTTCAGCAACCGGCACCTCCGTTGGTGGTGCGGGTATGAGTGCTACAGCATGGAATGCTACGGGCGCTGCAGCATCTACGGCAACAGTTGTTATTCAGAGTACTGCAACCCAGCTGGAAGGCGCATTGTCGACACTTCGTACCCAGTCTTCCAAACTGTCGTCCAACCTGAGCGTTGTTACCAATCGCCAGGACTTTACCAGCAGCATGATCAGCACTCTCCAGACTGGTGCTGATAACCTGACGCTGGCCGATATGAACGAAGAAGGCGCCAACATGCTGATGCTGCAGACGCAGCAGAACCTCGGCGTTACCTCTTTGAGCATGGCTTCCCAGGCAGCTCAGGCGGTCATGAGATTGTTCTAGTAACAAATGATCCGTCCTTTGGAGAAAAGGAAGGGGAGGGGGGAGAACCCTCCTCCCCGTTCCATCGTTAAGAAGGGGTATCGACATGTCAGCTGACCCGATTCGTGTAATTGATAAGGTGGTCCCTGTTCAGGACTCGCTTCGCATGGCTTACCATCAAGCACCCGACGAGCAGAAAAAAAAGTCGGTACAAGGGGCTGGAGGAGATACGGTTTCCGTCTCACTGCAGCGATCTTCTCCCACCATGGATAAACTGGGCAGCGTCAACGAAGAAAAGAATCTTTTTGCGACAGCTATCAGGGAAACAGACAAGGCTTTGCAAGAGGTGTCGAACGTTACAGTGAAAATGAAAGAACGGCTCGAAACGATCGTCAAGAATTTTCCGCCTTTCACGATGGACAGTGCTGAACGGAAAGACCTCCTTATGAGCTACATTTCGTTACGCAAGCAAATTGAGAAAATGACCTTCCCCAAGCCACCGGCACCGGTTTACGAAAACAACCAGAAGCTCTGGGGAAAGCTGGATTTTACCGACACGCAGAAGGTTGCCGAGGCAATTCCGGCGCTTGATGAGACATCATCTGACTCTCAGGTCCGGCGTGCCGTAGGAAATCTGAATGAAGTGCAGATCAGTCTCGGTGAGGGAAGAACTGAACTTTATCAAGCCGTTACGTGATAAAAGAGGGTAGAAGCCATGTCATTGAAGCTCCGTCTGAAGCCTGAAGAGAAGGTGCTCGTAGGAAAGGCCGTAATCAAGAATGGCCCGAGAACTTCAGAATTTGTTGTTGAGAATAATGTTCCGATCCTCCGTCAGAAGGACATATTGACTGAGGATGAGGCTAATTCACCCTCACGGCGTGTCTATTTCATGATTCAGCTCATGTACATCGACAGCGAGAAACTGGTTGAATACCACAAAAGATACTGGGAATTAGCGAGTGATATTCTTGCCGCCGCACCCAGCACGAAACCTTACATCGAGAAGATCAGTGAACAAATACTTGCCTGTGACTACTACCAGGCCTTGAAACTCACCAGAAAACTCATGAACTACGAAGAGGAGTTGCTTGCCCATGTCAAATCCATATAATATCTACCAGAATGTTCAGAAGGACGGAATGTCTCAGCGGGAACTTGAAGCTTCAGTGCTGACCAAGGCGGGCCGCATGCTGAAGAACTGCCAGGATAATTGGGATTCTCCGGACAGGGAGGCGAAGCTTGACGAGGCGATCCGCTACAACCAGAAAGTCTGGAGCTTCTTCCAGAGTGAACTGACCATGCCGGATAACCAGCTCCCCAAGAAATTGCGTGAGGATATTCTCAGCCTCAGCCTTTTTATCGACAAGCGCCTGCTGGAGGTTCTGGCGTTTCCGGCGCCCGAGAAACTGAATGTCGTTCTGAATATTAATTTTGGTCTGGCAGAGGGTTTAAGGATGAAACTGGGAGAAAACTCCTGTGAACACCAGGCGGAGGCAGTTGCCGTCTAGTTGCTCCAGGAAGTGCGTCCTATGCAAAAGCCCTCTTTCATCACGTGAAAGGGGGCTTTCATGCTTCAACAGCGGGATTTCCCGTGTGCACTTGTTGCAGGAATGAGTTGACTATTTGAGTACTGGCTGTTTAAATCCCCCACAATCCCCCTTTCTCAAAGGGGGAAGTTACGTTCGCCATTAAATTTGATGCTTTCGCAAATTCTCTAAGCTGTCATCTCGACCGACAGGGAGAGATCTTGTAACCAGTTGTAAAAGCAAGATTCCTCCTTCTGGTCGGAATGACAAAATGTAGCGTATTCACACTTTTTGCGAGTGTATCAAATTTGCAATCCCCCCTTTCTCAAAGGGGGGCAGGGGGGATTTAAATAGTTCCCGCAACCTCCATCAACCGCTTCGCCGCATCTTCTTTCCCTGCTGTAGTTAGTTTGTCGGCACATTTGTTCAAGAACTCCGCAAAATGGATCTGGCGCTCGCGGAGTGTTTTGAAATAAGATTTACCTTCCTCAGTCTTTCCACAACATACCAGTAAAATACCCATCATCAGAAGGGTATTCGGGTCATCCGGATGCCTGGTCAAGGATGACGTCAACAGGGCAAGGGCTTCTTCACTGGAGCCAATGCAAAGCTCGCACATGGCAAGGTTGGTGATGACTTCACGGTAGTCCTGTTTTAGTTCCAGTGCTCTCAGTGAGGCTTTACGCGACTCTTCAAAGCGAGACAACATCAGCAGGTTGTAGCCGAGGTTGAACCAGGCCACATCCATGCTTGGATTGATATCCAGAGCCTTTTTCCAGAGTTCTGCCGCTTCTTCATGGCGTGCCAGTTCACCCGCCTGAACCGCCAGTTCGTAGAGCGCCTTCAGGTCGTTTTCTTTTTCCGTTAGTTTCTTGACCCCCAGTTCGTAGTAGGCAAGTTTTTTTTCGTTAATCCGCTTTTCATCTAAAAAACCGTAGTGATGCACCGGGATGTCGCAGTCGGTGACCGGAATGCTATTACGCTCAAGGGATGGTTCAACGATCTCATGGATAGGGTTTTCAAAAACAATACCTTTCCCATTGGAGAAGATCCGTACCTTGGTGCTTGGTACCCAGCCTCCGGCAGCTTCTTCGAGGGGATAGCTCCCGTCGTTGGACTGCCATTTTTCCCGATTGACCTGGAGCATGTAATTGCGGCTGATGATGGCAAGCGCATTCGGCGTTACTGCCTTATTAGCCAGCAGTTCCTTGAGCCTGCCATGATCCAGGGGCGACAGGACTTCGTCGGCATCCATGATGAGAATCCAGCGGCAGGAGGCATGGGAGAGGGATTCGTTCCGTGCTGCGGAAAAATCGCCGTTCCAAGGGAAGTCGAAGACTTTGGCGCCGAAGACACGGGCTACATCCCGGGTCCGGTCATCCGAGCCGGTGTCCACAACGATGATTTCATCGGCAAGGGGCAGCAGGCTGGCCAGGCAGCGGGGCAGGTTGGCTTCCTCGTTTTTCGCGATCATGCAGACGCTCAGGCTTGCCGGTGCAGCCGGGTCGACGGGTTGCTGGGGGCCGAGGTCACCCCGCAGGGGAAGCGACGCTTCTAGCAGCCCTTCGGGCAGTCCGAATTCGATGATAGCTTGCTGAATGACAGTCAGGCATTCCTTTGTTTCCCCCTTCTTGAGAAGCAGATCTATCAGCAGAAAAGAAATTCGCCGGTTCTGGGAGAATAGCCGCCGGGCTTCCCTGAACGCGCTGATGCCACGCTCTATCTGTTCCGGATCCTGAAGGGCCGAGTGGAAGCGTTCGGCGCAGTCCGGAGTAGTGGGGCTTAGGAGAAAGCCCCGCTCCAAAAGTTCAAGTGCTTCTCCGTGGCGACCATCCGACCACGCCAGAACGCCAAGGTTGGTAAACGCCTCCGCGAAACCGGCCCCACATTCCGTTGCCCTGCGGAAGAATTCACCAGCTTTTTTGTGATCCCCTTCGTGGTGGGCGAGAACCCCGAGCAGGTTCTGCGCCGCGGCCTGATTGCTGCTCTGCGCCGGCAGCGAGTCGAGGAGTATTTGTGCGGTCGCAGTGTCTCCAAGACCTTCATGGGCGTAAGCGCAAAACAACGCTGTACGTTCGTTCTGCCTGCCTGAGGGCAGTTCGCTGAGAACACCGAGTGCATCCTGAAAGCGCTTTTCTTCGATGAGCTTTTCGGCAAGGAAAAAGTAGAAACGTTCCTCCGTCGGGATCAGTTTAATGCCTTCCTGAAGGATTGTTTCAATGCCCTTGTCCAGTTCTCCCTGGTGAAAGAGCGCTTCTGCCTTTTCCATAGTTTTGAGGGTCAGGATCTGTTTCGCTTGGTTTTCGTCCGTGAACGGTCCGCTCCATTTCCTGCTGAAGAGTGAATGATTTCCCGTCATCGCTTTCGTGAAATCAATGCCGTTGCCCTTGAAGCTGGCGCTGCCGTGGTGGTGGATAAAAACGTCACCGGCTATCAGGTTGCGGTAGCCGTCCAGAGCCGCCCGGAGACAGTAATCATCGTCTTCGAAATTTCCGCTGCCGAACATTTCGTCCAGAAGTCCGACTCGCTGCACCAGTTCCCGCCTGAAGAGCATACAAAAACCAACGATACGCCGAAGGGGGATGCGTCTGCCACGATATTTCTTGCGAAACGCCAGTGCATACCTGTCAAGCTCTGTTGTTTCTGCATAGCCAACTTCAGGGACCATCTGGATGCCGCTGATATTGTTGGTCATGGGTCCGACAATGCCCACATCGGGAGACGACTGAAGACATTCGAGGAGTCGACAGCCATCCGGGTGTTACCACGGTATCGTTGTTCAGCAAGAGGATATGAGTGCCTGTTGCCGCCTTGATCCCCTGGTTGCATCCCTTGGAAAAACCGAGGTTTTCGCTATTTTCAATAAGAGAATAATTGTCTCTGTTTTGCACCAGTTCGCGGAGCCACGGTATGGTGCCGTCGCTGGAGCCGTTGTCAACCATGATGACTTCATGGGGTTCCGGGGTGTGGCGCTCGATGCTTGCGAGACATTCTTTCGTGAAGGGAAGCTGGTTCCAGGTGAGGATGACAATTGATACAGAAGGAGCGGCTGCTTTGTTTTCTTTTGCGGCCAGCATGCCAAGAGCGCTGGAACGATAGGGGGCCAGTACTGCCCCGGTTTCAGTAGAAGAGCCATCCCCGGCAATGATCAGATCGGGCCGGACCTTGCCGAGCCACCGTGCATGCAGCCTCTCGATATTCTGTCGGGCCATGCGGAACCGTTCCGGACCGCTCTGGGATTCGTGATGAATCAGAGTGCTGGCCGGTTCGTACACGATCTGCCAGCCTTTTTCCCGCAGCTTGAAGCACAGGTCCACATCTTCGTAACCGTTCCAGTAGTCCTCGTCAAATCCGCCTGAATCAAGGAAAGCTGATCGGCGGATCAGGATACAGGCAGCTGTGATTGCCTGGACAGTGAGGGAGTGATTTGCAAGAGGAAAGCTTGACGGGCGGCCCTGATGGGCATTGATTGCAACAAGTAGATCTGACGAGGGATGGTCCTCAACGATCATGATCCCGGCATGCTGAATCGAGCCGTCCGGGTAAAGCAGCTTGCTGCCCACGGCGACCACGACAGGGTCCTGATCAATGACGTCTAACAAAGACTCGAGCCAGTCGCGTTGAGGCTCAGTATCATTGTTGAGAAACAGGACAAGGTTGGCCTGTGCGGAATCTGCGCCCTGGTTGCAGGCCTTTGCAAAGCCTTGGTTTACTTCGTTACTGAGTACACGTACAGACGCTGAATTTTGCGCCAGAAACTCGGCTGTGCCATCGCTGGAGGCGTTGTCCACAATGATGGTTTCGTAGAGATGGTCAGCGGTATTTGCCCGGAGGGCAATGAGGCATGCCCTGGTGAACTCCAGTTTGTTGTAGACTGGAATAACGATGGATACCCGTGGTAGAGGCACACGAGGTTCATGTGTGTTGTGAGCAGAACCGGGCATTGCCGGTCCAGGTATCTGGCTTGGGGACGACGGAATAACGGCTTCCTCTATCTGCTTGTTAAAAAAAAACTGTCATTGGTTTTTAACTGCCCGGAAAGTTCTCTCGCTTCCTCGTTCCATGGTTCCAGCTCGGTTACTTTATTGATAAATATTGAAGCTTCGTCCGGCTGTCCAATTGTCATGGCAATGCGGGCTAGTCCCGTCAGGGTTTCCACGTCGTTAGGATTTGTCTTAAGGATATCCGTAAGTAGAAAAATTGCGTCATCGGTTCTCTTCAATTCCGCAAAATAGAGACCGGCAAGGTTCTTCTTGAAACTAATGTTAGAAGGATCTTCCTTTACTGCTGTTTCGTGGTGATATTGTGATTTTGCAAGAACTCCGCGTCGCTGATACAGAACACCCAGATCGTTGTGGGCAAGGGCATGTGCTGGCTGATTTTGGACAAGCCTTTCCAACTCGCGTGCTGCGCCCTGTTCATCTCCCTTATTCATAAGGGCAAGGGCGTTGCTGTAAATGTCATCGGGATGATTCTTTTTGTCGAGTTTTGTGATGGTGTCACGGAGATCGGCGAGAATAGCGTCGAGATCAGGAGACGATATTTGAGAGTTTGCGGTGTTAGAAGGTTCCGCAACAGTACCGAATGAAGGAGTCTTTGGCGAGTCCAGTTCTGTAAGTAAAGAGCGTGCAGCAGGGTTTTCAGGCTCCAGTTCCAGAATGTGCTTGAAAAACGTACGTTCTTCGGGCCCAAGAACGGTCTCTACTACAGGCGATGATATTTGCGAAGTTTCGGTGAAAGGTGTTGGTACTACTGCTGAGTATGGTGATAGCACGGGAGAATCAAGTTCTGCAATAAAGGTACGTGCTTCATGGTTCCATGGCTCCAACTCCAGAAGTTTTGAGAAAAAGATCCGTGCTTCGGATCTTTGGCCCAGATTTGAGCTGATGATACCCAGCGCGGTTAGTACCTCGGTGTCGTTCGGTGAATTTCGGAGGATATCCGTATAGATAAAGATGGCGTCATCAACCCATCCCATCTCGACGAAATAAAAGCTGGCCAGATTTTTTCTGAAGGTACTGGTCGGGTTCAGTTTTACCGCCTTTTCATAGTGTCCAAGCGTCAGTAGCTTGTTTCCTTCGCGATAGTACATGACGGCAAGGTCATTATGAGCCTGGGCAAAGTCGGGATATTGTCTGATGAAATCCTTGAGTCGGGGAATTGACTCTTCCGCAGAGTTTGTTTGAAGAGTCTGTTCCAGTTGAAGATACGCTCTTTGGGCGGATTCTCCGCTCGCTAAAGGATTCATGGGATTCCCCTTTGTGGGTGTTTCTAAAAATGTACCTTTTGTAAAGCAACGAGTGTGCCTGTTTAGTAATTCTTACAGGATAATTTCGTAATAATTTACAAGAGCAGGTTCCCTTTCGGCAAAAAATGCTGTTCAAGTAAAATCTAAGCGGCAAGCATTTTTTGTCGGAGATCCTTTGCCTTTTTCGTCCAGCTATCGGCTTTACTTGTCTCTCCGAGATGGCGTGCCATGGTGGCCATTATCTCCATGAGTTCCGGATCGTTAGGCTCTTGGGAAAGGATTACTTCGCAATGGCGGACAGCTCTGTTGATTTCTCCCATCTGCATCAGTGCTTCAGCGATACTTCGATGGACGGGGCAGCAGACGGGGTCAGCTGCAAGAGCGCGCGTGAAGTAAGCAATAGCGGTAGCGGTGTCATCTGCGATATGTTGTAGACCAAGAGCATGATAGTAAGCCGCGAGAATTTGGTTGCTGGTGGCTCCGGTCCTGTGAAGCTGACTGAGAATTTCCTGTTCCTCTGGGACGTCGCCACATTTCAAGCTGCTGGGAAGGGTTTCCAATTTATCCCGCAAAAATCGGTGAATCCTGTTTCGCAGGTCGAACAGGTAGGACTTGCGGCGGGCTGCAACTGTTGGTCTGGGAGTCACTAACTCGGCGCTCTTATTGTAGACTTTTTCGAGTGTAGAAAGCATGGATGGAAGGGTGCCGCTTGTCATGCCGGATGGGTCGGTAATCCTGTGAGTAAACTCGGCGGTAGTCTTCGGGATATGAATGAACTGAAATTTCTGCGACAACCTGATCCAGAGATCCCAGTCTTCATGTCGGGGCAATGATTCGTCGAACAGTCCAACCTGCTCCAGGCACTGCTTTTCATGCATGACGCAGAGAACAGGGATAAAGTTTTCCACTAGGAGTCGCTCGGCGTCGAATTTCTCACTGTACGGGATGTCTCGGTTGACAGTGGTGAATGTTTCGCCTTTTTGTTCCTGTAGTGCGCGATGGGCGTTGGTGTAAGCGACCTGAGAGTCTGAGTTTTCCAGATAGTCGGAAAGTATTTGCAGATGATCCGGATAGTAGGTGTCGTCATCATCCAGGTAGGCGATATATTTGCCTCGGGCGGCACGGATTGCGGAATTGCGGGCTGCGGCAAGGCCCTCGTTCGTCTTTTTGTTGATGTAGAGGATGGTTCCCATGTTGTTGAAGTGCTCCACCAGGCGGGAAACATCGATCCCGGCATCATTGACCACAATAATTTCAAAGTCACGGAAGGTTTGATCCTGTATGCTCCGCAAAGCTTTTGCCAGAAGCTCCGGTCGATTGTGGGTAGGTACGATGACGGAAACGAGAGGCTTGTTGTCATTGGTGGCCGCAGTAACCGGAAGATTGTTATCGCCAGAAATGGTTGTAGTGGCTTCTCGATTTGATGGAAAGTGGTTGCTGTCGAGCGGTTCAACAGATGGTTCTGTTTGACAGTTACTGGAAAGCAGTTTGTCTCGCAACTGGATGGTATCCGGATTTGGAATAACGGCATGACTTTTTTCCAAGTATTCACATGCGCCTGCCACATCTTTCAGGTCCAGAAGTCGTTGAGCGACAATCAGATAAACCGACGCACGTATCTTGTTTTGATCCTTGCCTCTCCAATCCACCGTTGGAAAAAGCTCTGAGAGTGCATACGCCTCGAGCATGCTGTGAATGATGCGCGCATCGAAACTCGTGTCGTACTGTACAGAACCGGAAGACATGTTTGAGTCATGCCAGCGCCACTTGACAACTTTGATCGGCAGTCTCTTGAAAGTTGCCTTCAGTGCGAAACGTGTCCAGAGTTCGTAGTCATGGGCTCGTCTGAACGACTCGTCGTACATCCCGAATTTTTCGTAGAGGGACTTTCGAACCATCGTTCCAGGGTTCGGTATGCAGTTTGAGTGGAGTAAATTGGCGAGAAGATCCCCGTTCCTGCCATACCAGTCCTGATAGTTTACTTCACGTATCGGTCTGAAATGAGCATCGGTTACTATCAGGTCACCATACAGAACATCAGCGTCGGGCGATTTTGCCAACGCATCTGCATATGACATCAGAACAACGGGTTCCAACATGTCATCCGAGTCAAGCCAGACCAGAAATTCGCCTTTGGCCTCCGTGATGCATCGATTGCGAGTCGCAGGTGCTCCACTGTGTTCTTTGCGGACGTACCTCACTCTTTTATCGGAAAACTTTTTTATGGTGTCGGGAGTTTCGTCGCTGGAGCCGTCATCGACGACGACTATTTCGAAATGAGGATAGTTTTGAGAAAGTGCACTGCGTAGCGCGTCAGGGAGAAACCGGGCTCTGTTATAGGTCGGAACAAGTATCGATACGAGCGGTCTGCCTGCAGACATATCCATGGTATTTTGTTCGATGGAAACATCTTTCACGGATGCGGGTTTCGCGCAGTAATAAATATCTTCTTCTTGCGTGAGGGCAAAACGTTGTGCATCAGCGGGTTGAAGCAACCGGGCGAATGGATCGACCCGAACCTCAAACCCTGCGGATTCGAGCCTTTCCTGGTAATCATGGCCATAGTAACGGACATGGTCTTCGTTGCCATAAAGAAGAAGTCGCAGCTGAGGGTCGTTGATCGTAAGGTCTTCAATGGTCTTCTCCAGCCCTGGTTTCAGAGGAACCTGAAAAATACCCCAGCCTCCCGGTTTCATGACACGATAGAGTTCGCTGATGGCTTTTCGATCATCAGGGATGTGCTCAAGTACGTGGCAGCAGAGGATGCCATCAAAATAATTGTCCGGCAGAGTTAGATCTGTAATATCCATGTGTTGCATGGCATGGGGAGAGCAGAGGTCGATACTTAGGTACTCAATAGTCGGTATTGCCTTGATTCGCTCTGCGAGAAATGGAACCGGGGCAATATCCAGTACTTTGAATGAAGGGCTCGTGAAGATATTTGTTTTGTTTGCCAGAAAGAGCCACAAGAGTCGGTGTCGTTCCAGTGAGTGGCACTTCGGGCACAGGGCATTTTCCCTTTGGATTTCGCCAAATGGCAGGAAAGACTCACAACAACTGCCGCATATCGGGCATTGCACCGGCAGGGCCTGTTTCTTTTGTTCCGATTTCACTGCTGGTGACAAATACGCTGCCAACCTGTCATTCAATTGTTCAATGTCAAACTCTGCCAATGCACGTTCACGTCCCTTTGCTCCCATGCTGATGCGCATGACCGGATTGTTGATAAGCGTATCCATGTGCTCGGCAATTTGGTTTACATCCCGTTCGGCAGACAGCAGGCCCGTTGAGCCGTGAACGACGAGCTCGGGGATTCCGGAATGATATGAACTGATCACCGGCAGGCCCATTGCCTGCGCTTCCACCAGGGTGACCGGCAAACCTTCCTGATCACCATTCATCGCAGTGACACTCGTCAGTACCACGATGTCCGCAGCTTCCATTTCTTCGCGGATCTTTTCTATCGGAAGAAATCCAAGGAATTCGACCGTTTCTTTGATTCCGAGTTTGTCGGTAAGATGAACTAACTGGGCCCTCAGTGGTCCGTCTCCTATGATCCGGTACCGGAAATTAGCGTGGTTGGGACACGCCGCGACCGCCCGTAAGGCGAACTCAACCCCTTTCTTCTCTACGAAACGTGCGACGGTCAGCATTGTCACCATTTCGGTGGACTTGTCCGTATTTTGGGGTTGTTCAGGGATTTCCACACCACATCGATGGACGACGATTTTATCTTCAGGGCAGCCGATTCGAATCAGCTCGTTTCTCATGACTTCTGTCGGTGTGGTGATCAGGTTTGCCCTTCTGAAAAGGCGGTCGTAACAGCGCTCGCCATTTTCAAGGATATATTTTGAAGCATCATAGCCGTAGAATGAAACGACGAGATACGTGTCAAGTCTCTCGAACAACGGTTCAAATTCAAAGAAATTAGGCCCGAAGTGGATATGGAATGCATCTATCGCAGTAAGGTCTTCAATGGGGTTCCGTGCCAGAAACTCATGGACCCACCTGTCCGGTGTCAACCGAAATTCCCGGGGTGGGAGGTGCAGGTAGCGGGTTTTTTCCACCAGGCCATATTCATGCACCTTTGAATGGCGTACTTGCTGCTCCAGGTAATGAAGCGACCAGTTTTCGATGGTGAGACCTCGATCAATGAGCCCGGAGATCTGGTCGAGAATGAACGTCTCCGAGATGACGGGAAAGCTGTCTTCAATAATGACGATGCGTTTTTGCCTGCCCGAATCAATATCTCGGGCAGGTCTGCCCTTGGATAGCTCATGTTTGTCTGAAAACATCTCGTGCATACCTTTCTAGTGCAGCGAAGTACGGCGCAATGCTTCCCAGGTTGCGCGCAATCCGTCGGGTAGGGCCGTCTTTGGGTTCCAGTGCAGCATTGCCCTTGCTTTCGTTGTATCAAGAACCAGTTCCGGGACATCAAAGGAGCGATGTTCTTTGTAGATTACCTCTGTATCGGTTTGGGTGATTTCTTTGATCAAGCTGATCAACTGGTTGAGTGAACTTCCCCTGCCGCTGCCGAAATTGAAGATACCCTGTTCGGAATCGTCAAAAGCTGCACGATAGATTCCATCGACCAGGTCATCGATGTACAGGTAGTCTCTTGCTATAGAGCCGTTACCCCAGATGGTTATCGGTAGTTGTTGGAGTATTTTGCCAAGGAAGACCGAGACGGCGCCCTGGATGTTATTCGGGTTCTGGCGCGGCCCATAAGGGTTTGACGGCCTGATTATTTTGTAATCCAATCCATGGAGTTTCTTGAATAGATACAGGTATTTTTCAATGGTAAGCTTAACTATGCCATACGAGCAAATAGGATCTGTCCGGCATTCTTCGTCAACCGGCAGTTTTTCCGGAATTCCATAGACAGTGCCGCCGGAAGAAATGAAAACTATTCTGCCAACCTTTTCCTTCACGCATGCTTCAAGAAGGTGAAGTGTCTCAAGAACATTTGAAGTAATGTCAAATATCGGATCATCATTGGATGTTTTGGGTACCGTGGTGCTTATCAGGTTGAATACTATGTCAATATCTTTGACTGCTGAGGAAACCAGACCTCTGTTGCCGAAATCACCAAGGATATATTCCACCTCCGGAAGAGGCGGACGGTAGAGTTCGTAGCTTCTGCTGAAGACCCGCACCGCATGTCCATTGGCGAGGAGGGTGTCTACCAAGTGCGAACCAATAAACCCGCAACCACCGAAAACTAAGACTTTCATGTGGCGATCCCTGCACCGGGAAATGCTGCGCCAGGTTTTTGTGCGGTGCCGTATAACCCGGTGATCATAGTGCTCTCAGAGGACATCTTTTCAAAGGTAAGCGGACTGCTTGAGTCAGCGCTGGCTAACAACTGCTGATAAAAGGGGTAGAGCGACTTCATGTACTCTTCGCGGGTGCTGTTATCCATCGGACGTCTCGTTACCCATAGTCCGATCATCTGCGCCAGGCTGGCATCCCATCCGCCGTGTGCCGTGATCTCCATGTTGCAATACCCTGCTTGCAACAGGATTCTTTGCAAGGAAAACGGGGTGTATCGGTATTCATCCTGCGGCATGTCATGGAGCGGCCAGAGAAAAGGGACGGTAAAGAATATCCTGCCGCCCGGTTTGATGACCCTGCGGATTTCCTGCAAGGTAGCTGCCGGATCGGGGAGATGTTCGAAGAGCTCGGTGGCAATTGCGCAGTCCACCGAATCATCCGGCAAAGGAATCTGGCTGCCATCCCAATAAATATCCGGTTTCTGTTTCGCCTGATACGCCGGGTTTTCAATGTCGAGTCCCAGGTAGCGGGAAATCCCGCCCTGGTTGATGATGAGTGGTTTGTAGGGCATCTCGCCGCAACCCACGTCCAGCAGAACGCCGCTGCAGTTCACAAGAAATTCCTGCAGGCCTTTGAGGATGTTTTTTCGAATCCAGTAGGTGTCCATGGTCTCGGCAGACATGGTAGGGGCAAGGAATTTGTTTGATTGCTCGTGCTTTTTTTCTGCCACTGTTGATAGCGACTCGATGAAGGACAGCAACGTTTCCCGGTAGTTTTCTGCATAATAATTCGTGTCATATTCGTTGAAAGCATTTATGGAATAATAGCGGTAGCTTGCCAAGACATTGCTCAGGGCGTTCGGAATCTGTTCAAAAGTATCGACACAAACTCCGCACCCGCTGTTTTCCAGTGCTTCAATGGTACTTCGATAGTTGTTCGCAATAACCGGAAGCCCGAAACGCAGATACGCGGAGATTTTTCCGGACGATTTCCCGGCCGTAGTGAAGTTCGGGGAAACATCCTTGTACCAGGCAATCCCCACATCCGCTGATTTCAACAAGAGATCGAGATCTTCGATGTTTTCCAGGAAATCATCGGAAATATAGACGTTGGAGATTCCGTAATGCTGTATGAAAGATTCGAGTTTCGGCTTGTAATCCCCATAGGCGCTGCCATGTAGTATCAGGACCCAGTCCTTCACATGATGAAACACCGCGGCCAGTTCCAGGAGGCAATGGTGATCCTGGATGCCTCCCAAGTGCAAGGCGATTTTTTGCTGCTGGGGGATCTGGTACTTCAGTCTCAGATGGTTCGATCTTTCTCTGCAGGAAGGCTGCATGTAGGTTATCGGCAAATGGAATGCCGTAATCGAGCCTGCCAGTTGATATTCATTTCTGAACAGGGCCTCACGTTCATCAGACTGAATAATAAGTCCCTTGATTTTGTTGATTTCCTTGTGCTCAAGTTCCATGACCCTTTCCGGGTAGTGGAGGTTGTAATAATTGTTGCGGAAGTACAACTCGAGACTGTAGTAAACCGGGCGTGAAGTCGGGAATATGGTTTTGCAGAGAAAAAAGCCATTTGCATCGCAGGCGAGGTAATGATCGTACAAGTTAGTGGTGTTTTCCGTGAGATCGAAAACCTCATGCTTTGTATGATCATACTCAATGAGATTGTTGATCTTACGCATCACATCTGCCTGCAGGTGGCTGACTTTATACGCATACACATCAACACGGTAACAGTCGGCCAATATCTCGAGCAGGCAAATAATCGGCGATGATTTGCCGATCGAATAATGACTCAAAAAAACTGCTGCTTTCTTTTTGTCTAGGGACATTGAGAACCATCCTTGCTGCATATGAAAACAGCATTCCAGCTTTTGAAATCAAGAGGCTCTGCGGTAAGCCATTCCTCTGATGAAATGATCGTAAATCCTGCTTGTGAGAGCAACTCCTGGAGTTCCGGTTTGAACAGGTACCGCATTCGGTGGATCTCAGAAATTTCATCATTTCCATTTGTCTGCTTGTCTTGTATGAATATCTGGTAGTGTACATCCACCACATTTTGATCTGCTTTCATTTCAGGTTGTGCAATCCTGGTAATTTTTATCCTGTCATCTTCAAGATTTTTTACCCGTACCGCGGGTCTGTCCGTTAAAACTCCCGGTCCGTACCAACAGTCGAAAATGAAGGTACCATTCGGTTGCAAATGAAAATGAGCTGTTCTGAAAGCATCAATCAGGTCCTGGTTTGAAATCTGATAGCTCATGACATGAAAAAGCGAGACGACAGCATCAAACTTTTTTTCACAGCGAAACGAACGAATATCGCCGAGATGATAGTCTGTGGCACTGTTATCTTTACAGGAACTTTGAGCACCAGCAAGCATCTCTTCTGACATATCCACACCGGTTACTCTGTAGCCCCGTTCCGCAAGAAAACGGTCATGACGTCCTGATCCGCACCCCAGGTTGAGCACTGTTTCTGCTCCCGGGCGAATGCGCTGGATCAGGCCATGAACATAGGCCGCCTCTGCTTGATAATTCTTGTCGCGGTAGAGCAGGTCGTAATAGCGGGCGTACTCGTTGAAAACACTCATGGGAGGCAATCCTTTATGGAATCGGCAACCTGGAGGATTTGTCGCTCTGTAATGGTCAGGCCACTGGGTATGTACAGCCCCTGACGTCCCAAAAACTCGGCCACCGGGTAGCATTCATCGCGAAAAAGCCCCATCTTCTGAAATACCGGCTGCAGATGCATGCCGAGGAAGAACGGCCGCGTTTCAATGCCTCTGTTTCGCAGCATTTCTGACAAGTCAGCAGCGTCTATTCCCGTTTTTTCATCAAGTACGATGCCGTAGACCCAGAATACGTTTTTGGCCCACAGTTCTTCTTTCGGCAGGCTGATTCCCTCAACTCCAGCCAGCAATTCGTTATAGCTGGCGGCGATGTTGCGTTTACGATCAACGATGGTCTCTATCCGCTTGATCTGGCTGACACCCATGGCGGCTTGAGGATTGGTCAAGCGGAAGTTGTAGCCGAGTTCATCATGCAGGAAGCGCTGTTTCTTTTGAAAACAGAGATTTCGCAGGCTGCGGGCTCTCTCGGCCATTTCAGGGGACCGTACCAGCACCATCCCGCCTTCGCCCGTTGTTATCAGCTTGTTGGCGTAGAAGCTGAAAGTGCTGATGTCACCCAATCCACCGCATTTCCTCCCCTTGTATTCAGCGCCGTGGGCCTCCGCGGCATCTTCGACCACGGTCAGGTTGAACTTTCTTGCCACATCCAGAACCGTGTCCATCTCGGCAGGGTGCCCGTATATATGGACCACCAAGATTGCTTTCGTCCTGCTGGTGACCTTTGATTCCAGTTGTGTCACGTCCATCTGCCAGGTTGCAGGGTCGCTGTCGACCAGTACCGGAACGCCACCGGCTCGGACAACAGATTGGGCAGGGGAGATGATTGTGAAACTCGGCATGATTACTTCATCACCTGCTTGCAGATCGAGAAGTTCGATTGCCACATCCAGGGCTACCGAGCCGTTGCTTACGGCAATGCCATAGGGCATGCCGCAATACGCCGACCATTTTTCTTCGAACAGGTCAAGATACTTCCCCGCAGAAGAAATCCAGCCGGACTTCAGGGCCTCGTTAACCAGGAAAATATCCTGTTCGGTAATCTCCGGTTCGGCTACGGGAATCATCAAAACAGTTCCTTTTCGACAAGCCCTGTGTACGGCCCCTGTTTGATCTCAAGAAAGACGGTGTCTGCAAGACACCTGAAACGATGTCCGCCTGAAACCAGCTGAATCATATCTCCTTCTTCAAGAGTCCAGGTGCCGAGCTGACTTTTATCCATGGCGAACAGTTCAACATCAGCCTTGCCCTTTCTGATCAAAAGCGTCTCCGGTGTGCCGACAAGGTGCCTTTGCAACGGTAGATGTGAGTGCCGCACGACTTCACCACCGCTCGGGTAGACGACAAATCCGAGTTGTTGATAGTAGCTGTCGGGAGAGATAAAAGTGGTAGATTCCGGCATGTAGTCTTTCCGGATAATCGTTGCTATTCGCTGATCGTGCCAGGTGATGTGCTCCACCGAATTGTTCATAGGGAAACGTCCTCACAGTTGATGTATGACTCTTTCAGTATCCAGTTCAGAAGAGTTTGATCGCTCTTGCCCAATTGCTGATGAAAATTAAATCCATCGACGTAGCCTCGATCGACAACATCATGAATAGTATTTGTCGGCGATTTGTACTGCATTTCATCGCTGAATAATCGCGCTGTTCGTATGCTTGCATATGAATCGGAAATACCCTGGTTATGGGCACGTTGATAGATATATTCCTGGGTAAGCCTGTTTTGAGAAACCACATGATAGACCGAAGCTTTTGGGTTGTAGAAAGCCTTGAGTCCCAAATTTCGAATAGCTTGAGAAACGGCAGTTTCACCGTCACCGCGATATTTGATGAACTCTTGGGGAAAGGAATCGGGATGGAATCCACCAACCTGTTGCAAAACGTTTTTACGAATTGAAAAATTGCAGCCCCAAACGTACTCGTGGGGGATTTCATGTTCCGTGTCACCAAAATCAAGGATGCTGTACCAGCCCAGTGACCATCCTGAATCAGTTTTTTTGCCCAATGCTGCAACCCACTCCGGTGGTTGGTTTTCAAATTTGGGGAGTATTTTCCCGCCGACAAGAGCAACCATGGGATCTCTGAACGACGATGCAATGGCTTCCAACCATGTTGGCATGGCTTCAATGTCATCATCAGCATAGACTAGAATTTCGCCGATTGATTCCTTAAGGCCAGCATGCCTGCCATTGTGGAGGCCGGGGAGGGGGGCAGAGATATAGTTGAGATTGGGGATTCTTTGTTTGAAATGTTGGCAAACCTCAGCAGTGGCGTCGGTGGACCCATTGTCGACAATGATAACTTCAAAGCGGGTTGCCGGAAAGGTTTGTTTTGTTATTGATTCCAACGCATTATAAAGAAGTGCAGCACGGTTTCGTGTGGGGATAATAACTGACAACAAAAGCTGATTTTTTGAAGCTGAACATGGCTTCTCTAGATATAAATTAAAATCACAATATATTCTTTGACCGGGAAACCTGACCCTAAATTCATCTAAGTTGTCAATATAAAATACTTTTGCAGACAAGCCATCAAGATTCGAGAATATTCTTTTTGCTAATGCTTCAGGAGAATAATGGCGACTAAAAGTTTCTGTATATTCGTCTTCGCGACAGATACGTAATGCACCTTCGTCCAAAGGTACTCTTGAAAGGTCGGTGTTTTTGCTGGACAAAATAAAGTGTCGAGTATCCAAGTATAGTGGAGAAATAACTACCTTGCCACTTTCCTTGAGAATACGTTTTGATTCTCTGATAAATAATTTGTCGTTGTCGCCTTCAAATGTCTCAAATGCACACTGCAAGGACATGGCATTTACGGAATTCTCTGGCAAAGGAGTTTCGGCTGCATTAGCACCAATTATATTCCCATGTATTCCTTCCGGGTAGGACAAGTCCAAGCTATATGCATTTATGCCTCGCTGCAAAAGGCAGTCTGTCCAGTTGCTGCCGGCCGCAGCAATATCAATGTAAACTTGTCCTGGTTTTAGTTCGGTGAGTTTGTGGGCAATGTAATGTTCAAGGCATTTTTCAATAAAAACATCGTTAGAACTGCAATATCTATCATGTATTTCACGATATTCGCTGAGCCATGAGATGAAATTATCAACGTTCAAAATAATTTTAGTTACAGGGACATTGACTGCAAGTAATCGTGAAATCAGATCAAGAGGGTCACGTTGTTTGTTTAAACTTGACACTGTATGCTCAGAATTAAATTTAACTTCTGCTCCTTCAACAGGCGTCGAGTCGATGTGATGTTGCGTCAGGGTATTTAATTGTTCAACACTGAAGCTATGTATACCTTGATCCTTGAGTTGAGTTCTTGCCTCATTACGTGTCTTTAAAAAAATTGATAACTTCTTGATTTCAGGGTTAAGTTCCGCCCAGATCTTTTCAACTGGATTGTGTGAGTCTGTTCTAGAGTTGAAGCCTGAAACTTCATGCGTTGGATAACATAGGTCTGGGTTTTCTACCAGGCCGTGCTCAAGGGCGTATTGATAATAACTCGTCCCCTTTATAGGCATTAGCTTCGATACGATGGCATTTGAGATATTCTTGTATCTTAAAGGATAACGAATACTTTCGAGAGCCTCTGAGTATGATTCTCCAGGTGCTCCGATTATCAGGTAAATTAGTATATTGAACCCTAATGCGTCTGCTGCCGAAATAGTGTTATCTATTTGAGTGAAAGTTTCATTTTTTTGAAAAAAATCCAAAGTACTATTATGTACACTCTCTACCCCAAATATAAGAGTAGAAAAGTTTGCGATTTTCAACTGTTGCAATATTTCAGGAGTTAAGTGGTCAGCTCTCGCCCCATCTGCAGTAAAAACAACGTCATTGTAATTACGAGAGGCAATGTGGTTGCAGAAGTCAACGACTCTTTGCTTATCTAGTGCAAACAGTGAATCGGAAAAATAAAAATTCCTATAACCTTTAGTATGCCAATACTCAAATTCCTCTATCATTCTGGTTGCGCTAAAGGCGCGCCATTTATTTCCTAAAAACTTCGGAGCTCCACAAAATGTGCAGGTATAAACACAGCCTCTTGATGATGCAATATTCATCGTTGACCCGTATTTATCGAGGTCAAATTTGTGATATTTGGGAAAGGAAATAGTCTCGATTTCTAAAAGTTTGCGTGTTGGACCATTGTTGCCCGGATTGCGAGCAAGAACTCCTGGAATACTTTGTAACGGTACTCCTTGCACCATTTTTACGAGTGACTCTTCGCCTTCGCCCTGAATAACTACATCAATTGCAGCGCATTCTTGAAAGATATCACTTCCAGCCGCGATTGCGTGGGGCCCCCCCAAGACAATCGATATGTCAGGAAAGAGCGATTTTATCTGATGCAGCAATTGATAATTCTTGTCCACATCATATGTCATAGTGCCGATGCCGACATATCTCGATTTGTTTTCTTTAATAACACCAGCTATTTGGGAGTGAGTTTGTATGTTTACATCACAAATATCATAATCAATGCCGGCATCTTCCAATGCTTGAGCGATATAGCCCAATCCTACGGGTAGAGCTGGGCTATTAACTCTATAGCCATTAATCAGAAGAATGTTTTTACTGTATTGATTGTTGCTTACAATTTCGGGAGATAGCAAACTTTTTTCATTCTTGTAGATATTTTCCAGTTCAAGCATCCACTTTGTGAAGCCTGCACGCCAGGATTTTCTGTTTTTTAAACCCAGATTCTTACCTATTATGAGATAAGCTTCTAACAGGCGTTCACGATTATAAGTCAGAGAGTTCCCCCCATGCATTCCACAGGCATGTCTACGATATACCGCCATAAAGTCATTTATAAACCCAAAAGTATTTTTCTGTGTAAAGCATAGGTTTATTAAATGAAAAGCATAATCACCAATTGGACAATTGAAATACCATTCTGGTAACTCTTTAAATGATCTGTTTCGAAAGACAACGGATGCAGTTGGGATAAAGTTTGAATACTCAAGCAACTCATCTAATGTATAATATTCCTTTATTCCTGGAGCACCATAGTATGTTTTATGAACTTTTTTGCTCTCTTGCTCAAGCCAGTAAATAGGGTGAAAACAAAAAGGGTATTCTGGGTTAGCATCTAATAGATCGACTTGTTTTTGAAGCTTAAATGGATCGGTCCAGAAATCATCACCTTCACAGAGAGCTATATACTTTCCTTTCGCTTTTTCGAAAGTTATCGGAAATACTGCTTTTCCTTTTGATTTAATGTTTTCATGTTGGAAAATGCGTTTAATTTTATCTTTATTATTTTCATAGTAGAGATTGATTATTTTTTGTGTATTGTCCGTAGAGCAATCATCGTGAATTATTATCTCATAATCAAAATCAGTCTTTTGCTTAAGGAACCCTTCAATGGCTTCGCTTATATAATCAGCATGATTATAGGTAATGCAACATATGCTGACTTTAGGTGTTAACGATGACATTGAATACCTCTGTTAGTTCTGAAGAATGAATTCAGCATGGATATCTGAATCCAGTCGTGGAATAAACAATCCTGTTTCATAAGAAGCGTCTTTGATAAGAGCATATCCATCTGAAAAGAAAACCCTGTTTTCGTTCAGCCACCTTATTATTTGCGCAAGCATCGGAACTTGAAGATTAAGCAATTGCATCATTGATCCGGAATTAGAATTATGAAAAATGCTTTGCATAATTATTGGACCGGAATCTACTTCGCGGACAATGAAATGTGCAGTATTTCCCAACAAGAAGCTTTTATCTTTCACAGCTTGATCTATTGAATTCTGCCCTTTGAATGCTGGCAACACCGACGGATGGAAGTTGATTAATCTGTTTTTGAAGGAACTGAGTATTTCACCTTCTAGTATTCTTCCTCCAAAAACAAAGCAATAATCTACGGAATATTCTTGTAATAGATGATGAAGGAAATCTGATAAATTAATATTCTGAGTAGATCTGTTAAATTCCGAAAGGTCAAAATAGTGAATATGAATTGAGTGACCTTCAAGCATGTTTTTAAGACTAGTGTCTTTCGGATTGTCACTTAGGACTAAAGAAATTTGACTTGAACAATTCAGAAAATATCCGGATTCAAGAAATTGTTTCAACCGTCCAGCATTGCCGGACACATAAAAGGCATACCTTTTCATGACATTACTTCCTTACCTCAGACTATAATTCATAAGATGGATATTGATTGTTTCCTTAGAATTAAACATTAGGACATCGATTATGGATAAAATGGGAATGAAGTGAGCACACATCTGCTGGTAATTGATTTCGCCCGGATACAAGAAATGCAGCTGAAGTCCTTTTTTATAAAAATCCACCCTATTGTATAGGTTAATTCCACCTGGGGGATTCACGTACTCGTCGGCTTTCAAATATTTGCAAATTGCCAACACCTTGTCTTTTCCTTTCAAGGTGTGATCGATAGGTATCTTGGATGCTATTCGAATTGGCGTTTCAATATTAAGTAAAGTCTTGGTTTTTTCGAGCGAATGAAGTAGAAAATTGAATAAGTTACTTTCATTGAAAAGAAGGCTTTCTTCAAGAAGTGGAAATACTTTCCTGAAATATGGTGCCTTGCGATACGAAGCCTCAATCCTTCTTAGTAGTTTTAAGTTGTCCAGTATAAAACTATCCGACAGGGAGCGATCAATGACACTTGCGTAATCTGAACCTTTCTTCAAGGATAATGATATGTAGGCGTCATGTCCGTCGACAAGTATTCGATTGCGATGGATCCAGCCTTTTTTTGTAAACTGGACGTTATCGTATACGATAAATAAATCTGCAGCCTTAAGTAGTTGAAAATACCCTATATAGGGGAAGAAATATGGTTGCATTATTGCTAGTCGCATAGTTTCCAGTATTTATGACTTTATGGCACCAAGTCTTTTATTAAGTCAAAATTCTTGCGTGCCAGATCTTGTACCTTGGGAATACGAGCGGAAAGATGTTTCTGCCAATCTGTTCTGGAATTCCAGCAAGAATTTATCTTAGCTATCAAGTCACTTGAATTGCTCGGATCGCCAAGCAGTTCTGTTACACCCGTAACATCTGCGAAACCTTTTAATTTATGAGCTTTTGGTTCGTGGCCGTAATCGATGATGACGGTCGGAACATTTTGGCTTAATGCGGCAACCGCAGCATGAATCCGTCCACTAACTACCATGTCGAAATTACCAATTATTGCTTTGGTATCCCAGGGTGAGTATATTCCGTCTAATGAGAACACATTCTGCGCCCTTCCGCGATCTTTTAAGGTGCGTAGTAACTGTTTTATAATTGGATAATCTCTTCCGTGAAAGAGTTCGAGCGGTATGGGGGGCACCTTGAAGCCATTTGAGTGTGATAGTAAGCACACATTGCAATCCAAGTTAAGGACAATATGTTCTATGGCATCAACAAAAACGTCGTATTCATCTTCATCCCGAGGACATTTGTCAAATGGTCCTTCCTGGAAATTCCATCCGCACAGGATAAAGCCTACAACCGGTTTGCTCTCAGAGCGTAAGCCTTCATTTTTCAGAAGACTGTTAACATTGAGCCCTTTACTTCCCTCGAAAAGAAAGGCTGGACAGGCGAGATCAGTTGCATGATGGACTTGGAAACCCGCGTCTACGAGCACCTTCCTGCTTTCCTCCTCCCTATTTGTAACTAAATCAAAGGAATCAAATACTTTCTGCCCAATCTCCTGGGATACTGGATTGTTAAATGGTCCGGGAGATCCTGCAACCATAACGACAGTTTTTCTCAGAAGATGAGCAATGTAATCTTTATAGGCACCTACTATGAAACGATTCGGTCCAAGAAAGTTTGCATTGTCGCCCCACATGTCTCCACTAAAGTCGATTACGATATCTGATGCTAATACTTCTTTTATGTAGGGGGTAGTATGTTTAAGGTTGCCTGTGTTGTAAAAGGTGTTGGCAATTTCAATTTCTTGCAATGCATCATTGAGATCATTTTTTTTCCAAGCGTAGTAGAGTTCAATCGGAAGGCGAGTTATTTTTTCACGTTTGCAGAAATCGTCGGTCATCTGGAAGGTTGTGCGAATGTCTGCATTGGGAAAGACTCGGTGCAGTTGGCGGACTAGAGGCTCGATAATATAGTAGTTGCCAATATTGCCGTGTTCCATTCTTCCCAGTTGCAAAGTACATTGTCCTATGAGCAATATTCTGTAATTACGCATTTTTTTCCTGTCCATCGCTAGTATGCAGCGATCTGCCTATTACAGTTGATATCCTCTCAATTATCTCCTCAGATATGGAGGTTCCATTTGGTAAAACAATTACTCTATCTGCAACAATCTTGGTATTTGTCAGCAGCAGTCCTGCATGAGGATATAAATCACGATACGGCTTCATGTTGTGACAGCCCGGCCAGAAGTATTTGCGAGCCAAGATATTGTTGGTGTGTAGTGCTTGAATAATTTCATCCCGAGTGGCAGGGCAATCTTCCGAGACTTCCATTACAATGTATTGAAAGTTGTTTTTCTCGTTTTCCTCGTAGGTATATAATGAAATTCCAAGGAGGCCTGATAAATGTTTTTGATAATTTTTGTAGTTTCTGCGGTTTATTTCTACGACATTGTCTATTGAGGCAAAATTCACCAGGCCCATTGCTGCTGCTGGTTCAATCATCTTGCCATTAGTTCCTGGATGGATCACATCATCGTATCCAGCAAAGCCAAAGTTTCGCATCAACCGTATTGCGGATGCCAGTGATGAGTCATTGGTTGTAACGGCACCCCCTTCAAATGTGTTAAAAAACTTCGTGGCATGAAAGCTAAAAACTTCGCATGTGCCGAAGTTTCCGATCATTTTTCCCTTATAAGAACAACCAAATGCATGGGCTGCGTCAAACATAAGTTTGAGGCCATATTCTTCAGCAATAGCATGCAATTCTTCAGCTTGTGCTCCTCTGCCCCATAAATGCACTCCGATAATACCTGTAGTGCGGGGGGTAATCATTCGACGGACGGCATTGGGGTCTAGAGTGTGTGTGACAGGGTTAATGTCGGCAAAAACCGGAGTAATTGCTTGCCAGTGAAGTGCGTGTGCGGTTGCGATAAAAGTGTAAGAAGGGATAATGACTTCCCCCTCAAGTTTTAGAGCGCGTATTGCGATTTCTAGAGCCACAGTACCGTTGCACATAGCCACACAGTGCTCTACTCCTAAATAATCAGCAATTCTACGTTCTAATTCTTGTACAAGGGGCCCATTGTTGCTCAGAATACGTCGGTCAAATACTTCTCCCATGTATTTCAGAAAATCATCGCGGTTACCAATGTTCGGATGACCAACATGTAGTGGTTTCTCAAATGCTGGCACGTCTCCATCAGTTGAGAGTTTTTGTGGGGACCGGTTTTGCTTCATAAATAGTCCTTTGGTGATCTTTGCAGAATTATTAAATGCATCAACGTAAGGATAATTTAGATGAACAGAAGGATTCGGCTTATTAAGGACTAGTTGTTGAGTACCACGATGTCCTGGCACATTATTGCGTCCACGATGTGGTGGCATTCAACAACTAGTTAACTCGGATATGTCCTATCATTTCTGCTGAGGATATGAACAGCAATACATGTGCCAAGAAGGATTTGGTGACATTTCGATGATTTGGTAGGTGGGCTCAAAACGCCTCTTTAGCAAACCCATTGTACTCATCAGCAGTCGGATCCATTTGTTTCCCATAGGCATCCGTTCCATTGAATTTAAACACCAGGTGCGAGGGGTCGATTACGCCGTCGCCATCTGCGTTCTGGGAGAGGGAGAAGGTCACGGTGGCGCGGAGGTTGACAGCGTCGTACATGACGCTCTTGGGGATGGGATTGAAGTTGATTTCGTTTTCCGGGTGAGGGGTATATCCGTTGTTGTAATAACCTCCCGTACCACCGGAAGCCTTGCTGATTGACCAGTTGGTGACGTTCATAATTGAAGCGGCGTCCATCTCCGAATCGAATTGCAGAGTCATGGTCAGGTCCTTGGAAGAGTTGGGTTCAAGGAAGGCCGGGTCGAGAAGTACGAGCGAACTTCCAGGTCCCAGAAGCGAATTGAAGCTGCTTTTGTCCACGTTGCTGGCAAGTATTT
>Ga0105099_10000387_pt1 | contig 30257 bp, 27 predicted proteins | sample PPLLak3cmMay2015_2_FD_79138 | JGI IMG/M metagenome (GOLD analysis project Ga0105099, IMG submission 79138) | Freshwater sediment microbial communities from Prairie Pothole Lake near Jamestown, North Dakota, USA - PPLs Lake P8 Core (1) Depth... | ecosystem: Environmental > Aquatic > Freshwater >... | reverse complement strand
CAGATACTTCTTCTCCAGCAGAGTCACCAATTGGCGCTCCATCTCGGTACGGGTCTTCCCTGACACCATCACCGGGCCAATCAAAGGCAGGGTAATCTCACCATTCTCCCCCACCCGTACGGTGGTGTTGAGCTCCGGTACATTGAAAACACTGATGGTCAGCAGATCTTTTGGACCAATGCGGTACTGATTGTCTGCCACTGCCTGGGCAACGAGTGCTGCGGAGCACAAGGGTATGACCAGTAAAAAAATAAAAAATGAATTAAAAGTCAGTTTCAAGGTATCCTCCGATAAAGGAATAATCCCGGCGCCACTCTGACGTGGACTCACTGGTGTGAACCCGATTCCAAGTCAGTCCTATCGCACTCTTTTCTGTGACACGAAAGGCCAGTTGTGCCGTATGCATCTGATACCGATGGCTTTGTAAAATGACCTGGGCATCGCTGCGTAAGCGGTATTGCAGTGCGTTGTCATTAAACCGATATCCAATGCGCCATTTTCTGGTCAGGTATATGTCTCCACCCAGACTCCAACTGTTCTGGATGAAAAGTTGATCAATCAGATTAAAAGAATCCTGTACACGAATCTGGTATCCCAGCAGCAAGCGCCAGCGATTACCAGGTTGCAGGGTCAGACTACCACTGCCATAAGGGGTGTTTAGTACTGATAAACGGTCATCTCTTGGCGTAAAACGCTGCATACCCAGATTGATGCTGCCGCGCAGGCTGCTGAGCTCAGGGAGCTGCAGACTCAAGCCCATCATTTCAATCCGGGCATCCAGATCACCGAGATTCTTGTAGTGCAGCCACTGCTGCTGGTACTTCAGGGCCAATTGGGTCCGGGTAAATATCCCCAAACTCAGGGCAAGACCAACGCTCTGCATACGATAATTAAGCCGACTCAGATCATACTGATTGAGGTAGCGCAGATCCTCAAACTCATTCTCCATCTGGGCGGCAGTGATCTGTACATTGAAATGCCTGGGATTACCCAAGCCAAGTAAAACATCGGTACCATTACTCTTGTAACGAACAGATAGTCCGTACTCGGGATTGGGTGCCCCCCAATACTGGTTGGCAAAGCCGTTTAACCGGACGTTAAAAGGCCCCAGATAGCTGTGCAGCCCCAATTGATGACCAACGGTCCAGTTGGACAGCGCCTTGTTCTTAAGGTAGAGGTGATACTCCGGATGAATCTGATAACTCAGGATCAAACGCCTGCCAATAAGCAGATCAGTTTGCACCTGCAGCCCCAGATCCAGTGTCCAATCCCCTTGGGCCAGTTCAGAAAAACGATAAATATTGTCGCTGTAACCCAGATTGCGGATCAGCAACCGTGGTGTCAGATAAATCGGGCCCAGGCGTTTCCAATGGTTACTTAGGATAACCTCCCGTTCAGCAAAGAAATCCTGTCCCATCAACTGAAAAGTAAGCAGGAACAGAAATATGGTGAAAAAAAGCCTTAAACTACTTGTCACACCGTATCTGCACTGTCGGAATCCCATCATACTGATTACATTATACCTATCAAACCAATAAAAAAAAGGGTAAAAAAAAGGAGGCCCCTCAAGGCCTCCTTAAAGGATCAGGTCGCTGGCTATTATAGTACCGGATCTAACGGGTTGTAGGGCTCTGTTCCGGCTCAGGAGTCGGGGTAAAAAGAGTGGCACCAAGGAGGGCGGCAGTTGCTGTCCCGGGAATCAGAATATAAGCCAAGGTTTTTTGTTTCTTCAGTGAAAACGAGACGATGTTTTCTTTTTGGGCAGTAATGGTCACAATGACATCCAGTTTCTTAACCTTGTATTCTTTATCCTTATGTCGGATCTGAACCATGTACATACCTGCAGGGAGGTTATCGATCCTGTAGGCACCATCATCCTCAGTCAAAGCGGATTCATACTGATCGAGTTGACCCTCAACTTTTTCGGGGTGAGGCTCAAGGATGATCTGAACCCCTTTCATGGGCTTCTTGCCATCATCTTTATAAACAAAGCCCATAAGGGTACCTGTCTGAGGGGTGGGATCCTGAGCAGATATGAACAAAGAAGTACCGAACATAAGGGCAAATAATGTAAAAAATAGAACAAAACCGCGTCCTGGTTTTTTCATCTTTCCTCCAACATCACTTTGGGTATTGTACCTATTGTTTTTGTTTTTGTCAAGAAAATTTTTTTTTACTCCCAAGCACTCCCACAATCCTCCCCGCCGCCATGCCATCCCAAAGAGGCGGCACCTTGGTGAACACAAGCTGATCATCAAATACCCGGCGGGCCTCGCCCTCCACCTCATCGGGCTTAATCAGTTTGTTGCTCCCCTGCCAGATGGTCACCGGCCGTTCGGTACTGGGCCGGACTGTCAGGCAGGGAATTCTGAGATAGCTGGTCTCCTCCTGCACACCACCCGAGTCGGTGATGACCAATTTCGAGCCGCAGACCAGATTCATAAAGGGCAGGTAGCCCAATGGTTCACAGAGCAGCAAGCCCTTGCTCTGTTCCAGACAAGACCACAATCCGAATTCCCGCAGTTGTTTTTGGGTGCGCGGGTGAATGGGAAAGATCAAGGGAATGTCCCGAGCCAGATTGATCCATTGCTGAGTCAGATCATTCAATACCTGTCGGTCATCCACATTGTTGGGGCGATGAAAAGTCATCACTGCGTATGGACGATCTTTGAGACCATCGAAACGGAGGCCGCCGCCGATGACTTTGGGCTCCACATTCATGGATCGGATCAGGGGCAAAAAATGCACCAGGGTATCAATCATCAGATTGCCCACCATGTGAATGGTCTCTTTACTATGGCCTTCGGCCAGCAGATTGTCGTCGGCGTCGGCGGAAGTGGTGAAAAAGAGATCACAGATGCTGTCGGTCACCAGCCGGTTGATCTCTTCGGGCATGGAACGGTCACGGGAACGCAGGCCGGCTTCGTAATGAATGGTTTTGATGCCCAGCTTAACCGCCACCAGCACACAGGCGGCGGTGGAGTTCACATCCCCCACAACCAGGACGGCATCGGGTTTGTGTTCCAGACAAACCGGCTCGAATCGGTCCATAATGCGAGCGGTCTGCACGGCATGAGAGGCGGAGCCCACCCCCAGATTGATGGCTGGTGGGGGTATTTCCAGTTCATCAAAGAATTGTTGGGACATGGCCTCATCGTAGTGTTGACCGGTATGAACCAGGATGGGGGTAATCCAGCTGTGTCTTTGCAGTTCACGCATCAAGGGGGCAATTTTCATAAAATTGGGCCGTGCACCGGCGATGAGCATTAGTTTGAATTTTTCGTTTTTTATCATCATTTCCTCATTTTACTATACTTTTAAAGAATCGTAACCGCAGATTACGCCGATAAGAACCAAACTACCGTTTGGTTGAGAGGTTTGGCATTTAAAAAAACCTCTTTCTCTTCCATCTGCGCTAATCTGCGACATCTGCGGTTTATTCTCTCTTCTTTTACTAATGATCAACTTGGGACGTAACCGCAGATTACGCCGATTAAGAGCCTGACTACCGCCAGGCTGGGAGGTCTGCGTTTATCTGCGACATCTGCGGTTTATTCATTTCCGGCAGGTCTAATTAATATCTCGTGGATCGTGTTATTTGTAAACAACCTCATGGGCAGATAATTCCACACTCCGGCCCCTTCACTAACCTTCAGTTGCATGGAGCCGACCTGGTAATCACCGCCAGCGAAATGATCGAGGGCCGCAAGCAGCCATGATATCGGCGGCAACTGCCCGCCATGGGTATGGCCGCAAAGCATCAGATCCACGCCAGCCCTTTCCGCCTTATAAGCCCAGGAACTGCGATGAGCCAACAATACAATGGGCCGGTTGGGAAGAATACCCTGAAGCGCTTTTTCCAGATCACCCCCCGGCAGGTTCCACATGGCCTTCTCCTTGCGAAAGCTTTTCAAAATCGCTTCATCCACCCCGGCAAGCACCAACCCTCTGGTTTCCACAGACTCGTTGATCAGAGGTCGGATATCCGAGCGTTTACAAAACTCAGTAAAGGCTTCTATCCCCCCACCCTTGATTTCATGATTGCCACGCACGGCATACACTCCATGCCTGGAGTACAGCCCCTGAAAAATGTCAGGCAATTCATCCGGCCAGTCTTTCCCCACGGTCAGATCACCCGTGATCACCACCCAATCGGCGTTCAGGGAATTGATCATGCCGACAATGCTGCGCAAACGCCCCACATCACCTGACCCCAGATGAAGATCGCTCACATGAATCAGTCGATGAGGCCGCCTGGCCTGCCATTCACTCAGGGTCAGCGTCTGCTGCCGGGGCACTGGCAGCGCCCGGCCATTCATCCAGGCGATCATCGCAGTAAAAAGCAGAATGATCAGCAAGCAAAGAAGCACGGTGCTGTGATAGCGTTCCTTGAGCATCCTTTGCAAGGCCCATTCCAAGGGCAGCATACAGCCTGCCAACAGAACCATCCCCTGCCACAGACCACCGGGCAGGCCCAGCTGCAGGGCCATGGCCAGAAAGCCCAAAGCCATGACCATCAGCATGATCTTCTTGCTTTTGCGCCGGTCCAGATAAGACCCCAATCGCCACGCTATGAGCGCATGCAGCAAGAAATAAGCAGCAAAATAGATAATATCTTTGTTGATGTCCAACATCCACTTAAAACCTTGTCATCATATGTAACCGCAGATTATGCCGATTAAGAGCCTGACTACCGCCAGGCTGGGGGGTCTGCGCAAATCTGCGACATCTGCGGTTTTTTTCTTAAACGTCACACCTTGATCTTCTCAACCTTCCCATCTACCAGCCGATACACAGTCCCGTCATGGGGGCAAATGTATTCCCCATCCCCCCCGAGGGGCAAGGGAATCCGTTCCCCATAGGCACTCATCCAGCCCACCTGGCGGGCCGGCACCCCCATCATCAAGGCAAAAGGTTTGACATCCCGGGTAATAACTGATCCGGCAGCCACGAAGGCATGTTCACCCACCGTATGTCCGCAGACGATAGTGCAGTTGGCCCCCAGAGTGGCTCCTTTCTTTATCAGAGTACTCAGATACTCGTCCTTACGGGGTACTGCCGAACGGGGATTGATGACATTGGTGAACACCATGGAGGGACCGCAGAAGACATCGTCTTCCAGTTTGACATCATCGTAAATCGATACGTTGTTCTGAATCTTGCAGTTATCCCCGATCACAACGCGGTTGCCTACAAAGACATTCTGTCCCAAGGAACAATCCCGGCCGATGACCGCCCTGCCGCAGATGTGGACCCAGTGCCAGACGCGGCTGCCGGAGCCGATCTGAGCCCCCTCGTCAACAATGGCCGAAGGGTGGATGGTTACGTTTTCGTTATGCATAAGCAACTCCTTAGTTAGTGACACGCGACGGCTTTGCCGTCGCTAGTGACGGGTGACTAGTGACGGAAGAAGGAGAGTGACGGGTAAGCGTATAGGATTACTCATTTCGGTACACATGATTTTTGGATGGAATTTGTAATGCTCTTGATCATGCGTATGATTTGTGAAATTCCACTATTCAACCTGGCAACTATCTCTTGCTCGCAATACCCCAAACGCTCGCTGATGATCAATTGTGTCTCCAATTCCGATGCAGATCCAAGAGCAACATGCAGAAATTGGACAAATTCCTTCGTGTGTAAACGGGCTGCACCTTCGGCAATATTTGACGGTATTGATACTGCAGCACGTCTCATTTGTGAGACCAAACCGAAAAGTTCTGATTTTGGATAATCCTGTGTCGTTTGATAGATCATCGTGACCAGTTCAAGTGATAGTTTCCAAACATCCAGATCCTTGTGTGTTTTCATTCTCCCCCCCTTTTTTAGTGACAAGTAAAAAATAAAACAAGTAAATAATAATTACAAGGTCTCTCTGTCACTCGTCACCAGCGACGGGCAAGCCGTCGCGTGTCACCGGTCACTTCTCCCTAATACTCCAACGGCAGCGACACCGTCCGCCGATCCCTCGCCGAGCGATAGGCGGCAATCAGAATTTCCAGGCTCTTGAGCCCTTCCCGGCCGTCGGTTGAGGCCTCGGCGCGGCCCCGCAGCACCTCGATCACATTGCGATAATAAGCCGGATGCCCAAAGCCGTAGACGGATGGGGTCTGATAATTGCAATCTTTCACCTGTTGGTCATAGTCCCGTTCATCGGCGAAGTTCCACAATTCGATCTCGTTGACCGCCACGCCGCCGATCTTGACCGTCCCCTTCTCGCCCAGTATAGTGATCGAGCCTTCCAGATTCTGGGGGTAGGCCAGCATGGTGACCGCCACCGAACCCAGGGCACCGTTGCGCCAGCGCAGATTGATGACTCCAGTGTCTTCGACTTCGATGTTCCGGGCCAGGGTTGCGGTCATGCAGGAAACATCCTGCACCGGACCGACCAGCCAGTCCAAAAGATCGATGTAGTGGCTGGCCTGGTTCATCAGGGCGCCGCCGTCGAGTTCCCAGGTGCCCCGCCAGCGGGCCTCATCGTAATACTTCTGCGGTCGACTCCAGAACACATTCACCGTGACGGTGTAGATGCGACCGAAACGGCCGTCGTCAATGGCGCGTTTGAGCAGCTGCAGCGTGGTGTTGAAGCGGTTCTGCTTGACCACGAAGAGAAACTTGCGGGCGTCATCACAGGCACGGATCATCTTCAGCGCGTCCTGCCAGCGCGTGGCCATCGGCTTCTCGGTGACCACATGCCGGGCGCAGTGAGCGCATTCAATGACCTGCTGGGAGTGGATGCCGCTGGGGGTGCACAGGGAGATAAGATCGGCCTCACAGCCCTGCAGCATCTCCGTCAGCGAGGCGTAGCCGGGCACCTTCTGTTCCGTCTCCGCTTTTTTCAGCGCACCGGGATCCGTATCACAGACCCCGACCAGTTGTAATTCACCTTTTAGTTCCTCAATAGCCTGAAAATGCTTGCCCGATATGCGCCCGCAGCCGACCAGGGCAAGCCGGACAGCACGATCTGTGATGAGATTATTCATATCATTTCTCCTGAAACTTTGACACATCAATCAAAGTCACTATTTTTCTTTCAGTACACTTTCTTTTAGATATTAGATAATAAACAAAATTCAAAGCATTTTTTGTATTCCGGCAAAATATCGTTCAGCATTGGTGATCAGGGCTTCATAAACCTGATAAAGCCAGATTGATGCAATGATTAACACAATGATCAACTTCTTATATAACAGATTCCTGTCTGAAATAATCTTCTTATAGTAAGCCAAATCAAAAAAAAGAGCTATGAAGGGAATAATTGAACACACCATTACCACAATCCGATATCTCTCAGAATAGTGTCCATATAAACTCGTTGCAGTCAGCAGATAGATAAAAACAATAAAAAACGTGAATCCCCTGCTACTTGTTAGTAACAAATGGAATTTTCTCCAGTCAAAGAAAATGACCAGCATGACTATTGGCAGCATAAAGGTCATCTGTATCAGTAAAAGACTGAGGATAAGACCCAGCCTGATACGACCAGTCATCAGGAGATGCAGACTATCTCGTACCGGAACGGCTCCGTAAGTGTACAAAATCTTCCTGATCTGGAGCAAAAACCATAAATGAGGCTTGGTGGTGATGTATTTCCATTTTTCTTCATTTTGAAAATCCCGGATATCTCTTTTGGTGGGGTCTTTGATTCCCTTTTTCTCTAAAAAATTGTTGAGGTTCTTCTCATATCTCAACTTGTTCTTCTCATAAATAAATGAGCCCTCTCCACCTAAGCCGCCATAATCGGTATGACCAAAAAAAGTAAAATTATTCGAACCAGTCCTGTTTGGTTGCGCCAGAAAAGAGTAGGGAGAAAAGGTGGTCAAAATAAGAAAGAATGCACACGATGTGATGAACAATCTCACAGCCACATGACGCATTAATCGCTTGGAAAAAAAGATATACAGAGATATTACAGGCAAGATGAAATAGAAATATTTCATCGTTCCACGAAACAGTAGGGAGGCATAAATGACAAAAAGTAAACAGGTAGCATTCAAAAGATATTTACTGATGGGAATATCCTCAACGGATTTTAGCAATATCAAAACAGACAAGACGGTAAAGAACACCTCAAATGCCTGATTGTAAGCAATTGAAGGCAATAAAGCAAAATCGAAATAAAGCGAAGCAATTATCAAAGAGAAGAGAGATACCTTTTGGTTGGTACTTATTCTGAAAACAATTAAATATACAAAATAGAGCGTGAGGGTGGAGAGGAAACACTGAAAAACAAAGAACAAATGAATGGAGCCAGAAACTGCATAAAAGAAATAGATGACATAAGATAAGGCCAGGTTATAGCTTTGTTCGAATACATAGACAATTTCACCATTATTAATCCTTTCAAATCCTCCAAGAACTGACCCAGCCTCACTGATATGAAATGAAGTGGTATTGATGTACAGAAATATCCTGAAGATAAAACTGATTACCAGTATCCAAAAGAGGGTGTTTTTCTTCATTTTCGGATGAGTGCTTCGATGACCAGCTGCGTATTTAAACCAATATAAAAAGGAAGCCTGAGCAAGCAATCTGAATATCTGTCGCATTGATGCAATACCCTGCCATCATGTTTATCTCTGTAATATGGACTGTTGTGAAGACTCAGGTAATGAAAAACAGCCAGAATGTCATTCTTTTTCAAACGGGTCAGAAGGTTGTTTCTCACCTCCGATGATCGGCAAACCAGGTAAAACAAATGGGCATTATTAAAGGCAAAATCCGGAACAACAGGAAGCACTGCATCCAGGTTTTTACAATGCTGTTTTAGTCCATTGAAATAGCATTCCCATATCTCACAACGCTGCTCTTGAATCCTGTCAAATTCTTCCAGTTGAGCCCACAGGAAAGCCGCTGTAATCTCTGAGGGAAGAAAACTGGACCCGTTATCCATCCAACTGTATTTATTCACATCGCCCCGAAAGTATTCCGCTCTGTTGGTGCCCTTTTCCCAGATGATCTCGGCCCGCTTGACAAAACAATCATCATTGATTACCAGTAAGCCCCCTTCACCACAGTGAACATTTTTTGTTTCATGAAAAGAAAAAGCAGCCAAGTGACCGATTGAGCCCAAAGGACTCTTCTTACCATTTTGATGTGTGTAAAAACTGTTAAGGGCATGGGCAGCATCTTCAACCACATACAGATGATGTCTAGTGGCTATATCCATTATTTTGTCCATATCACAAGCCACCCCGGCATAATGGACGGTGACAATCACTTTCGTCTTTAAACTGATCACTTCTTCTACTTTGTTTTCATCCATTCCGGGATGATCAGGACGGCTGTCCACAAATATAATTTTTGCACCCTGTCGCACAAAAGCCAATGCGCTGCTGACAAAGGTATAGGATGGCACAATCACTTCATCGCCGGGTTTGATATCCAGTAGAAGGGCGCACATTTCCAAAGCATCGGTACAAGAGCTTGTCAGAAATGTTCTCTTGAACCCGTATCGATGCTCAAAAAAATGTTGACACATTTTTGTGAATTTTCCATTGCCTGACAAATGACCCGTCGAGATGGCTTCTTTAATGTAAACCGTTTCTTTACCGGTTATATAGGGCTTATTAAAAGGAATTTTCATCCGCTTTTGGCCCCTTTGAGCAGAATGTTCTTCATAGCACGATAAAAATACCGAAAATCAGTGCGCAGGGGCTTCTTCTCGTATTCAGCCAAATAGCGCCGCTCTGATTCATACACTTCATCCATATTCTGCGGCATATCAGCATAATATGGGGGGATCAACCCGGGCTTGAAGCGCACCCGCAGCTCCTGCAATTCCTGTGGATAAGTGGCAAAAAAGGTCTTGCTCAGGGGCCGTACCCCCACCAGCTTGATGTCCCCCTTCAGTAAATTAACCAACATCGGCAGTTCATCAAACCAGAGTTTACGCATGATCCGTCCCCAGGAAGTAATGCGAAAGTCATCTTTAACCTTCCCTTTATCATCAAGGGGATTGCGATCCAGAATGAATTGATGGATATATTCCGAAAAAGGGTGCATAGTGCGCATCTTATAGATTTTGACTGTTTTACCGTTTTTGCCCACCCGGGGTTGACGAAAGAAAAGGCCATAGGATGGATTCCTGTTTTTACTGGGTTCTTTTATCCTTTTGACAACAAAATAGACCCGCTCAGAAATAATCTGCAGCGCAATCACCTCAAAGCCGCAGTAATAGAGACGCCCTAACCCTTGAGAAAATGAAAAAAGCCTGTTTCTCCCCCTGGTGAAAAAATAATAAATCTTGGAGAGAACCGGCGTTTTGGGAAAAACCCGTTTCCACAGGAACTCCCAGAAATAAATAAATCGGGCCACAACCCGTGGGTAGCGTTCGACAAAATATACCCAGCGCAACTCGTGGGGCAGAAATGACCCCACCAGTACCCCGCCATCAATCAGTTTGCCATTAACGGCAGCCAGGTATTCATTGATGAAACGCATACTGTTGAGGGGCCGGTTGTTCATGATGAACTCTTCACTTTTATCGGGCAGGATCTCCACATTGTAGGGGTTGCTGGTCTCCAGCACTTCGGAGCGGATCACATCAAAGCTGGACAGTTTGACAGCCCGATCCAGAAAGTCAAAGACATCGGGATTGTTTTTCAGATAGACCTTTTTCAGTTTATCCCGCAGGTATTTTGAGCGAAAACCCTCTTTGCCCAGTGCGTAAGGCTCTGCTTTACCAGGAGTATCCTTTGCCGCCTGCCCATCAATGAGATTGACCCGTTCGAAATCATCATCGTAAACCCCGCCTTCAGGCAGATCGGAAAGCCTGGGCAGGTGACGGTAGTAATACCACGAGACAAAAATCAGTTCAAACCCTCCCAGCACGAGCAAGGCCAAAAAAGGCAGCTCGCGATGATTGGGTAAAAACCGAAAGCCCAATACCACAATTGACACCGCACTGGCTGTAACAACAAGGCTGCGGATGTAGGGCTCCACCGCCTGCAGCCAGCTGACCCCTTGGGTTGAAGGGAGGCGAAAGCGATGAATCACCAGGCTGGAGAAGAGCCAGAAGGCCAGCAGAATGGAAAAAACCGATTTCTGCTCCGGCTGCAACACCACTTCACCGATGGTCAGATAGTGTAAACTGATAAAGGCCCCTGCCGCCACTAAGGCCTCAAAAAACATGAAAACAAAGGAGAAGCTGCGGGCACCGGCGTGTTCGCCGCGCCGAAAGATGATGAAGTAGTTACCCGAGAGCAGCACCAGCTCCAGCACCAGGTGAATGGCTAGGGCACCAAAGATGATGAACCAGGAGAGACGGGTCTTGTCCTGGAAGTTGAGGATGAAAGAGAGGATGCCGGCGCTGAGGAAGGCAGAAACAGCATAGGGAGACAAACGCAGCATGAAGCGACGCTCCATGCGGGTGTCATTGAATTTCCCCCCCATGATGGAACCGAATAACCAGGAAACCAGTAACCAGGGAGAAACTGCGATGTACTCCGTCTCCATTTGTATATGTCCACGCCGGGCTGCATAAGCAAGAATAAAGGCTAACCCGAGTAGAACCAGGTCCAACCAGAAACGCAGCCAGCGCCTGTCGGGCAGTCGTCTTAATTCTTCAGGAATTCTCAATTCTCTAGAGATGCCTGCCATCTGTACTCACACCCTCACAACGCTACGTGATTATAGCATAATATATACATCTTTCCAAAAAACACTTGTCCCTGATCCCTCGTCACCGGTCCCTGAAACAGGCCTTTGCTGCAGAAATCATCTGCACGTATTGATCATAAGATGAATACTGTGAAACAAGTTCCAGCCAATCTGACTCCGTATCAATATCTATCGGACGTTCGTTCAATATATAGGGCAACATTCTGACACCAAGTGATGTGTGGGTCCGCCATACCGCCTCAACCCAGGTGGCATCGAGATAGGTGTTTAACAAAAAGGTTTCCGGGAGAGGCTGAACGGCCACATTATAGGGACCTTCTCTGGGAACGGTCACAGGGCATTCAATTAGTCCACTTTGTTTGTTTATGATTCTCATTTTAAAGACTGAATCAGGAGATCGGCTGACGGTACGTATCGAATCAACATCCTTCCGTTCAAGAAATGTACTTAAAATATCATCCACCACCTCGCTTTTCCGCAGAGGGTTTGTTGGACGCAAATTGGCAATAACATCCGGTTGGTAGGATTCATTCTCGCGAAGCCAAGCCAATGCATGCAGATAAAATTCCACATCTGCCGACTTATCATCAGCCAGTTTCTTTGGACGGATGAAGGGAACCTCGGCGCCATAGTTTTTGGCGATTTCAGCAATTTGAGGATCATCCGTCGAGCAAATAACCCGGTTGATAAGCTGAGATTGTCTGGCCACTTCTATTGAATAAGCCAGCAGGGGTTTCCCCCACAATTCTCTGATATTTTTTCCCGGAATTCTTTTCGAGCCGCTTCGGGCTGGAATCAGGGCAAGGACTTCCGTTTGATTACTCATGACTCTATCCCAAACAGTTGGCCAATCTGTTTATTAATGCGTCTGGCTTGTTCTCTCATCATGCTTTTGGCCTGTGAAAAACGCGCCCTCTCTTGAGACGAATCAGCCAGCAACATGAGACTTTGGCCGATAAGCTTTTCCTCAAGATCAGCAGAAAATGCATCCAGAGCCAGATCGTCAAGTTCGACATCAGACAGAAAGTCCCACATACGGGCTTGAGTGATCAAAGGGATCATGGGTACCCCCAATCCGATACATGGTGACATCGAATGAACCCTCATACTGATGGCCAGATCGGCTTGCTGATATCTTCCGTAGAAATATGATGTCCCCTGACCCCGCATCAGTCCCGTCGTAATGGTTGATTGATGTGTTATCCGGGGCTCGAAGGAATCGACCAGGGATGCGATGAATTTCAAATCATCCAGATAGTGGGGCACCAAGACCAGTTGGGCGCCACTGGAACGGAGGATCTTTGTCAGGGCATTGGAGACAGCATGGATAAGCCGGCTTCTGTTTTGAATCCATTGGCGGTCATCCGGATGAATTGTTTTCTGACCCAATGAATACCCTGTATCTCTGGTATTGCCGACATTCGCTTCCCCGTATCGATATTGAGCATCTTCATCGTTGGCAGCAAAGATGATGACTTTCCGACCAGGCAGAATTTCCGGATAACAGCCCGCCTGGGCTTGAACAAAAACCCCGCTATCTGGAAGCTCATGGATTTTGTCAAGGGCCATATCTGATAGCAGCAGCGTCTCTCTGAGCCACTTCTTGGTGCCATCATTGCGGACAGCTAAAAATATGTTCGGATTCTCAGCATAGTATGCCAGGTTGTTTCGCAAAGTGTCCTGATGAAAAAAGGCTTGCCCTTTGAAGTGTCGGTACGAAATTCCATAAAAAATCACAGGCTTTTTTATTTCTTCAACCAGAGTGATGGGTAATTCAAAGCGTAAACCTGTCTCCTTCAGATAATCCCGGCCATGAATGGCGACTGCACCGTTGATGATCAGCCCATCCGAATTGTTCACCAAACGTACAAACTGACGATCAAATTGTCTTAATCCGAAGGTATAGTCGTCCCAGGGCTCTCTTAACCAGACTATATCTCTGGTTAAGTCAGACTCAATGAGATATTCCAGACCAGATATCAAGGCACCGTTTCCGATATTGGTGCTGTTGAAATTGGCCAGATGAACCAGGTTCAATGGCTTGGGCATCGAGTTTCCTCTGCTTACTCACTCGCTTCCCAACGCAAGTGAGATCTCAGTTTTTTGGCAATAGGGATCTCTTTATCAATCATTTTCTTCTTTCCGTCACCCATGGCCCGTTCAATTTTGCGAACAGCCCCCACCAGGCTCCGCAGACCATTGGGCTCAATTGATGCGGCCTGATCTGAGCCATACATTGAGCGGTTGATTGTAATATGCCTTTCAAGTGAGCTGATGCCCAACGCTGCCGCTGCGTAAGAAACAGCCAGACCGACTTCATGACCGCTGTAACCAATATTACAACGATACCTCTCTCTGAGGGTATGAATGCAATTCAGATTGGCATCGGCATCATCCATGGGATAAGTGGCAACACAGTGCATCAATTCAAAAGGGCAGTTTTCCTGTTTGAATATCTCTACAGCCTGATCAATATCTGCAAAACTACTCATACCGGTAGAGATGAAGGTATGTTTCCCCCTGCTGGCAATGGCTTTCAACATATCTTTGTCAATCAGCATGGCCGAAGCCACTTTGTTGTATTTCAGTCGGAACTGATCCAGAAATTTCAGACTCTCCATATCCCAGGCCGAAGCAAACCAGTCTATCCCAAGCTCCCGGCAAAACCGATCGATTTCCTCATACTCCTTTTGTCCCAGTTCAAGTCCCAGCTTCTGGTCTCTGCGAGTGGTTCCCCACGGACTATGCAATGGCTGATCCAACTGCTCTTTGGAGTAAACCAGATCAACGGTTCTTTTTTGCAGTTTGACCGCATCGCAGCCGGCATCTTTGGCCACCTGAATCAACTGTTTGGCAATGTCGATTTGGCCGTTGTGGTTTATTCCCAATTCAGCGATAAAGAAAATACTCATTATTCACCTCATTTCCTGAAGGCATATTTTAAAACTTGATTATTTCAACTGGCTGACGCCAGAGCCTGGAAAAAAGCCTGATCAGCCACAGCAATATCTGTCCAGAGATGTTTTTTGACAGTTTCCTGATGGCCCGACTGCGAAAGATGGCCTTGTTCAATGCGTTTACCCACCCTTCATCCTGCTGACCGTTTTCCCGGGCCAGCTCCAGAATGGGTTGATAACCAATGCTGATGGTAAATTCCTTCAAAGGGCCCAGGCGCATTATTCGCACATCATCCGGATCGATGGAAAACGCCTTTGGCAAAGATAAGCCCAGGGCTCTGAAGGTCAGAATATTGCGTATACATTTTTCACAGTCGCAGCAGTTGCTGTCCTTTTTTTCGCCTTCCCAGCAGACACGCAAATGTTCCATCCCTTCCTGCCAATTACTGATCAGTTTGATTTTCTCCCAGCGCTGGAATCCCCCGCCATCAGGGACTATCCTGAAGGAGTTACTGGACAGCAATGGGTCAGTCATGGGATTCGAGCCCTCCACCAAGTTCTGATAGCTGCTGTATGGAACACCCTGGGCAATCAGACCGGTGCGGTATCGCCCCTGAAAGAGTGACAAAATGGAGGCCACCCCGGTCCCGAAGGCATGAGGCCAAAAGACGGACAGTTCTTTGAAATTGGTGGAGACCCGATAAAGACCGATATTCAGACTGTCCAACTGGTATTTCACTTTGGCGAAAGCACTCTCATAGTACTCATTTTCTTTTAATGGAATATCAAATCCCTGGACCAAAACAGCGCTTTTCAGCGGATATGGGTAGCAGGTACTCACCGCCCGGGCATGCCGATAAGCGGTAAAGCATGAATCCACACCACCGGAAAAGCAGCAGATGGCCTCATGACGTTTTGGGTTGCAGATTTCTTGCTCTTCACTGGCGCTGATGTTAATTGTCCTGTAATAATCCGGTTTCCAGACGGCCCAGGCCAGCTGAAAATCTTCCAGATTTCTGAGCAGAGAGGGCGATACCGTACCGTGCACCAAAAGGTCCTCCCCCTCATGCATGGCAATCTGCAGAATGCCCAGGACAAATGGGTCGGCCAGATGGGTCAATTCGGCTTCACGTTCCAATTCAACCCGATACCAGAGATGTTTTTCAGTCTGCTGCTTGCTGAATCTGGCCCCCAGTTCTATCTGCCCATTGAGATGCTTCCACTCTTCTATCCATAAATCGGCCATGTCTTTATTCTCCCTTCACTCTGCCAATATCTTTCTCAGAAACTGCAGCACCCGTTCACCATTCTTCCCATCAGTATAATAGGGAATGATCCGCTTTTCCGGGCATGGAGCACTGTCATGCAGACAGTCTGTCAGGGTTTTCTTCAGAATAGTCTGATCCATTGCCCGGTTCAGACCCAAATCTTTGCAGACCTGAATAGTTAATAATTCAGATTCCTGCCCTGAAAATGTTATGACCTTCTTTCCCATAAGCAAAGCTTCAAGCAAGGCGCTGGAATTCTTGCCAATGATCACCTGATGTGAATCGATCAGGTCGGCCAGTTCACTCTCCCCATCAATATGGCACGAAGAAAATGGCATAGTATGTCTTACAGTGCAATTTTCCTTGCTGTGGGGACGAATTGTCAGGTGCAGATCCGGATCCAGCTGCCGGCACGTAATCAGAACCGTTTCCAGCCACTGAGGATCAGATTGATAAAGACCATCAAGGTATCGGGGTTGGGTCACCACCAACACGGCTCGTTTCACCGGATGACCATGATCTGCGCCGGGGCGGATCAAGGTGTCAAAGTGGGGATTTCCCGTTACCAGCACCCGACCCTCTGGAAATCCTTCTTTGATCATCTGCTCTCTGCACACTGCATCAGGGGCCAGAATATAATCAGGTAAAGCCTCTGAATCCTGCATCCCGTCAAGCGTAAATCGCCACCACAGAAACAAATGGGAGTCAAGCAACGTGACAGATCTGACAGCCATTTTTTGAGCAAAGGCAATGGCCTTTTTCTCTACCGAAGACCGCATACTGGCACCGGTAAAAATTAGATCAGGCTTTGGTTCAAAGTAGTCTGAGATACACTGATTTTCTGCATTGATACTGGCAATCCCATTCTGGCTGAAGGTCTGAAAGGCTGGTTTTTTGGCGACAACAATCACTTGAGCATTCATCATCTCAGAAAAATTCAGGATGATGGGAATCAAGGCCTTGGCACTGCCCACATCCTGAGCAAAAAAAAGGACTCTTTTCATCGACACAGCCGCACGAAGTTTTCCTTGTAATACTGCAGAATCTGTTGACTCAAGCCGCTGTGTCGGGTAACAGTCCGCAATTGTGAATCGAGATTGAATTCATAGTCTGAGAAACAGCCCTCATCAACACCGGATCTGTGCATCTCAGTCCCCGGGAATGGTGTGTAGAATGCCACGGTGATGTTATCGGGTTGCAGCATCCGGTTTAATTCAATGGTCTGGTGAATCGATGCCTCATCCTGCCCTGGAAAACCAATCACATTGTAGGCCGTCCGTTTGATGCCGTAATCCCTCAATAAAGCAAAGGCTTTGATAATATGCTCCTGATCTGAATATCGCTTAAGTCGACTCTCGCGCACATCCTGGGCCGCCAGTTCAATGCCCATACCCACACCGTCGACCTTCAGTCTTTTGAGCAAACTGACCGTATCCGGGTTGATGCCTTCAGGCCGGGTCTCAACATAGAGGCTGACCGGAAGTGCCGATGCCTCCAAGAGGTCCGCCAAATCGTTGAGGACAGGTCGATGGATGGACAAAAAATTGGTGTCCTGGCAGCGAAAAAAAGAGACTGCCCGTTCACGAACCAGCGTTTCCATTTCCATAAAGATCATCCGGGCGGATTTGTGGCGCAGATAATGACCTGCCCTGGCAATCAGTCCCCGTTTGAGTCGTTTGTTGAACCCGTAATAGTGCTGAATAACTGTCTCCACACAGTAAGAGCAGGAAAAAGGGCAACCCCGGGAGAGTTCATAATCCACTGCTCTCAGCACCTGCCCATTGTATGGTCGCCACAGAGCCATCTCATCAAAAAGGAAATAATCGTAGGGTGCGATATCGTCAAGATCAGCAATAATCTCCTGAGGGGCATTCACGATGACTCCTGCCTGCTGATCACGATAGGCCAGTCCCGGTATACTCCCTTTTTCCAGACCACCCGCCTCAAGCTGATTGGCTATCTGTAACAAAACCATTTCACTTTCACCGCCGATGACGGCCTCAATCCGGGGAAAAAGATCCAGCACCCGAGGGGCATTGGCTGTGGCTTGCAGGCCGCCGGCAATCAAGCAAGCTTTGCAGTTGACTTTCTTTACCAGCTCATATCCGTATTGCACGGCGGAGTATTCACCTTCCCCATGTATGTGTGAAGACAAAGCCCCCCAGAAAATAATGTCAGGCTGGACGGTATCAATTTTAGCCTGGAGATCCTGATAAATGTCTGAATCCAGCCATGATATCAAGCGATCGTATTCGGTAGGCTGATATTGTTTGTTATCGGTATTGAAGCGATTTTCGTTTTCTGTCCATTCACTGTAAAAAGTGGCATCGAACAGATAAACCTCATGACCATTTTTTTTTAATAACGCCGCATGGGAAGCAATCCAGATGGCGGTTACACCCCGCCCCCATTTATTGGGATGGATGAAAAGAATCCGGCTCACAGCAGTTTGCCCTCACTTGACAGATGGTTCAATGCCTTCAACACCGACAGCACATCAAAAAGGGCCTGATGGGCCCGCTCCGGGGGTTCGATATGGACCAATTCCGGTAAGCGACTGCTGACGATCTCATCCTCTTTGCGATTCAGGATTTTGGCCAGTGCCGGGCGAATATCGAAACAGTTTGTCGGGAAACGGTCTGCCATTTTTTGCAAAACGAAGTTTTCCCGCAACACCTCCCCATCTTTTCCCATGCACCAGAGTTGATCAGCACCCTCGCAAAAGCGGCAGAATTGCGCCCAGACAGTGGGGAATTCCCGGGCCTCCTGCTCAAGCCGTTCATTGGTGATACCAGTAAGGTGGATAAAGTGATCGGAAAGTTTTGGGTTAATGACCGGCCTCACCATCTGATCAAAGGCTTCTAGCACTGTAAAAACTCCCCCTTTAACACGGACTCTGGCAGCCCCCAGCTGCACAATTTCCCGATGTTCTTTTGGCAAAGACCAATTCCCTTTGAGACTGCCAGGCCAGGAGGTATATTCCAGATCAAAAAGGACTACCAGCCCATTTGAAGGCCAGAAAGCCAGGCTTGGATCTCTGAAACTATCAATTCTGGACATGAACTACAATCCTTTGGCTGACCAGCCGCCATCCACAACAATTTCACTGCCGGTGATGTAACTGGAGGCATCCGATGCCAATAGCAGAACGGCCCCAAGTAAATCGCCGGGCTCCCCCCAACGGGGCAGTATCATTCTTTTCAGACGATCATTTCGCAGGGTCTCATCGTCAAAACTCTTGCGGGTCATGTCGGTACGGATATACCCCGGCCTGATGGTGTTCACCCGGATGCCATCCTTGCCCCAGTCAACGGCCAGGCCTTTGGACAGCATGGTCAATCCACCCTTGCTGGCCACATAACCGGGATTCTCAGGCATTCCGAATTGACTGGCCAGACTGGTGATGTTGATGATCGAGCCCCCTTTGACCTTCATATAGGGATAGACTTCCTGCATCAGCTGATACACGGCAGACAGATTGACTTCGATGGTCCGAAGAAATCCTGCCATGGGGTTTTCAGGATCATAAGCCAGAGATATCCCCACACAATTGACCAAGACATCGATTTGACCTTTTGTGGCAGCAATATCTCTGCAAACCCGTTTCACATCTTGGTTTTTGGTAATATCACAGGATCTGTAACTCAGCTCCCAAGAGAATGGTTCCCTGGGGGTCAGGGATCGGGCCAGAGCAAACACCCGGCCATTTGCCGCAGCGCATCCTTCCGCCAGGGCATGGCCTATCCCCCGGGATGCACCGGTAATCAGTATCGTCTTCCCCTTTAATGAAAAAAGGTCTTCCACTTTTGTTCTCATCCCGCTCAAGCTCTCTTATTCCCTTTGTTGATTAAAAACTCGGCATACTCGAGATCTGCTGGCTCATCGATGTCATGGGCCGTGCGGATATCCACCACATAGCCGCGCAGATCTGGTCCGAACACTTTTCCTTTTTTAACGAATTCTGAACGGGTGGCCATGATCACCCCTGGCTGCCAGTATGTGGGCCTCAGCTTTTGCCTGGGTACATCGGTCAGCAAGGTGTCGTAATAGTCGGTCTTGAGAATGGGTGTCATCCGGCCACTGGCCTCATCATCGAGGAACCACATCTTATAGGGAGTGACATGGGTCGGTATGGCCAGGGTGCGGACTGAATCACAATTCTGTTCGATCATGAACCGCAAGGCGCCATCCACATCTTCAACCCGGCGAAAGGGCATGGTGGGCTGTAAGATGACCAGGATATCCGGATGCCAGTTGCGATGGGTCTCCACCCATTCCAGGGCATGTTTCAGATAATCAATGTCGGGAGAATCGTCCCGGGCCAGTTCTTTGGGGCACAGAAATGGGACATCTGCTCCCCAGGACCGGGCTACTTCGGCGATCTCTTCATCATCGGTGGAGACAATGACCGCATCAATCAATTGGGATTTTTGGGCCACTTCTATGGTATAGGCGATCAGGGGTTTACCCCCCAGATTGGCGATGTTCTTTCGGGGGACTCCTTTTGAACCACCCCGGGCGGGGATGACCGCCATGATGTTTATTGCGTTATCACTCATTTGTTCCCTCGTTTTGATATCCTTCCAGTATCAGATCCACTGCTTCCGAGACCGCTCCCCGGCCGCCGGAATTCTGAAGAACGATATGGGCCACCTGTTTGGCCCTTGGATCTGCATCGACTGGGCACATGGCCAGACCGACCAGCTGCAAAGCCGGCACATCCCGTCGGGCATCGGCCACATAACACAGTTCTGACAGCTCCATGGCCAATTTGTCGGCAATTTCCCGGATTCCCTTCTCTTTGTTTTTGGCCTGATAAACCACGTAAGCGCCACCACCGCAACGATAAACAACGGGCGCAGCCTCTTGCTCCGGTTCCCCGGTCAGGTATGCGAGTTGAACATCGCTTTGGCGTAAACGGGTCAGGGCATCCAGATCTCTCAAAAAAAGACGTTTATCCGCTACTCCGCCGACAGATACAGTTCCATCAGTCAGCACACCATCAATATCAAGAACCATCGCCTTTATATGTTTACTGTCCATTTCTACCCTTTTATTTAAGTGTATATTCTGTTATTTACAATCAATTCGGTTTTTTAGCAACGAACAAACACGAACAAAAACGAACCAGGAAACAAAAGCCAAGCTTTTGTTGGGGTGTTTTTGCGCTGTTGTTCGTTATTGTTCGTTGCCAACCACTCTTCTCTTTCTATGCCGAATCACTCTTCATTTCAAGATAATCAAGTGCTGTTTCTCACCAATACCCGTTTAGCCATGTTTTTCACATTCTGAGACACCAATTCCCTGGTCCAAGAAAATATATTATCACTCCATCTCTGTGGATGAATGGTAATCATGGCCGGCAAGGGAAAGGTCCCCTCTTCCAGCGCCCGGATAATATCCCAAGTGGTATGATAAACCGGCCATTCATGTGCTCCCCCATCCACCCGATCTCTGACACTGACAGCCGCTCCATCCCAACAACGCCCCGTATCCGTCAGGTAAAACACCTCACTGAAATCCACATCAAAATAGGGCTCAAAATCAATGCCAAACTCCTGATAATCAAACTGTTTCCATAAATCCCGATTATCAAACTTCGACAGGGGGCTGCCATGCATGCAGATCGACTTGATGGGCACAATTTGCCGCAGTTTCCCTAAATTTCGTTCAAAATCCTTAATGGCCAATTCCATATTCCCCATACAATCAGCCAGATTTTCATAGTGATAGCCAATCTCATGCCCCATATCCGCAATCTCTTTAATGATCTCCGGCTTAAAAACATGGGGCCTGGTTCTGAAAAAATAAATCCCCATCACCCCCATCTCCGCTTCCATCCGGGCCATTTTCAACGCATTCTCCGGTCGACGGTCGATATCGTGGCGCAGGGCGATGAACTGTTTATTTTTAACAAAAGCATCACCGCTCTCTGAATCTCTCCTTTTTAATAATGGCAGCAATATCTGATAGACAGAGTATGTAAAATCTGGATTTTTCAACTTTGTACCATAGTATTCTGATAAAAAAACTATTTAAACTGCTGCCAATGCACTTGATTTTTTCGGCAAACGTCAACGCTTTGTGGATATTGATCGATAAACCAAGTCCAGAAAGCGGTCACGTCAATTTTATCTTCCAGCATTCTCTGCCTTTTTTCTTGCCACTCTGCCCGGAGATTTTTATGATTCAACCATTCTAAAACCTTTTTTTTTAAGGAGTAAAAATTGTCTGGTTGATAGGCAAAAGTCAAGCCATACTTTTTTTCCTGCTCTTCTAGATAGGAAATGCGCCCGGCAAAAGAATTACAGCGAACAGAAGGCACACCCAGCATGGCGGCTTCAGAAGTCATGGTTTGGCTGTCACCTAAAAAAATAGAAGCAAACGCCATCAAGGAATGGGCTTTGTCTGGTCTTATTTTGAGTTTATATTGATCAAATTCCGATTCTATTTCATTTTCACTAGTTATCAGAATTCTTCCATATGGCTCCAGTAATTTTATCAATTCCCGCTTCTGCTCTAAAGTAATGCCGCTAATCCCTACATCATGATGGGCCTTAAAGGCATTGAAACGCATAATGAAAAATGGCTCCCCTTCTTTCAGTCCTGTTTCAGTCAAAACCGATAGATCGGGTGTGAAGCGTTTGGGATGAAGATAGGCCAGTTCGTGGTAGCCGGGATAATAGACCGTGTCACGTCTCTTCCGTTGCCCCGTCAGGACATCCGGTGACAGGATGCAGGTGGCCGCCGGATGAACGTACCGGGTCATCAGGGGTTGAACTTCATCATCGTCGTCGTCGAAGACGATGGAGCGCATAGAGGACAGTTTCGAGACGTGGGCAACCGTCACCGACGTGCCGATACCGAAATCAATGTGTTCACGCTTGCACAAGCGGTAAACCTTCCAGTCCAGCTGGATCTGACGCAAGATTTTTTTCAATCTCCCATCTGGTTTTCCGGGAAGACGGATAAACGGGATGTCATAGAGGGTCAGCAATCGGATCACCGATTCCTGTTCCCGGGCTGTCCAGATTACATGATGCCCTTTATGCTCCAGTTCAGCGCAGAGATTTCGATAATAATGGACATGGGCCGGGTGGTTAATGTCGATTAGGATATTCATTTTTTCATCTTCTTCATCAGTGTGACTGCCATTTTCCCCAGACTATACCGGATTGGAGCAAACAGCTTAATAAACCGGCCATGTTCAACCAGTTCCCCACCGAATTTGGCCTTGAAATCCCTTACGCCGTAAGGGACACCCGGTTTCCCCGCCCCCATGAAGTCAAATCTCGGTATGCCCTCTTTATGAGCCAGATCCATCGCCCCCCAGGTGGCTAGAATGCTGGGATATATACGTTCTGACTTATACTGTTCATCCAGTCCACAACAAAACATGTTACAAAAGACCTTCTTGGACGTATGAACACCCAATAATCCGCCAATAACGGTTCCATCATACGTGACAACAATCAGATTGGAAATTGGGTAAGAGAGTAATTGTTTGAAATAACTCAATGGAGGCAAGGGTGTTTTTACTTTTTCTCGATACAAATTTTTCAATATTTCATACCAAGTCTCGATTTCTTCTTTTGAATTTACCCGCCTCGTCAAAACGCCTCGCTTTTCTCCATACTTGATGTCCCGTTTTCTTCCAGAACTTATCCTTTGCCTCATGGACTCACAATCACTTGAGTCAACATGAAAATTCAGGTGCGGCTGATATTCCCAGCCCAATAGGGATAAACTTTTTTTTATTAAAGAATAATCATTCAGGTTTCTTATTTCTCCATAAATAACGCCCTTATGCTTTAAATATAGATTGATTCCAGTAATTAGAATTTCTAATAATTCAGGGCTAACAGAGCAACCATCCTTAAGTAACACGCCACCGTTTATAATGGCTCTTCTGGTCAGAGCCCTCTTCCAACCTGTTTCCTGTAATAATATGCCAGTGACCAAAGCCATAAGCTGCTTGTTCTCATCCTCAACCCCCACAACAAAAGGAATTTGTGTCGGGTCATTTAGGCTATGATGAAAATCATACCAATCCAGTCCCTGAAAAGGTGTGGCATAGCTGGATTCTTCAAATAAAAATTGCCACCGATTCCGATCTATTTCCCCATCTTTTACCAATTTACAGGAAGTCATTTTCCCTTGCCCATATCTAATCAATAAACTGCCGGAACCACTCATCAAGATGAAGCCACTTCCAGATTTCCTTGCCAAAATTTCCTTTTTTAGCCAGATGGTTTTGATAGACCCTCACGGCCTCATCGCAATTAATCAAATTTTTATTCCTAAACTCTGTACTTGCCAGGACTTGTTCGATTTTCTGTTGCCAATATGGGCTGCGAAACCATTCATCCTGTGGGGTATCAAAGCCAATTTTGTCACGCCTGGTCCTGGTCTGCTCCGGTAGAAGGCCTTTCATTGATTCTCTCAGGATGTTTTTGGTCATACCGTGACGGATGATCAGATCCGACGAGGTGGCCAGGGTGCGTTCCACCAGGCGGTAATCCAAAAATGGCACCCGGGCCTCGATGGAAAAACGCATCGAATTGCGGTCTTCCCACTTGAGCAGATGTTCTAGCTTGTATTCAAAGTGATCCAGCAAGGCATCGGTAAGGGTCTCTGCTCCATATAGCGAGTCGGCGATGGCATTGGTATGACAATATTTTTTAACGAAATCAGGATTGATATATCCCTTTTCTTTCACCCTGACTGAGGTTCTCACCGACGCCGGCATCATAAAATAAAAAAAAGACTTAAAGCCATAGAGGGAGCGGTGTTTTAAGAGGTAATGCAGGCTCTCTGCCGTGAGTTTTCCCAGTCTCAGTTTTCGCAGTAGATCCTTGAAGAAGAAACCAAAGAAATAATGATACCCCGCCAAAATCTCATCCGCTCCCTGGCCGTCCAGGGTCACCACCACATGCTTTTGTGCCAGTTCCATCACCTTGTACTGGGCGTACGGCCCTGTTGAGGCCATGGGTTCTTCGTGGGTACGGACAAAGTCCTCTAAGTCATCATGCAGCGTTTGGGCGGTGGGATAGGTGTAGAAGCGCCGCCCGGCCTCATGTTCATAGAGTTTGATGTACGGTGTCTCATCGCCGTAGTCTCCGGGCTGATAAACGGCTGAAAATGTATTGAGATCTGTTTTTTTGAACTCACGAAACAGGGAGGAAACAATGGATGAAGAATCCAGTCCACCGCTGAGGCATACGCCAACTGGGACATCGCTGCGCAGCCTCAGTTTGAGCGAGTCATAAAAGAGTTCACGAAAGGAATCGCTGTCCCCAAATGGCTCCGCCCCGGATACGGCCCTTCGCAGATCATACCATTGTTCGATATTGAGAACGGGATTCGTCTGTTTGAGATCGAGATGCAGACAATGACCATGCGACAGTTTCTTGATTCGTTCAAAGAAAGTCCGTTCCGTTTGGTCCGTGCGGTTGAACACGAGGAAATCAAACAGGCTCTGTTGATCGGGGATTTTGGCAAAAGGATGAAGCAACAGTAAGGGCTTGATTTCGGAACAGAAGGTAAACCCTTCCCGATTCGCACAGTAATAAAATGGCTTTATGCCGAAGCGGTCGCGGGCAGCAAAGAGCTTCTTTTCTTTGTTGTCGTAGATGGCAAAGACCCACATGCCGTTGAAGCGGTGCAGGCATTCCTTACCCCACTCTTGGTAGGCGGCCAGGAGCACTTCGGTATCAGTCTGTGTCTTAAAGCTATGGCCCAGAGCCTTTAACTCATCTCTGAGCTCGATGTAGTTATAGATTTCGCCGTTGAAGACCATGACATAGCGCTTGTCAGATGAAAACATGGGCTGGTGCCCGGCCGGTGAAAGGTCAAGGATGCTGAGGCGGACAAAGCCCATCCCGACATTGTCAGCAACAAATACCCCCTCATCATCGGGCCCGCGATGCTTCATGACAGACAGCATGGATTGAACAGACTCTGCCCTGACCTTTTTTTTATCAAATCGGAAAATACCGCAAACACCGCACATTTTCTATTAACCTATAAGAGAGAATCATATATCTGCTCGAGTTCTGCTTCTTTAGCCTGCAAGTCCAGATTATCACTGGCATACTGCAAAGCAGCAACTCCAAGTCGCTTTCTTAATGTAAACGAATTCAATAGGCTTATGATTGCTTCTTTAAGTGCTTTTTCATCCCATTCTTGAACCAGCAATCCATTCACATCATGTTGAATGACATATGGGATGCCCCCATGATATGTCGAGATCACGGGAAGACCTGCAAACATGGCTTCAACCAACGCACCTGGAATTCCTTCTTTATCATGTTTAGTGGTAACTGAAGGGTGTAAAAAAATATCGGCATCCGTGAACGCATTCACATAAAAATCAGAATTATATTCAACAGGGCCCATAAACTTTATAACTTCACACAACTTGTTTTCAGAGACAAATCCTTCTAAATAGTCACGATAATTTCCATCGCCATACACATGTAAAATAAACCCGTTCAATCCTTCTTCAAGTAATTTTTTAATTGCTTTAAAAACAAATATATGCCCTTTAACAGGATCAAGATAAGATAACATCATAAGGTTGACTCGATCTTTTAATTTATAATTTCTAACCACCTTACTCAATGTCGCTGGAACGCCGTGATAATGGACAATAATTTTATTCAAAGGACATCCGAGATTGTGAAGATCTTTTTCCATTTCTGGACTCATCACCAAGATCTTGGTTGCTCGTTTAAAAACAGCCCACTGCAGTATTTTTTTGGCCACCCCCCCCCATCTTCTTGGAAAAGAGAAACAGTCATAACCATAAAAAGATACTATTTTGGGAATTCTGAAGTTTTTTAGTCCAGTCATAAAGATACTTGCGTCACTGCCATAATGAAAATGAAGGACAGAAGGCTTTTCGATTTCAAGAATTTGTCGGAGTCTTTTCAAGGGTCCACGTCCGATTCGCAGAAAAAACTTTAAGGTAAGTTTCTCAAAGAGCAATTCTCTTGAACCAATATTATAGACATGGTTACCAACACTATCTTTACTAAAAGATTCCTTATGCCCTTTCCGGAAAGCAATAACCGCCTTATAGTTAATATGATTATATATCTGGTTGTTAATAAAAGAGGCTTGCAACTGTTCTTGTTTACGAAGTAAATGGATAACTTTTTTCCCCATATAGACTTTTATAGTATCGTACTGAATAACTGCTTTATGGCCACTAGATGTCGAAAAGTCAGAAAATTAAACTTCTCCGTATGAGACTGTAAAGCATTCTCCAGTCTATTGGCAAATACATTTTCTGAGATTGTATTAGGCTTTTCAAGGATTTGTTTTAGGGGCTCTTTAGACCAGACCTCTGTCTTGAAGGTATCATTCCCGTTGGCATTCTTCATATACTTTTTGGCACAATAGACCCCAAAAGCCACTTTAAGATAGTTGATTGGAAATGGCAACAAGAGGTCGTTTGAGCAATACCCCCGATCGAGCAATATTTTTCCTAATTCTGGTTTATATTTTTTCATAATATGGGCATAGAGCATTTGCCCTTTGCGACGTTTGAATTTGCTTTCTCCGAGAAAACCATTGTACATGCCCGCCCAGGAAGTCTTATAGATCAAATCAACAAGATCCGTATCGAAATAGGGAAATCGGGTTGATACAAAAACCCTCTCTATGGAAATCTCCTGACTGAAATACTTGCGGATGCCTTCCTGAATGGTAAAAAAGAACAAACGGGTCAAGGAATCAAATTTTTGATACTTCTGAAAATAATGTTCATTAAAATACGCCAACAAACCATCATATGAATCAGAAAGGAGCCTGCTCTCAATCAGATTCAGACGCTTCACTTTTTGCAGAGCCTTTTCCAATCCTTCCGATGAGTCATCACTGAGAAAGATATCGAAAGCTTTATCATTGATCTGAATCCCATTGTTATGAATGGGTCTCAAGATTTCGCTGCCAAATAATCCGGTAATGATGGTATCTGAGTAAGCCGATAATTTTTTGAAGGCATAGGGTATGTTACAAAAACCGATGGGCGCGGTTCCATTTGAGAAATAACTGGCCAACTTGCTGTTTTCGTAGTACGAATCCAAAAATTCTGTTTCCAGTTCGATGGGTCGATAATGGATATCCAGTTTTTTAGCTATATCCTGTGGAACCCGAATCTGCTTGCTTCCGGGCATCCCATAGGAATAGCAGAGATAGTCCTCTTTGGGACGATCAAGCACGGCCAGATTGGTACGACCATCAAATCCCCCGGTCAAGGATAAAAGAAATTTGTCAGTATCTGATGTGTAGAGGGCCACATTCTTTTTCAACTGCTCTGCCAGCAGATTCAATGATTCATTTTTCGGCAGAAGCGTCTCATGATAAAGTTCACTGACATCCCAAAAGGCCTCACGACTCATACCTTCTTTGGAAAACCGGTATATCCGGGCATTCTCACAGCGGCGGATCCCTTTGAAAAAGTAATGTTCACCCAGCATATAGTCGAAAAGCCCCTGCATGGCCATGGAAAGGGGGTCAATTTCTCTATTCACCCAGATGTTCTTGAGAATCATTGCAGTGTTGGATGAAACCACCAGTCGACCGTCAGCATAAGCGTAATACAGCGGCAAAACATTCAACCTGTCGGTAACCAGCTCTATCACATTCTCTTTTTTATCATACAGGATCAAGACGTAAGACCCTTTGATGGCATCTCGATAATACCCGGGATGGGTTCTCCGAATCGCCAGCAGCTCCTGGGCATTGAGTTTCCGTGGATTTTCCCCTTGAGAAGCCGCGTAGGACTGATTGGTAAAGACAAAACCGAAAATCCACAGCATCAGATCTGAATCTTCGGCGAAGGAATCCGTCCACTTCCGCCGGTGCAGAAAAAGGGCATATCCATCGGGTAGTTCCTTGCGGACTTCATTCCCAATAATGTCACGATAAAAAGGTTCTTTCCTGAAAGAAACCGAGGTGAATGACCCGGCATTCTGCAAATTAAACGAACAGGAAAGGTAGAAATCAAAAATCATTTGAGTAGCAACTCCATCATTCGTTTCAAGATCCCCAGGGACAGCATTAATTTCGTTTTAAACCCGCAGCAATAGGTAATAACAGAATAGTTTTGACTGATCGCATGATTTACCTTAGTGATGACACACTTAACCACTCGATCGTACGCACGATACCGACCACCAGAAGTATCAGAAAACGAATCGGGGCAGATGGTTGTGACGGTAACATCCTTCCCAGATATGAGCAATTCTCTTGAAATAGACTCATGAAATGTGTTCCATGCCGCTTTGAGCGAACAATACATGGTGCCGCTTGAATAACCCATCAGGGCTGATTTGGATGAGATAACAATCAAACGGCCATATCCTCTTTCAAGCATTCCCCTCAGAATCTCATTCATCAACTGCCAATGACTGGTCAATACGGTCTGTACGATGGCAGCGATCTCTTCATTTGAAAATTCGATAAACGGTTTAAAGACCCTGGGCGCCGCATTGCAGATAAACAGATCGTATTCAAGTCCTCCTGATTCTGACTTCTTGATCAGGTATCGCTTGATTTCTTCTGAATCAGATAAATCCAATCGATTATAATTTCTGCAAAGGGTTTTGACTTCGGCTGGCAAGCCATCGGGGTCCAACTGATCGATGATATCCACCTGATGACCCGTTTTGGCCAATTCTCTGAGCAATTCCAGGCCCAGACCGTTGGCGGCACCTGTTATCAAGACATTCATGACTTCCCCTTCAGTTTTTTAAGTAAATACCCGGGTACCCGGAACAATTTTTTGCCAAAACCGAACTCATACAACATCGGCAGCGGATCTGTCCACATGAAATCCGAATACACCTTGGGACCTTTCAGTGATTTCCGCCATTGCCGAAAGTTCAGACTTCCCTCCCGACGATAAGCCATAAAAGAATCAAAATCCATGTAGCGGTTCACCCACTTGACACCAGGTTTGAAAGTGGACTTCGGCTCAACCATCTCACCCATCAGATCCAGATGGTTGATATAGGGGAAATTGATACCACAAGCGGTGGTCAGGCTGTTCTGCTGCCAGTAGCGGGGATTGATTTCGATGAGTTTGAGCAGCCCGTCCCGATCATCACGTTTGAACTCCGCCGAGCCGACACCACTAAAACCGATGCCCTTGAATAAGTTACGGCCTGTTTCCATCAATTCTGTATCCACAATACTTTCAACCACCGCCCCCACACCGAAGTGGATGGGATTCTGACGGATCTTCTGCAGGGTGAATTCGGCCAGTATTTTCCCTGATGAGCTGATGTAGGCACAGTATTTATAATGATTGGTATCTGGCCCCTGGACGATTTCCTGAATCACCACAGGCACAGATTTGTCGACGATTGCACAAACTCTTACCCTAAGATGCTCTCGATCATTAACTTTAAACCCTTTTACGTTGCCGCCTATCGCACTGCGCCAGGAGTTCACGTCCGCT
>Ga0105099_10000386_pt1 | contig 30259 bp, 27 predicted proteins | sample PPLLak3cmMay2015_2_FD_79138 | JGI IMG/M metagenome (GOLD analysis project Ga0105099, IMG submission 79138) | Freshwater sediment microbial communities from Prairie Pothole Lake near Jamestown, North Dakota, USA - PPLs Lake P8 Core (1) Depth... | ecosystem: Environmental > Aquatic > Freshwater >... | reverse complement strand
CTCATCGTCATGATCTTCATCGTCCTGATTTTCATTGTCCTGATCTTCTGACATGCTTTTTCTCCAATAAATAATTTTTTGCCGGCGCAAATCCACTGATCTTTTTCGGAAATCGGCCTCTCCTGATAATTTAAAAAGGATGTCTATTTAAACCTTAACAACCCAAAGGTCAATATTTAACACGATTTTATCCGCCCATTTTTCCGGCCCGTGTTTCGTTGCTTTGTGGAATCTTTTTCTGAACCTCGGACCCTGAACCTTGGATCATGTTCTTCCTGGATGTAGATTCCGGATTGTGCGGCTAAAGAGTACAGGATGGCGAACTGTTACAGGATTAAAATGCCGCCAGCAAATTGTCCGATAGCAATAAGGATGCTCTCTTGCACATGCAAAGGCATTAATCTTAATAAACGGGGAATAGTTAAAGGTTGCCGCTTGGAAGAAAGAGCCACTCCATCTTAAGAGGAGACAGCTCGGATCGACAAGTAAAGTCATTGCTTCCCACTGATTCCGTATTATTCTATTTGAAAATGTCCGTCAATGGAAGTGTGAGCCCCACCTCGGGTTGGTAGCGCAGGAAAGCAGGAATAGGATAACGAACTCCTCTTTCATGTGTCCTGGCAAGTCCTTCCACAAGTTCCTTCAGATGCGAGGCAGGTAGTGCGTAAACCATTTCGTGATCCGGCGAGGTCGCCCAAACCCGATCCCCATTACCAGGTACAACGACTTTAGGTAATTGATCCAAGAAAGCCGCTATTACTCCTTCCGTGCATGAAGCGGCCCGCCCGGAAAATGAACATGTAATCGGTTTTCCGGTATGATAGGTACTGCCATGCAGACAACGCATGATCTGGGCCGGGCTGAGGTACATCAATATTACATCCGGTTCAATTTGGGTCCGTTCCAGTGGTGAGTAAACAACAGCCTCGCATTGACCCTGTTTAAGGGATCTGAAAGACTCGAGAATTGTGCTGGCTGCTTCACTATCTGAGGCATAATTCATTTTTAAAAGAAATTTGACCGCCCCATCAATATTTGCAGGTTCCCAACCATAGGTATACCCGGAAATAGCGCATCCCAAATCATCTTTAGTCATTGCAATGGTCCATCCGTATTTGCGGGCAATCGCTTGTGCCTGGCAATGCGCCATTTTGACCCTGAGAGTTTTTAATGGAGTCTTTGTGCCGTCCGGAATTTCGCTTTTTGCCTGCAAATATTTGACTGCCACCGGAAAGGTCTCGGGTTTTAGGTAGCTGTTCAGTTCATTACCAAGCTCTTGCCATTCTTTCATAAAAATATCCTCCTGTTTTATATATCAACCATATCGATGGGACGATCAACTCTAATCCGGGAGCATGTCGTAAAAGTAGAGCATTGAATCGGAACGTGTAATTATGCCGATAATGCGACCGTTTTCAACAACCGGAAGGCGGCCTATATCATGCTTGACCATCAGGCGGGCTGCCTGGATCGGACTCTTTCCGGGTTCAATTGTCATGATATTCGTGCTCATGTATGCCTTTACGGGAGATTTTAACTGCGATTCTCTTTTTATTTTTTTAAAATCCCTGCGTGAAATTATACCGACAAGCTTCTCTCCATCTACCACAGGAAGGCCTGTACAGCCTTTTTCCCTGAGCAATGCGGCAACCTTCTCCATGGATGTACCCGATTCAACGGTAAAAACAGGAAAGGACATTATATCGCTTATCTGCACTGATGCCTGCTGATTCCCCTCAATGAGTTCTCTTATCCATTCTTCAACCGCGGCAGGATTAACCGATTTCAGCATGGCAGAAGCGGCTCCGGGATGCCCCCCTCCTCCCATGCTGCGCATTACGGAACCCATATCAAGACTGTCGGCACTGCTGCGGGCAATAACCATGCATTTCTCTTTCTCCTTATTTGTAAAGATTCCGAATGCGGCATCTACGTTTAAAATCTCCCTGTACATTCCGACTACAACAGCAAGGCCGTTTACATGCCCGTTGATTTCAAGCTTATTGATGCTGACGCTATAACCGTTAATTTTGGATCGCTTTGCGGTTTGCAGCATTTCGAAAAGGATATTTTTCTGTTTTTCACCATACGCCTGGCGAAGAAACGTTCCGATAACATTGAGATCCGCCCGGTTTTCGAGAAGAAAGCCTGCAGCATATGCATCTTCCGCCGTTGATGATGGAAAAGTGAGATTCCCCGTATCTTCGTAAAGCCCGGTAAGAAAAAGCGTAGCCTGAATGGGGGATATTCTCTTTTTCTCTTTTTTCAGCCTCCGGACCATCAGAGTTATGTTCGCCCCTATCTCTTCACGGCACTCCCATGTTGCCTTGATATCACTCTCACCATTGCCCTTATGATGATCCCACAGAATTATTCCAATATCATCTCTTTTTGAAAGCGTCTCCATGCGGTCGAGACGTTTCCAGTTGTTTGTGTCGACAACAATCAGTCTTTTGACATTATCGAAATCGATTTCATCGGATGAATGCATGTCAAAAATGTCCTTGTGTATCGACATAAAAGCCTTGACATTGGGATTTATCGTCCGGGGAAGAACACAAACAGCTTCGGGATATAAAACCTTTGCTGCAACCATAGATGCCAGAGCGTCAAAGTCCGTATTTTTATGAGTAGTAATGATCTGCATTTAAGACCGTCCGGTTTTCTATCTTTTTACATCAGGCTTAAGTCTCAATAAGATGCTTGTTTAAAATTACATATGTTATAAATATGATGCCTCCGTAAAAAGTCAAAAAACAACATTTTACGAGTCCATCAGATATATGAGTTATCATAAAAGCCCATAAATCATATTATTTTATATATTTTCACCAATTTTTATCATAAAAAGCATTTTGTGTATAGAAAATATCCTTTCAGTGTTCAAGGAAATTATTGACAAAACTTCCTTAAAGTTTATCCTGAATGAAATCATGACTGTTGACAAATCAAAACCATAAACCAATATCTGAAAGCGATATGATATGAACAAAGCGGTAATTTCAATACTGGGACAGGACAGGCCGGGAATCATAGCAGCCGTTACAGGAATACTTTTTAAGCTTAACTGCAATATTGAAAACATAAACCAGACGATTCTTCAATCTGAATTCTCCGGGATATTCATTGCCTCAACTCCTTCGGATATTTCAAACGACGATCTGTGTGCTCAACTAGCAAAAGGCCTGTCCCATATGAATCTTCATGTTCACATCAAATCCCTTGAACATAAAGATAAGGGCTTTTCCGGCGACAGGTGCGAACCTTTTGTAATAACTACGATAGGGCCTGACAGGAAAGGGCTTGTTGCGGGAATAACCGCCATAATAGCGAAATATGGCGTTAATGTCACCAACCTTAAGGCCGTATTCAAAGGCGGAGATAACCCCTCCGACAACATAATGATCTACGAAGTTGATATTCCCGACAACACTGATCAGAATCTTCTGAGAGCGGAATTAAGAAAAAAAGCTTCTGAACTGGGGCTTGATATAAGCATTCAGCACAGGAATATATTCATGTCAATAAACAGGATTTAGCCTTAAGGCGAAAATCAGGAAGGCGATTCAATGCTCAGCGAAAAAGAAATCATTTCAACAATAGAAATGCTCAGGAACGAACATCTCGATGTCAGAACCGTAACTCTCGGAATAAATCTATTTGATTGCGTAAGCCATGATCTGAATACCCTCAAAAGGAACATACAAAAAAAAATAATAAATACCGCCGGAAACCTTGTAAGGGTCTGCGACAGGATAGGTGAAAAGTATGGAATACCTGTCGTCAACAAAAGAATCGCCGTTAGTCCGGCGGCTGTTTTCGGTGCGCCTTTTTCCGCTTCCCAGCTTGTTGAAGTGGCAAAAACCCTGGATAATGCCGCAAAAGAAGTGAATGTTGATTTTATCGGAGGTTTTACCGCCCTTGTTGAAAAAGGAATAGCAAACGGCGACCGGGCTCTCATCGAAGCCATACCCCATGCTCTTGCGGAAACAGAACGCGTATGCTCTTCTGTAAATGTTGCTTCAACCCGAGCCGGAATCAACATGGATGCAGTGCTTATAATGGGTAAAACGATAAAAAAAGCAGCCGAACTGACGGCCTTAGCCGACGGTCTTGCCTGCGCCAAACTTTGCGTATTCGCAAACATACCTGAAGACATACCTTTCATGGCCGGCGCTTATCTCGGGATCGGAGAGGCCGATGCCGTAATCAATGTGGGTGTAAGCGGTCCTGGCGTAGTTAAAAAAGCAATTGACAGGGCAATAGCTTCCGACCCCAATCTTGATCTCGGACACATAGCCGAATTGATAAAACATACTTCCTATAAGGTCACCCGTATCGGGGAATTGATAGGAAGGGAAGTGGCGGCCGGTCTAAAAATACGTTTCGGAGTTGTAGACCTTTCTCTCGCTCCGACACCGAATGTAGGGGACAGCGTTGGAGAGATATTCCAGAGTCTCGGCCTTCTGAGCATAGGCGTTCCGGGCTCAACAGCCGCACTAGCGCTTTTAAACAATGCCGTTAAGGCCGGCGGAGCTTTTGCAAGCTCTCATGTCGGGGGCTTAAGCGGGGCCTTTATCCCTGTAAGTGAAGATTTAAACATATCGGAATCGGCCAAGGCCGGATATCTTACCCTCGAAAAACTCGAAGCCCTTACGAGCGTCTGCTCGGTAGGCCTGGACATGGTTGCAATCCCGGGAGATACTTCCGAAGAGACCATCGCAGCCATAATAGCCGATGAAATGGCGATCGGAGTCATCAATAAAAAGACAACTGCGGCAAGACTAATTCCTGTACCCGGCAAGAAAGCAGGTGACAGCGCTCATTTCGGAGGGCTTCTGGGTCAGGCTACAATTATTCCGGTTAATAACGGACGAGGAGTAAACAGGTTCATAAGGTTCGGAGGACTTATTCCGGCTCCGATACAGAGCCTTACAAACTGATACAGAAACAGGGTTCAAGGAGTTCCTCCTTTCGCCTTGACTTGCCGTTGCGCAATTGATAATCATTCATCCACATATTGAAGAAAGGATACAACATGAAAAATAATGAGGAATTTGTTTTATTCAGCGGCGGCGCCAAAGGTGCTGAGGCGGAATTCGGCGCGAATGCGGAGCGTTTTGGAATTGACGAAGTGAACTTCACCTTTGAAGGACACAGCATTGAACGCCGAAGAGGTCTGCGCGTCCTGAATCACAAAGAACTGAAAAATGGTGATGTAAGCCTGGAATACGTTTCCCGATTAATGAACCGCACCTACACCGATAACCCGACCTTTCGCAAGGTACTGCAAAGCATCTGGTACCAGATCAACAACGGGCAGGAGATTTATGTTATCGGTGAGATCCTGAAGGATAATACTGTTAAGGGCGGAACGGGTTGGGGCGCTGAGTTCGCAAAATTATGCAACAAGCCGTTATACGTTTTTGATCAGAAACGCAATGCCTGGTTTGTCTGGCACCAGACAGAGTGGGTTGAACGCAGGAAAGGAGACGAGCCGGTAATAAGCCATATCCATTTCACAGGGACAGGAACCCGCGTTCTCGAAGAAAACGGCAGGAAAGCCGTAAGAGAATTATTCGAAAAAAAGTTTCTGTAATTCTGAAGATTCCTCTTTTTAATTCGCTCACGATCCATGCTGAACCGAAACAGCGAGCGCATTCCTCCCTGCTTACAGGGGGGTTAGCTATCGAATTAAAAAAAGACGCTGTTCCCTACGGGCGAAGATTCCCCGTAGCTTGCTCCGGGGAGCTTCAATTCAGCGGGGATTTCGCCTGCTGTTTCGGTTCACAGGGTTAATCCGCCTTAAGCGGAAATGATTCCAGTGAAATAAAAGCCTGTCAGAACATCAGAGAGATATCGGGAGGACGAAAGAGGGCTTAAAGCCGAAGATAAAATCATCAGAAAACAAACTCTTTAATCCTTAACCCCTTGAATCCCTGCATCTTTCTCCCAACCCTTTTTAGTTACGACCTGCACGGTTTAGGTTATTTTATCGAAATAACCGGGCAAGGAGCCTCAAGGATAACATACTGAGCTGTTGATCCGAATACGAGCTTTCCAACTTTCGATCTTCTTTTAACACCGATTATGATCAAATCCGCCTCGTTTTCAATGGCAAACGACACGAGGTCCTCACCCGGCGCCATACCGCGGATCAGAAGATGAGTCTTGCACTTGATTTTCTCCTTTTCAAAATAACCCTTGGCATTCTCAAGACCCTTCTCAGCTTCCGAAATATTCTGTATTTCATTCTCGGTTCCCTGCACAAGAGAAGAAACAACATCTACTCCGGCATTAAATGCCTTTGCATACTTCACTGCAAGTGTCAAAACATCACCGGCAGCACCTTTTACATCATAACCTACCACTATCTTCATTTCTCTTTTCCTTTCAAATATAATATTTCGTTTTTGCACGTCAAATCACACGCAAGGCTGCCAGCAACTGAGTGCGAACTCCCCGGGCAAGTCCGCACGGCTGACCTTCTGCTGTATCAGCACCCGCTCATTAAGGCCGATCCGTAAGGATTATTACAAAAAATATTTATCAAATTCAAGAAATAAGGCTTTTTTCTTATAACATATTAATTCCTGGTATTTAAAAAGAAAATTTGTTTTAGCTGTTAATAAAAGATTTATTGACATAAGAGGTTCATATCTGGCAGATTTAACTAAACCTATATGGTTATCTTTCTTATGGCCTGATCCTGTTTGATTATCTTTTCATCATAAACAATTATCAATACGAGGTGATTTATGAAAGGAAAAGAAGAAAATTATTTCACTGCATTATACGAAGTGGCAAAAACCGTCAATGCTTCACTCGCACCATCCCAGGTTCTTGAAAAAATTGTATCTTGTGTTGCCGGTGCAATGAAGGTGAAAGCCTGTTCCCTGAGGCTTCTTGAATCCCGACGGAAAAAGCTTTTAATGGGAGCGCAGTTCGGTCTGTCAAACGGTTATATCCGGAAAGGGCCTATCCTTGTTGAAGAAAGCGGCCTTGATAAGAAAGCGCTCAAAGGCAAAACAATCTGGCTGAAAAACGCACAGACTGACAAGGACTTCCAGTATAAGGATAAGGCAAAGGGAGAAGGGATCAAGTCGGTGCTTGTAGTCCCTCTGATGGTGGAAAAAAGGGCTGTTGGAGTCCTGCGGGTTTATACCAAAGAGGAAAGAAAATTCGATGCCGACGAAATTAAGTTCCTGGAGGCTGTTGGCAATTTAAGCGCTATTGCCCTTGAAAAAGCAAGGCTACACCAGGCTCTTCGCAAGGATTATGATCTGCTTGTAGCTCATAAATACCGAATTGATGATAATTGATAAATAAAAGAGGTGATATATGATTCGTATTGGTATAAACGGATTCGGCAGGATAGGCCGCCAGGTACTTAAGGCAATTCTCGAAAGACATCCAAAAAAACTTGAGGTCGCGGCAATCAATGACCTTTTTGACGTCGAGACAAACGCCCACCTGTTTAAATACGACACAAATTATGGCCGTTTCACAGGCAATGTCAAAGTCGCAAAAAATGCTATAATAGTTAACGGAAAAACCATCAGGAGCTTCGCATCACGGGACCCTGCAGAAATACCGTGGGATGAAGAAGGAATAGATATTGTAGTTGAAAGCACCGGCCTTTTTAAAACAGGGCCCAAAGCTGCCGCCCATATTGAAGCAGGAGCAAAAAAAGTTATTATTTCGGCACCAGCCAAGGAAGAAGATCTTACGGTCGTAATGGGCGTTAACCACAACGAATACCGGCCAAAGGAACACCATATTATTTCAAACGCCTCCTGCACCACTAACTGCCTTGCTCCTCCGGCCCTCGTGGTTCACAGAGCTTTCGGCATCGAGAAGGGTTTGATGACCACCGTTCACTCATATACCGCAGACCAGCGACTAATGGACCTTGCTCACAAAGACTTAAGAAGAGCCCGTGCGGCGGCAATGAATATAATTCCCACAACAACCGGCGCGGCAAAAGCAGTAGCACTTGTTATCCCCGAACTTGCAGGACGATTCGACGGATATTCACTTAGAGTCCCGACACCAACAGTCTCGGTTGTCGATTTTGTTGCGATTCTTCATAAAAAAACGGACACGGAAACTCTGAGATCTGAACTAAAGAAAGCGGCTGAAACGGATCTTAAAGGGATTATGGCCTGCGAAGAGGAGCCGCTCGTATCCATAGACTTCAAGGGCGATCCGCATTCATCGATAGTGGATATGGAATTTACCCAGGTGCTTGCCGGGGATATGGCAAAGGTTGTAACATGGTACGACAATGAATGGGGCTATTCCTGTAGGGTTGCCGATCTTGCGGCTTATATTGCAGATAAAGGGCTATAGGCCGAAGATCAAAAATATCCGTAACATTGAAATGTTGTGAATGGCATAATGAGCCGTAACAAAATAGTTAGAAACATTATAATTATTTCATAACGGCTCCTGACTGATATAATAAATTGCAAAAAAACAGCTTAATCTTAGGAATAATTTCAGACACGCACGGGGCTCTTCCTTCTTCCGCGGTCAATGCCCTTTCCTGCGTTGATCTGATTATCCATGCCGGAGACATTGGCAAACAGGCTGTTCTTGACGATTTGCAAAAAATTGCTCCTGTTTTTCCTGTAAAAGGCAATATGGACAAGGGGGAATGGGCGGATCAATTGCCCGATACACAGGTGATCGATCAGGGCGGGGTTTTGCTTTATGTGCTCCATGACTCGTCAAACCTTGACCTTGATCCAACCGCGGCCGGATTCAGCGCAGTTATTTCCGGGCACACCCACCAACCGCTTCTTGAAGAACATGACGGAGTCCTTTTTATAAACCCGGGAAGCGCAACCCAACCGCGCTGGAATGATCCTCCATCAATAGTTCTTCTTAAAATTACTGATAAAACCATAGAACCTCACTTTGTCAGCCTCAAATAGAACAGTCCTTCTGCTACTTAAAAAGAGAAAGGGCCCCAGCCTACATCTTGGCTTTGAGTTTTGCCGAACGCATTGAATGCCTTTGATGGGCGCAAAGAACAGTTTTCCTGATTCGGATTGAAAGCGGAGTGACTTCAACCATTTCATCATCACGGATGAAGTTTATTGCCCGCTCGAGCGTCAGAGGTCTGACAGGTGAAAGAAGAATATTATCATCTTTTCCCGCCGCCCTCATGTTGGACAGCTTTTTTTCCTTGCAGGGATTGACGTTGATATCACCTTCTTTATTATGTTCCCCCACGACCATCCCTTCATAGACAGGATCGCCTGGAACAACCAGAAGCTGCCCTCTCGGTTCCAGATTAAACAGCGCGTAAGCTACGGAAGCACCCTGTCTGTCCGAAACTATTGAACCTGTAAATCTTACCGGGAAATCCCCCCTGTATGTCTCATAGCCCGAAAAGTAGGAATTCATTATCCCTGTTCCCTTTGTATCGGTAAGAAACTCATCCCTGTATCCTATAAGAGACCTCGACGGAATTGAAAATTCGACCCTAATTCTGCCCCTCCCGTTATTTACAAGATTGGTCATTCTTCCTTTTTTCGATGAGAGTTTTTCGGAAACAATTCCGAGAAAGTTCTCATCGCAGTCAATGAAAAGATGTTCAACAGGCTCGAGTTTTTCACCGTTTCGGTATTTTATAATCACCTCGGGGCGTCCGACACAGAGTTCAAACCCTTCTCTGCGCATGGTTTCAATCAGTATGGCAAGCTGAAATTCCCCTCTCCCTTTTACGACAAAAGATTCCCTGTCATCAGTATCGCTCATCTGTACAGCCACATTTCTCAAGGTTTCCTTGTAGAGCCTTTCCCGGATTTTGCTTGATTGCACATACTTTCCCTCCCTTCCGGAAAAAGGAGAAGTATTGATGGTGAATTTCATGGAAACTGTCGGTTCATCCACGGCAATCCTTTTGAGGGCTTTCGGGAAATCTTTGTTGCATATGGTATCTCCGATTTTAACATCATCTATTCCGGAAAGAACTACTATATCGCCCGGTTCGGCGTTATTAATTTCGACGAATTTCAACCCGACATATGTTTGCAGCTTGGAAACCTTAAGCTGAACATGTTTACTTTCACTGTCTATGCATATAAGACCGTCATGATGAACGATCTTCCCATTAAATATTTTGCCTATTGCGAGCCTCCCCAGGTAGTCGGAATAACCAAGGTCGGAAACAAGCATCTGAAAAGGCTCCTCCGGATCATAGCATGGAGGCGGAATCTCCTTCAAAATAGTATCAAGTAGCAAATGAAGATTTTCTCCCTTTTCCTCCAGAGTCTTTTGCGCAATGCCTTCGCGCCCTATCGCATACAGAAGAGGAAATTCCAGCTGGTCTTCGTTTGCATCAAGGTCTATCAGAAGATCATAAATTTCATCCAGCACTTCATCCGGACGGGCATCCTTCCGGTCTATTTTATTTATAACGACTATAATCTTAAGGCCTGCGCCGAGCGCTTTTTTAAGAACAAAACGTGTTTGAGGAAGAGGCCCCTCGGATGCATCAACAAGCAATATTGCGCCGTCAGCCATCGATATTGCTCTTTCGACCTCACCGCCGAAATCCGCATGTCCCGGAGTATCAATGATGTTGATTTTCACGCCATTCCATATAACCGAACAGTTTTTTGCGGCAATCGTGATGCCTCTTTCACGTTCAAGATCCATCGAGTCCATGATTCTTTCATCGACCTCCTGCCCTGCCCTGAACAAACCGCTCTGTTTGAACATCCCATCCACCAGAGTTGTCTTCCCGTGGTCGACATGAGCAATAATGGCAACATTTCTGATTTTTTTATTTTCAATCAATTTAGACATTAATCCTTCCTGTATTTAAATATATATTCTTTTATTACAAATCCGTCACAATTAATGGGCTCGTAAATAGTCCATCAATAAGCCGAGGACGGTTAAGCCTCGGTCTGGAGTGAGGGTGGGGTGGAACCACTTGAATTTACTTCAAGCTGCGGGAGAAGGGGATCCCTTTCCCAGCCGAGTAAAAGTCGTTTTTGACTTTTTACGAAGGTATTAAAAATGCCGGCTTCGTAAATTGTTTGCGGAATATAATCATTTTTCACACGATTGCAAACAAATACGGAATAAAGATGCCGTGTGAGGTTTTAGCGAAGTTTTTTTATGATAATGAGGGTTCTTTCCGAATCAATATAAGGAAGAAAATACTTTTTAATTTTTATATCAATCAAAAGACCTGAGATTTTCCCATTACCCTGTTTTCTATCATCTGAAACCCGAATAGATTGTAGCTCAACGGGGTCTATCTTCCCCTTCAAGGATATAATCAAGCCATCTGGAGCAAGAAGAGGAAGCGCAGATCCAACATACTGTTCAAGTGACGAAAAAGCTCGGCATATAATAACATCGAACATCTTTGTTCCTTGGGCCAATTCTTCCGCCCTGACCTGAAGAGCTTCAATATTCTCAATCCCGATAGTTCTTATCACATGTTTTAAGAATGTGATTTTTTTCCGCGATGAATCCAGCAGTGTTAATGAAAGATTGGGAATAATAATTTTCAGCGGAATACCCGGGAAACCTCCTCCGGAACCTATATCAAGCATTGATGAGCCGGCAGGAATTATTCCGGCAGAGGCAATTGAATCAAGAAAATGTTTTACGGCAACTTCAAAAGGATCGGTTATCGCGGTTAAATTTATTTTTAAGTTCCACTTTAAAAGCTCTACTGCATGAATCGAAAACTGCTCGACCTCCTTTAAGCCCACATTAACATCAAAAACCTTCGCGCCTTGAATTATTATATTTTTCCACTCTTCCGAGCCAATTTTCATACTTTATTCTCTGACCTTGAACATGGCTGGAAACGATTAATAAAATCGCATCAATTTATGCAAACGCGGCGGACCTCGCCGATCTCCGTCAGGCCCTTGAAAGATTTTAATATCCCGTCCTGTTTTAGAGTAGTCATCTCTTCTTTCATTGCCTGCTCGAAAAGGCTTTCGGAAGTGGCGGATCTTTTAATCATCCTCTTTATTTCCGGAGTGCCTTCCATAAGTTCGTGAATTCCGAGACGGCCTTTGTAGCCGGTGCCTGAACAGGTATCGCAGCTACCTGGTTTATAAAGGATGAGATCCTGAGAATATTTTATGCCTGTAGCTTCAAAATATTTCCTGCCATAGTCGTCGACTATCTCTTCAAATTCCTCTTGCGTGGGATGATATTCCTGCTTGCAGTCTTCACACAATCTTCTTACAAGCCGCTGTGCCATAACCCCTAAAAATGCATCGGAAAAATTTAAAGGGTTGAGTCCCATATCCAGCAGACGAGTCACGGTTTCAGGTGCACTGTTTGTATGAAGTGTAGAAAAAACGAGATGCCCCGTGAGAGAAGCCTCAATGCCAATTGACGCAGTTTCATGATCACGCATCTCACCTATCATAATAACATCAGGATCGGCTCTTAAAAAAGCGCGCATAATCCTCGCAAAATCGAGACCTATTTTGGGTTTAGCCTCAACCTGCCGCAGTCCCTGCTGCGTAATCTCAACCGGATCTTCGGCTGTCCATATCTTGACACTTGGTTTATTGATATATCCAAGCGCCGAATGAAGTGAAGTCGTCTTTCCTGAACCTGTAGGACCTACAACAAGGACCAGCCCGTATGGCTTTGCAATTATCTTTTTCATGACGGCAAGGTTACGCTCATTCAAACCCATCTTATCAAGTTCCATTGCCCCAGCTTTTGCAAGAATCCTTAGGACAACATCCTCAAAACCGCCTGCTGTAGGAAGGGTTGCGACCCTGAGCTCAAAAGGCGGAATTCCTTTACGTCTGAATTTTATCTTCCCGTCCTGTGGAAGACGTCTTTCAGCTATGTCAAGATCAGCCATTATTTTGATCCTCGAAATAATGCCTTTCGCCATTGAATTGGGGGCTCTTATATATTCCTGGCATACTCCATCCAAGCGAAAGCGAATTCCAGTCATCTTCGTAACAGGCGACGGCTCTATATGAATATCAGAAGCGTTCTTCCTGTAGGCGGCAATAAGAACCTGGTCAACCAATTTAACAACATGGCTTGATTGTTCATCCGGTTCCTCTCCGGAAACATCTATCTCTTCCTCTTCCTCGAAAGATATGTCTGGAATGATATCCAGCTCTGAATAATCACTGCCTTCCTGAGCGAATTCCGCCGAACCCTTTCCGGCATCAAAAAAACGTTTTATATAGTCTTCAATATCCTCTTTTATGCCAACGGAAAAATTTATCTTCCTGGTTTTCATTAGAGTCTTGATATTATCCGATTTGTTAAGATTCTTCGGATCATCGACCAGGATTTCAAGGCCTTCCTTGTTCCAGCTCAATGGAATCCATATTTCATTGAGAAGAAAAGCTTTCTTAAGGTTCCCCAGCAGTTCGACCGGCGCTGGAATTTTCTGATCATAATTTCTAAACGGGCAACCGTAAAATGCGGAAAAGGACTTTCCTATCTCGGCTTTATTTATTTTAAACTGATCTATAAGGATAAACTCGATGCTCTTATTTATCTTTTTGGATAATGCAAAAGCTTTCTGGAGCTGGTCGGTCGTAACAATTTTGTTTCTGAGAAGATAATCGTATCTCGAATTGAAAGAAAGCGTTGCGGATAAGGCTTCAATCCTTTTACCGATTTCTTTATTTTTCGGATCGGTTTTGGCGGCTGCTATATATAGTTCGAGGGCGTTTTCCCGCTGGTCTCTCTCTTCCATTTTAAGGCCGAAACAGTAACTTATCTTGCCCTTCTTTATATTATCTATTCTTCCGTCACTTATGATACCGGCAATTTTTCCCATTATCTGGGATGGAGGAATAACTTTATAGAGAGATTCGCACATTTCGGGAACAATCTTATCAACAGGATACTCGAGGAAGAAGAGTTTTTCATATTCGGCAACAGCCTCCCCGAAAAGCCCAAGCTCCTTGAAAGCTCTTGAGCTGTCAAGAATAGCAGTAACATCCTCCTGACTGGAAAGGGATTTCAGCAGGGAAATATCGTCAACCGAAACCATCTTTGAATCGGCATGTTCAAGCTGTTCAATCTCTTTTTTCAGAAGGCTTATCTGTGCATTAATCTCATCCCTTATTTTTCCGTCCAGATTTGGGAAAAAAACAAAAATCTCCTCGTAAATTCCAAGAGCTTCGGCGTAAAGTCCCATGGAAAAACAGACTTTTGCTTCATTGATTTTCGAATAAAGATCTCTTTTAATTTCAGTACGAGGTAAAGTCACCTTCCATTATCCTTATTATAACTTCATTAATATATGAATAACCATATTTATTAATCACATTCTGCTACCTTTAAAAAAACCATAAAATGACTTTTACCAGATCCATCATATTTTATCTTTTGAAAAATCTTCCGAGCCCTTTTGATGTTTTAGCTGGTTTCAGCGAGGGAAGCAGTACATCACAGTTTAATCTTACCAATGCCACCGGCGCAAATGAACTCATAAGAATGACCAGAAATCCCAGTTCAGTTCTCCTGATATAAATTCTCCCATCTTCAAAGATCAGATCACTTTCCTTAATTTTATTTATAGCGTCAAAAAAAAGGGCCCAATCGCGTGTTTCGGGGTCTTCCGGTACAGAAGATAAAAATGATTTGAAAATCACCTCTCCATGGAAAGAGAATAATAAAATTCCTTTAATCCCTTCAACACACATAATATCATTAAATAACTCTTTCATATCACCTTCCGGAAAATATTATTTTGACAACCATTTACGGCTTCATACAAAGTTAGTCTTAATTAAGAATATGCATTATTTTGTCCCGTGGGCATTTCGGACTAACGGAAATAACAATGGTCTCCTCACCCTTTTTTAAAATAAAGTTGTGTGGCTCCCCTGTATCGACAAAAACCGATTTGATTTCCCCTATTTTGAAAAAAGCACCAAGTCTTGACATATGCGAAAGCAGGCCATTCCATGAACTGTCAAGATATACATCCTCAACACCACTCCTATCGCCCAGATTTTTCGCTATACTGTTTCTAACCGACGAGACAGGATCATATTTTTCCGTCTTAACTTCTTCAATAACCGGAATATTTTCAGGAGCAGCAGGCAATTCCTCCGCTGCGCCGTTTTTTTCATCCTTTACACGCATCGCATCAAGTATCAATCCCTGAAGATCGCTTTGAATTTTGTTCTCCTTCACCTGACAGACATTCTGTATCGAAAGGACTACCTGCTCCCATGAAAATATTTCGTATGCGGCATCCTTGCCCTGAAGATCATTCATCCTCGCATCATAGAGTTCACCCTCTTTAAAAAAAAGCACTCCTTTCCTGCCAGAAGACGTATCTTCGAGCCGGATTGTGCAGGTCTTCTGCTCCATTTCCACCAGTTGCAGAAACATGCCTGATGACACATTATGTAGAGTGCCTCCATCCGCCTCCTTGCGAAGAGTAGTAATCATTTTCACGGCAAGATCTTTGATAATGAAAGGTTTTGAAATGTAACCTACAGCTCCGCCTTTTTTTGCAAGATTTTCCATCTCAGGTGTGCTGTAGCCGGTTATGATGATTACAGGAATATCAGGGTAGTTTTCCATCACGTGCGACAAAAGACCGAAACCGTCCATCGGCACCATTTTAAGGTCGGTAACCACTAGAGAAATCGTGTTTTTTTTAAGTTTTTCTATGGCATCAAGCCCATTATCGGAAGTAAAAACGGAAAAAGTTTCATTATATTTCCCGAGACCTTCCTTAATTGAAACAAGCAAATCTTTATCATCATCAACTATAAGAACATTTTTAATCATTCAATCTCCTTTGAGCCTAACCCCTATAAACTTACTAAAATCACGAAGCTTTATCTATATCCACTATTCTCACACCTGCCACATAATCAATTACTTCATATTTCTTGACGCTTGCTATCTTTTTAGTTATTTCATTCAGTTTTTCAATTTGTTTCTGAACTTTTTCAAGTTTATTAAAATTCATACTATCCTGGGGTATACTATTCAGAACTTCAGAAAGAAGATTGCTTATAACAGTAAGCGGCTGGTTTAATTTATGCGCTACTCCCCCGGCCATCTCCTGAACACCCTGCAATTTCTCCTTTAAAGACCGTTCTTTCTGCTGCCTGATTCTTTCCGTAACATCCCTTGCAACCCCCTTAATCTGCTGGGCCTTTCCATTTTTTTTAACCAAAACAGTGTTAAATTCAAGGTGATGAACCATTCCGCTGCTGTCAACAATTGACAAGATGCCTTCATGTTTACCAATTTTCAGAATGTCAGAAAGGAAAAGGATAAAGAGATCTCTTTGATTTTGAACGACATAATCGACAAGAGGTTTCCCTATAAGTTCATTCCTCAAATAGCCTAACATTTGCGATCCGGAATTATTAATATCTATAATCTCTCCGTTCAAAGCAAAATTAATGATTATATCATTCATGCTGTCTACAACGCAGTCAAGCTTTTCTCCGTCATGCTTATCATCAATCTCCCCGCTTATTTCCCTGAATACAGCATCCAGAAACAGAGCAGTTTCTTCATCATCAAAGACCGTTTTTGCCGTTACCGAACACCAGATCTGCGTACCATCCTTCTTTACAAAAGATACGGGAAGATCAACAACACGTCCCAGCATTAAAGCAGAACTGATCAGATAACCCCTATCTTTTACATTGTTATAAAGCTTTATATCAGGATAGTCGACCAGTTCCTCACATGAATCAAATCCAAGCATAACGGAAAATAACCTGTTGCACAGAACAATCTTCCCTTCAATAGTAGTACGGTAAATTGCAACAGGAAGTGACTCTATGAACTCAAAATATTTCCTGTCAGAAAAATCATACGGATTTTGGAAAGGATTATTATTCATGAATCGCCAACCAATGCACTGTTGATATCCGGGATAAGAAATAACAAATACTACTTTTATCAGAATTTAATCCCTGTTCTATCAAGTTCCCCGGCATATTTTTGAGACCATTGAGACAAACTGTCGTTAAGCATTGACAGAAATCCCGACTCTTCGGCAATCTCTTTAACGGATTCTGCTACTCCCCGCAAAAGTTCTTCGAACGTAGCTTCTCCTGTAAAGGTTATCTTGCCCGAAGAATATCTGAATTCATCGGCGAAAGGATCCAGAAAAACATATTTATCTGCTTTTTCGACAAATTTCTTTTTAAGAATACTGTTAAAGTCTCTCTCAATATTTTTCTTCTTTGAGGCTTCAGATTCAACTATCTGCAATAATTCCTCTAATACAATTATTATGTCGACAGCGTTTTTCTGCTCAACCCGGTTTTTTTCTCCGTCAACAGACCGTTTTGAAGCTTCAATTCTGCTGACATGGAACACACCCCCAGTATCTTTTGTTTTAGCGACAAGAAGATCCCTGTTCTCTTTAAGTGAGTTGACTTCACCCCTTCCCCAAGAATAAGAACCTCCAATAATTTCTCCGTCGCTGAAAAAAACAAGCCCCCCTTCACCGCCTTTATTAATGATAACTTCAATGTACCCGGTAAGTTTTTCCGAGACCATTTTTTTTATTAGTCCATCCAAATCCGTAAACTCAGTGCTCAAGTTTTTATATATTTTTTTTGCGTCAGGGATGTTGGCCCAGAAATATACTTTATTATGGGCTATCTCATAGATGCTTATAACAAAATTATACTGCGAGGAGACTTCTATAATTGTATCAAGTACTTCTTTTCCGTGGATATTTCTTTCCCTGTCCTTGAAAACCCCTCCCAACAGCTCATCTTTATCAAAATAAATTACACCTTCGGCGGCAGGAGATTTAAAGTGTATACCTCCTGCTCCAAGCTGACCCTGGTAATGTTCAATGAGTTTTCGAATATCGATATAATAACTGTTCAAATTCTCGATTACAGGTTTTTCTTTTGGTATAACTATCATCAATTATCCTCAAAATATTTTATAGCAATTGAAATATATCAAGCGAAAATCATTAGGAACCAACTGTTTATTATTTTCTCCTTCTGCGCAATCTCTCCATTGAAAGACGGATACTTTCCTGCATACGAACAATAGCATCATAGAGATCCCCGATCTCATCTTTGGATTTAATCCCTGCTTCGGCTTCAAGATCTCCGATGCTGATTCTCTGTGCAAGATCGGTCAAAGACTTTATTTTATTTACAAGCATATTGCCATAGATAGTAACAATCAGACCGATTGAAACGATAGTTCCGATGATTATAGCCAAAATAATATATTTTGCATAACCTATAAGTTTTTGAGCGCGTGTCTTCATGACCTCGATTGGGCGTGTAAATTCATCATAGTTCGTGGTTGCGGCAACAACATAAGGCGTTCCCTCCACCGGAGTGCATACCATGAACTTTTCCCGAATAGTGCCGTCTGCATCCTGCCAAGTGTAGTATCCCATTGATTCTTGACCGTTATATGCTCCTTTGTATACTTTCCACCACTTGTGGTATTCCTTGCCGAGTGCTTTCTGCATCGTCTTTGGAAGATCAACTCCGATCAGTTTCGCATTGGGGTGTACCCACAGACTGCTAACTCCCTGTTCATCAGGTATTGAATAAAGACAAGTATAACCCGTTATGCCGACTTTTTGAACGGCAAGCAGTCTGAAATTCATCTCATAACTGAAATCTTCCTTTTTAAATTCCGGATGCGTGGAAAGGTACAGATTTACCTGTTTCGAAGCCGACCTTGCCTTTTCTTTAACCAGTTCTTCAGCCATTTCCCTTACTGATTCAGCGCTCTGCTCGGTAAGCAGCTTAGAAAGGGAGCTCATCTGTTGGAGGTAGAGAATACCTGCTGCAACTACAATAACGATCGGAAGAACAAAAAAGAGAAGCATCATCTTTGAACGCAACCCTAATCCTGCTTTCTTTCCTGCTGCTATAACATCTGTAGACAGACTGGCTCTCTTTTCCGGTTTTTCCTCCGGTTCTGAGGGTGGCGTTTCTGTTTTTTCAGTAACAACTTCTTGCTCCGGTACGATAAAGGATTCCGGCGCTGGAACCTTGGTTTCCGGTTTGGAAACAGTGATGATGTGGTTACAGGCTTTACACTTGAATTTCAAACCACTCTCACCGACCTTGGAAGGGTCTACACGATATTTTTTCCCGCATTCTTCGCACAAAATTATCATTTTTTTTCTCCTTATATTTATTCAATTCCATATATTTAATTTAATGCTGTCTATTTAATTCCTTGCCGTAAAATTGAAAGCTGTATTAGATAAATTCCTATAAAATAAAGATAAGGAGAATATTAATAACCTTTTTCCTTGATTCTCTTAACCATATTAAGTTTGAAGGCTTCCTTTTTTTCATTCCGCTGTATCTCCCTTGAAAGAAGATCGATTAATTCGGCGCTTTTATGGCTTGGTATCTGAGACATCTTGCATCCCAGATCGGATACGGCATCTTCAATAATAACCTCCGCAACAGGCCCTATGGCTAAGGCGAGCTGTTCATTCAAATAACCCATAAATTCGTTGTCAAGAAATGTTCCTTTTACTTCAACATTTTCAACCAGATTGAGTTTCAATAATTTTGACACTGCTTCACGCAGGGTTCCTGTATTCATACCGGTTATTTTTGCAATAGAACCGAGATTTTTCTTGCCGTCAAGTTCCATGAGGACTTCCAGCATCCGGCTATCCAGCGAAACGTCTCCCATATTGCTCTGAACCATTCGCTTGAATACTAATAAGGCAATATCTCCCGACAAAATGTCCATTATGAGTTACCTCCGGTATTTTAAGTTGGCTGCATTCAATGTCAGATACAAATAATTATAAGCTCTATACAATTATACTATCGCTTTAATAATTTCAGGTCTTCTCTTAAAACCGCGAATTCAGATCGGATCAAATTCTTTATATCCTCTACTGCGTTCATGAAAAGATCCTTACCTTCATAGACCTGCATTCCCGGGGCGGTAAATCCCACCTGAACATCTTCTTTTTTATGCACCATCGCTGGAACCTGGCCCGCTTCCGGTATTTTTTTCTTCTTAACAATTTCCTTAGCAGCTTGTTTCTTTTTTGCTCTATCCGAATCGCTGCGAGCTATCTGCCCTCTCAGTTCTTTAAATTTACTTAATTCTGCAAAAAGCATTTTCTTCTTGGAAGCTTCGGAAAGACTTTTTGACAGGACCACTTTTTCAAGACGGGTAAAAACCGAATTGACTATTTTAAAAGCATTCGGATGTGCTCCACCTTTTTTGGCTTTAATATATATTCCAAGTGAACGGAGTATCTGAAGAAAAAGAAGCAAAATCTTGTCTTCTTTATATGTATCTTTTAATCCGTCAATCTGCTCAATAAATTTACTTAATACTTCGTCGTTAATCTCCCAATCCATAGATAAGACGATGGATTTTAATATCCTGAAAGGATAATATTCAAGATCGCCTCCTTCAGCGGCAACGAGAGAATTTGTTTCACTTTCTCCAAAAAGATTCTCAAGCCGGTTTTCTACCTGAGTATTCAGGCTATCTTTTTCGCTGACCAATTATTTTCCTCCTATTTGAGTTCTTGTTTAATAGAGGCTATTGTCATTGCTATGATCTTTTTCATTGTTTGCACCACATTAACACCTGTTATTGCACTGGCCGAAAATGAAGGCGCTTTCAACACTGAATTAAGATCTTTTTCCATCTCTTCAAAAGACAAAACGGGTATACCCTGTTCGGCTAAGTCTATTTTGTTGTATTGTAATACCAAAGGAATCTTCGAAATGCTCTTTTTATAATCTGAAAGATTCTCTTCGAGGTTTTTGATTGAAAGAACATTTTTATCCTTTCTGACAACCATTGAATCAGCAACAAACACTATCCCGTCGACCCCTCTTAATACCAATCTTCTTGTTGCGTTATATTTTACCTGGCCGGGAACCGTATAAAGCTGAATTTTTACATCATAGCCGCTTATTTTCCCTATATCGAAAGGAAGAAAATCAAAAAACAGCGTGCGATCTCCGTGTGTTTTAACGGTTATCATTTCACTCTGGATTCTTTCTCTGAATTTTTTATAAATATATTCGAGATTGCTGGTCTTGCCCCCACGGCCAGGACCATAATACACAATTTTTACCTGTACTTCCTTTTTCTTCATATTAATAAAAGCCATATAATCTACCTGTTTCGATTTTTGATAATGCTGTTCCGGACAAAAATTACATATGATTGGTTGTTATTCGGCATCGGGGGATCCCAGTATTCTTTTTGTCTTCTCGACAGCATCCGCGACTTTCAGTCTTAAAAAACCAAGTGATATGTCATTTCCGAATATGATTATGAGTAAATAATCGGACAGTACTTTACTAAAATGTATATTTTCCTTTTCACCCTTATGAAAAAGGAGGGAAAATTCTCCCTCCCCGATTATTTTAGCCATGGCTGTAACTGCGCCGAAATTACCTGCAGCCAATGCGGCAAGGGAGTATATATCATGGTTTGACTCCCCGTTATCATGGTTTGCTATGATATTGCCTGCCATATCGATCAGAAAGACACAATGCACCCCAAGATCTATCAGATCGTGCTGAAGAATCTCCTCAATTTCACTGAGCTGTTCCTCACTGAGTGTATAAGACAATTCTATTCCTCCCTGAAATATTATTCTCGGTATAACAACGATTCAAAACTTTTTAGATTTTGTACTCTTATCAAATCCTATAATATTTATCAACAATACATTATTTGCTGATAAAAAGACCGCCGTTATTTTTCACCCGGAAAGGATTCCAGTATTACAGGATTCTCCTCTCTCGACATCACGACATCTATTCCCTTCTTTTCACCGACAATCTTTAGCAGATCCCACTCGCCTTTAGATTCACTCTTCGATTTTCCCTGAACAATAAATACCGAACTGATTGCCTGATGATCCCAGCTCCTCCATTCCTCCGTATCCTTCAACAAGGTAAACTTGCGCCCTTCGAGCGCTTTTATTACCTTTCCTGATTCAAAACCACCCGCTTTTTCGACAGCGGACGCCCATTCGTAAATCGCAACCCATGCACATGCAGCAGCACCTCCCGGCATTTTCTTATACTTTGTATTGAAAGCATCAACAAATTGTTTTGTTCCTGGAAAACGATTCCCCATATCCCAGTACCAGTTTACAGTTGACAGTATCCCTTCCATCGCTTCCATGCCTGCGCCGTGAGCCATATTCAGTTCCATAAGCGGAACAACAAGCTGCATTTTATTTTTCAATCCCATCTGGTTAGCCTGTTTCAAGGCAGTTACCATATCCTGCCCGAATAAAACCATAACCAGGACATCCGGTTCTTTTTTTTGAGCGGCTATAAGTTCTTTTTTATAATCTTTACTTCCCAAAGGAACGCGTACAGTGCCAATTGTATCGCATCCCGCAAGTTCGGTCCGCCATTTCATTGATTCTTCAAGAGAATGACCCCAGGTATAATCTGAAGTGATATAATAAAAAGCGGCATTCTTTTTAATTTTTCCAATAAGATAAGGAGACAGGGCTTTTGCCGTCATCCAGGCATTGAAATACCACCTGAATGTATGTCTGTGTGCTTTCTGAAGTTCCTGCCCGGTTTTTAATCTGTCGTGGCCGGTTGTTGCATTGGAATGCGTCAATGCAGCCATGAAAACAACTCCCAGTTCCTGGCAGACATCTCCCTGGGCAACCGCTTCAGCACTGCTTGAACCTCCGGTAACCATGACTACGTTATTCTGGCGTATCAGATCTATCGCGTTTTGCTTTGCAGTCTGAGCATCCGTTTTTGTGTCTTTCAGGATATATTCTATTTTTTTCCCAAGGACTCCACCTTTTGCGTTTATCTGTTCAATGGCAAGTTTATAAGCCATTTCTTCGTCTTTACCCTGATCACTGTAAGAACCGGTAAGGGGTACGTTGAGGCCTATTGTCACCTTCTCTTCCTGACCCTTTAAAGCCTGTCCGACCGCACATTCGTTAAATAAAAACTGGAACGAGAAAAAGAGCAAAAAGGTATTTATAAACAACATCCCTTTTCTTCTCATATCATCCTCCTGAAGTAATAATATTTTACCCGAAATCCTGTTCTCAGCTTATTTTATTTTTATATCAGTTTCCTTCGAATTATCAAGCAACATTTTAAAATTCTTGATATATTTTTTATCAGGCTCTCATTTGAAGCGATATACTTCATTTTTCTTGCAACATAACAGAATGTATAATACACAGAAAACATACTAAAATTTGAACCTCAAACACAGCAGGCCGATGGGAATATCATGAGATATCGGCTCAAAGTCTTTTTGAAAGGACAATGCTTATGAAAAAATACCTTTTTCAATTATCAAGGTTTTTTATTTTACTTGTACTGGTCTCATTCTTTCATCTCTCATTATTTTCGATCCAGTCTTATGGTCAAACCGGTGTTACTGAAACTGAAATCATTGTCGGACAGTCGTGCGCATTGAAAGGTCCCGCTCAAGCTCTTGGAATGGGCATGAGAGATGGAGCCCAGGCATATATCGGCTATGTAAACTCCATGGGTGGAATTAAAGGGAAAAAAATTAGTCTCATCAGTTACGATGACGGATATGAGCCTGATATTTGCGCGGCAAATACGAAAAAACTGATCGATCAGGATAAAGTATTTCTACTCTTCGGATATGTAGGAACACCAACATCAGCTGCAGCGGTTCCCATAGCAACAGAAAAGCAGGTGCCCTATTTTGCCCCTTTTACCGGAGCTGAAATATTGAGGACTCCTGTAAACCGCCAGATATTCAATATACGGGCAAGCTATTATCAGGAAACAGAGGCAATGGTTGAACAATTGATTGCTGTAAAAAACATTAAACGCATTTCGGTTTTTTATCAGAACGATTCATATGGTAAAGCTGGACTCGATGGAGTAAAAAAAGCCCTTGCAAAACGTGATCTCGAAATTTTAAACGAAGCCAATTATCCCCGAAATACTCTTGAAGTCGAATCAGCCGTTAAGGATATGCTGAAAACCAATCCAAGGGCCGTTATAATGGTCGGAGCCTATGCCCCATGCGCTAAATTCATCTCCGAAATGAGAAAACAGGGAAGCAAGGCCCTTTTTCTTAATGTATCTTTTGTTGGATCCGATGCCATGGGAGAGATACTGCAAAATAACGGACTCGGAGTTGTCGTTACCCAGGTAGTGCCTTTTCCATTCTTCAAGAAAATACCTGTCGTGGGAGAGTATCACCGCCTATTGAAACAGTTTACACCCGGAGTTGAGCCTAATTTCATGGGCATGGAAGGATTCATAGCCGCAAAAGCGCTCTGCAAGATACTGGCCGAAACACCGGACCCCCTTACACGAAAAAGTTTTATCGATACGGCGGAAAAGCAGGTAAACGCGGACCTGGGGGGTTTTATAATCTCATTTTCCTCTGACAATCACCAGGGTTCGAATTTGGTCTCTTTTACACAGGTTGCTCCGGGCGGTTTCATCAGTCCGATAGTCAGTCTTAAAGACCTTTATGAATATGTAAAATAAATTTTAATAGTTTTCCAACAACAAATTGAATAAATTATATATTTTTATCTTTAGCCATCATTTTTGCGGTAAAATTTTACCTTTAACAGGCCCGTAATCGAAATCCATAAGTATATGTATGTCGCTCCCGCTGCTTTGTGAAATTTTCGCACTTGGATATTTTTTCTGAAAGATGTGGATCATAGCGGTGTTTTCTCTCAGGACTGTTGCGGAAAAACCTTTATAATCGTTTTCTTTTGCTATTTTTTCTAGAATTTCAAGAAGATATGATGCTATACCCATACCATGATAATCTTCCCTCACCACAAACGCCACTTCAGCTCTGTCGGGTTCATCCATTGCATATGAAGCTATGGCTATAATCTCCTGATGCCCGCCTTTCTGGACAAGGCCAATAACGGACATGTTTTTCCGGTAATCTATTCTGGCCCATTGCTTCTGAATTACCTCATGGGAGAATATCTTCATTTTATAAAAAAATCTTAGGTAGATAGTTTTCTCCTGAAGCGAATAAAAAAAATTCCTGTAAGCGAATTCGTCGGATGGCAGGAGCGGTCTGAAATCAACCGTCTTTCCGCTTTTCAGCTTCAAACCGTATTTATATCCTTCCAGGAACAGAAGATCATCCTGTATGGGTATCAGCTGATCGGAAAAAATATAATGCCGTTTTTTAGCGGTTTCTATGAGTTCCTCCCTGAATTTCGGGTGAGCAATCTGCGTCAGTTCTATCACTCTCTGATAAATACTTTTACCCTGCAGCTCTGCGATGCCGTATTCGGTTATGACAAAGTTTACATCCCCTCTTGTAGTCGCAACTCCCGCTCCTTCGCTAAGGTGAGGTACAATCCTGGATACTTTGCCGTTCTGCGCGGTCGAAGGAAGAGCTATTATTGAAAAACCGCCCTTGGACATCGAGCTTCCACGCAGGAAATCAACCTGGTCACCGATACCGCTGTAAAAAAGATACCCCATAGAATCCGAGCAGACCTGTCCTGTAAGATCGACTTCGAGGGCCGAGCTTATTGAAATAAGGTTATCGTTTCTGGCAATAACGGTCGGATCATTGACAAATTCGGAGGACCTGAAATAGAAGGCCGGATTGTTGTCAACATACCGGTAGATCTTTTCCGATCCCATGCATAATGAGGCTACAACCCTTCCTGGGAGAAGGGTCTTTCTTTTGTTTGTAATGACCTTTTTTTCAAACAGAGGCAGAAAGCCGTCTGTTATAAGCTGTGTATGAACTCCGAGATCTTTTTTATTTTCAAGATATTTCAGTACTGCGTAAGGAAGATGGCCGAAACCTATCTGGAGCGTCGAACCGTCATCCACAAGCTGGGAAACATAATGCCCAATCCTGCGTGCAATTTCGTCATCCTTTGAACCTGGTAGGGCCTCCACAAGCGGTTCTTCTTTAATAACAAGATAATCTATTTCATCGACGTGAACAAAACTGTCACCCCATGTTCTCGGCATCTTTGAATTAACCTGCGCAATTACAAGGCGGGCGTTTTCCATGCCTGATCTTGTAATATCGACGGAAACACCGAGACTGCAATATCCATATTTATCCGGCGGGCTCACTTGGATCAGAGCTACGTCAAGGCCGATGCGCTGAGAAGAAAAAAGATGCGGAATCTGTGAAAGATATGTTGGAACATAATCAATCTTCCCTTCAAAGGCTGCCTTCCGCATAGTGCTGCTGATAAAAAAGAGCTTCAGGGAAAAACGCCTTGTAAAAGACGGATCATCGACATACTGGGCAAGAGTCGACGAGAGCATCTGATACACCATTATATCCTGAAGCCTTGCATCCGTTACCATTGCCCTTATCAAATGCTGGGGCTCACCACAGCCGGTCCCTATGAAAACACGGCTTCCTCTTTTTATCCTTGAAACGGCTTCTTCGGCCGAAACTGTTTTTCCTGAATAATTTGCGATAAAATCCAGCATGGCACTCCTCATTGTTGGGGTTTTGAGAAATCCGGAGTATATCTATACTATATAAAAATTATGTCAAGGAGCCAGTAAAGCCCCATTCCCACTATCGCTGTTCCACCAAGAGATTTAGTTTTGACGGCAAAGAGAAAAGTGGGAACTGCCACAATCATTTCGAGACTTCCGAGCGTAAAATTTCTTGGATTACCGCCAGTTACAAGTTCAGGCAGAAGAAGCGCGCCAAGAACTGCTGCCGGAATCAGATCAAGCCATTCAATAAGCCATCCCGGAAGATTTCGCCCGGAAAGATAATAGACCGGTATCAGTCGGGGAAGATAGGTCACAAGGCTCATCCCGAGCACAATATACAAATATTCTTTTTCGATCATCATGATCTTCTCATTTTACGATCTTTTTAATAAAAACCCCTGCCCCGGCCGCAATTACGGAACCTATTACGATATATGAATTTCCCGGTATACAAAGAGAAAACAGTACCGCCGATATTCCCGCAATCAAAGCGGTAAAAACATATATCGGCCCTCTTAACTGGAATACAAGGAGACATATAAACATTGCTATGAGCGCATAATCCATGCCGAATGAATGGGGCCGGATGAACTGCCCCCCGTACCCACCCGCAATCGAGCAGATAATCCACATTATATTTGCAGAAAAATTGACTACCATAGCCCTGTTGATATCCCAGTTTCCGTTCCTGAATTTCGAAATGTTAACGGCGAAACTTTCATCGGTTATGCCGTAGGCAAAAGCATAAAGCTTCTTTTTTCCGGAACGTCCCATGAAAAGAGAAAGGGAGGAACTCATAAGAAGATGTCTCAGATTTACGACAAAGGTGGTTGTAATTATCGAAAAAGCTCCAGCGCCTGCGGAAAACATGGAAACCGCTATAAACTGCGAGCTTCCGGCAAAAACCATTAGGGACATAGATCCTGTTTCAAAAATAGTAAAACCGGCCTTCTGGGCAAGTACACCGAAGGCAATGCCGATAGGAATATATCCGAGACATATAGGCCATGAAGCCGAAAGCCCGTCTGACAATGAACCGAAAGAATGATTTTTATTTTTCATATAAGTTCAGGTAAAATAATTATGATTCGGGCATGAAATCATCCGGTTTATTCCGCATAACATTCTGTATTATCATCAATAATAGATCATCAGCTCCATAATTTAATTATATTCTTCATACATCATTGCACCCTCATATACAATTACATTATTTTACTTGACAATTATGATTATTATTAATAGAAGGGCAAACCTTATTTTATAATACAGTCTGGAAATCCCCCACCTGGCAGCAGGTTACCATGTGAGGGATTTTTTATTTTGCCAGCTTCGTAAAAAGTCATTCTGCTGTGTTGCACTTCATCTTTTGTCATTGCAGCGTACCAATAGTACGCTTCATTCCTCAAGATTCGTGCGCCTTGCATAATACACTTTTTACTTTGCCGCCTTGATTTTGATTTTTTACGAGTTCATCAAATAATGACAGCTTTATAAAAATATTGTTTAAAATTAATTGATATTGGAGTATCCTGTTACAAAAGGTTAAGTTAAAAGGATTTTTAAAATGAAACACGATATCTTAAAAGTTAGGAATATCGGCATAAGCGCCCATATTGATTCCGGTAAAACTACACTGACCGAAAGAATTCTTTTTTACACAAAGCGGATACATGCGATTCATGACGTTAAAGGAAAAGACGGCGTCGGAGCCACCATGGATTCCATGGAACTCGAAAAAGAACGAGGTATCACAATTGCCTCTGCAGCTACTTTTTGTGAATGGCTCGAACATGAAATAAATATTATTGACACTCCTGGACATGTTGATTTTACAATCGAGGTCGAAAGATCCTTAAGGGTTTTAGATGGGGCAATACTTGTTCTTTGTTCCGTCGGCGGAGTTCAATCGCAATCAATCACTGTCGACCAGCAGATGAAAAGATACAAGGTTCCATGTATTGCTTTCATTAATAAGTGCGACAGAAGCGGGGCAAATCCGGACAGGGTAATCAAACAGTTAAGAGAAAAACTGGGGCATAATTCAGTTGCTATTCAAATCCCCATAGGGCTCGAAGCTGATTTCAACGGAGTTGTTGATCTGCTGTCGATGAAAGCTTTTTATTTCGACGGTAAAAACGGAGAAATAATTCGAACGGAAGATATTCCCGCAGAACTTCTGAAGGAAGCTGTTGATAAAAGAGAAGAGCTTATTGATGCGGCTTCCGTTTTTTCTGATGAGCTTACAGATGCTATTCTTGAAGAAAAAGAAATAACCGAGCAGATGATAGTTACTGCCCTTCGCAAGGGGACTTTATCCAGGAAACTTACACCCGTGATACTCGGCTCCGCATATAAGAATAAAGGCGTTCAGCCCCTTCTGGATGCCGTGACCAAACTGCTTCCGTGCCCCTATGATACCGAAAATGAAGCCCTTGATATGGACAATGATGAAACTCCGGTCATTTTGACTGCCGATCCTAATAAACCAATGGTAGCGCTTGCATTCAAACTGGAAGAAGGACAGTATGGTCAGTTGACCTATATCCGTGTATACCAGGGATCGCTCGCGAAAGGAGATACCATAGTAAATGTGCGGACTGGCAGAAAGGTAAAGGTAGGCAGGGTTGTGCGCATGCATGCCAGCCAGATGGAAGAGATAGAATCGATTCCGGCAGGATACATCGGAGCGCTGTTTGGCATTGACTGTGCATCCGGTGATACATTCGTATCGCCGGGCCTCAGTTATACAATGACGTCAATGTATGTTCCTAAGCCTGTTATTTCGCTCGCTATCGCTCCCAAGGATAACAAATCAGAAGTAAATATGTCAAAAGCACTCAACAGATTCACAAAGGAAGATCCTACCTTTAAAACATTTGTAAGCGAAGAGACAGGCGATACGATAATTTCAGGAATGGGAGAGCTTCATCTTGATGTATACATAGAAAGAATGCGCAGGGAATATAATGCGGAAGTAACATCCGGTGTCCCCAAGGTAGCTTATAGAGAAACGATTACAAGAAAAGCCGAGTTTAACTACACACATAAAAAGCAGACAGGAGGTTCCGGCCAGTATGGCCGTGTCGCAGGCTATATGGAGCCGACAGAAGAAGAATTCATCTTTGATAATCAGGTCAGAGGAGGGTCCATCCCGACTCAGTATATTCCTGCCTGCGAAAAAGGTTTTAAAAATTGCCTTGCAAAAGGTCCTAAAATGGAATTTCCTGTAACAGGGATCAAAGTAGTAATAAATGACGGAGCATCTCATTCTGTAGATTCTTCAGATATGGCTTTTCAGTCCGCAGCCCGCGGAGCTTTTCTTGAAGGATATTCAAAAGCAAAACCGGTTATTCATGAACCGATCATGAAAGTAGTTGCTGAAACTCCGACAGAGTTCCAGGGAACTGTTATGGGATCTTTGAATCAGCGACGTGGAATAATTTTCGGCACACAGGATGAAGGAACCATGTGTGTTATCGAGGCTCAGATTCCGCTTGCTGAAATGTTTGGATATTCCACAATATTAAGATCCTTAACCCAGGGCAAGGCTCAGTTTACGATGGAGTTTGCAACTTATAAACAGGTACCTCAGTCGATTGCGGAAGAGTTGGAGAAAAAAGCAGCGGAAGAAAAAAAGAATTCACAGAAAAAATAGCTGCAAACATGGTTTTTACTAGAAGTTATTTCAAAACCTCGGATCAGGTTTGAGAGCAAGGCGCAAGCCGATGAAAAAGCGCAGCATACACGGTAGTATGTGAGCATTTTGAAGAGGCTTGCAACACAGCTATCAGACCTCAGTCGGGGTT